>MDSV01197313.1_pt1 | contig 10378 bp, 2 predicted proteins | sample 810851 | NCBI WGS metagenome assembly MDSV01 (sample SAMN05326640, study PRJNA326480) | marine metagenome | isolation source: seawater | place: Atlantic Ocean: North East | collected 2012
ATTTGATTTTTCAGATAAATATAGATTTTTACTTATTGTTTTTAATGCTTCTTGGATGCTTGTTGCTTTTATGCTACAACTGTATCAACTTAAGCAATTAAGAAGACTAGATAAAATCTTATTTAATTTATTTAAAGCATTTGTATTTAATGCGTTTATTATTAGTGGAATTTTATTTTCTCTAAAGGCATTCGAGTTTTCTAGAGAGCATTTATATTCAACCTATTTAATCTTGTTCTTTTTTATATTGCTTTGGCGGTATATTGCAATAAAGATGATTTATCTATATAGAAAATCAGGTTTTAATTATAAAAGAGTAATAATAATTGGAGGAGGAGATGTTGCAAATCAATTACATACTTATTTTACAACAGATGATGTGATTGGTGTTAGGCTAATAGGTGTTTTTTGTGATCAGGAAATTAAATTTAATGTTTCTAAAAATGTAGTTATCGAATCAGCTAGTATGATAGAAAAATTTGCAATATCTAATTATATAGATGAAATATATTATACTATGCCATTAACACATACACGTAAAATTAAATCTTTGGTTGATTTTTGTGATAAGCATATGATAAGGTTAAAAATTGTTCCAGATTTTAGAGGATTTATTTTTAAGAGAGTTAATATAGATTTCTATAATGATGTGCCAGTTATTACTTTAAGAGAAGAACCATTAACAGATTTTATTAATCAAATTATTAAGCGTTTATTTGATATTATATTTTCTAGTTTAGTGATTGTATTATTGTTAAGTTGGATGTACCCTCTTATTGCTATTTTAATTAAAATTTCATCAAAAGGACCGGTTTTATTTAAACAACCTAGATCAGGTATTGATAATAAAGAATTTATTTGTTATAAATTCAGATCTATGGCTCAAACTAACGAAGCTAATACTAAACAAGCTACAAAAAATGATACTCGTATTACTAAGATTGGAAAATTTCTTCGTAAAACTTCATTAGATGAATTTCCTCAATTTTTTAATGTATTTATTGGTGATATGAGTATTGTAGGGCCTCGCCCTCACATGCTTCTTCATACTGAGGAATATTCTTTACTTATTAACAAATACATGGTAAGACAATTAGTTAGACCAGGCATAACAGGTGCGGCACAAATAAGAGGTTTTAGAGGAGAGACTAAAGAAATTGAACAAATGGAAGGAAGAGTTAGATTAGATGTGTGGTATATAGAAAATTGGTCTTTAGCATTAGATATTAATATTATTTTTCTAACAATATGGAATGTTATTAAAGGAGATGATCAAGCTTATTAATATATTTTTTTTATCATTCTTTTTTATTTCATCTTTTGCACAAAAGAGTACCTTTCGTCAATTAACTACAGATTCTTCATCTTATTTTATAAATAAAACAAACCTTATAGGATCTGATACATTAACCATTAATTTAAGCAGACGTTTTTTTGGAATAAGTAGTGTAAAGAATAATGCTAATACAAATACATTTATATATGGTTCTGGTATTAATATGAAATTCAAAAAACTAATTTTATTTTCATCATTAGATTTTATTAGTGGAAACTATAATTCTCAAATTATAAATTTTCAAGATTCATTAGGAATTATTCCTGAATTTGGAAGAGAAAAACATAGATATAAAATTCATGCTAGTTATAAGATAAATAAGTTTTTTAATTCAGATTTTGGTTTTGGAAAGCACTTTATAGGTGATGGATATCGTTCAATTTTACTTTCAGATAATTCTTATTCATACCCTTATTTAAAATTATCAACATCCTTTGGGAAAATAAAATATTATAATTTATATACTACTATTTCTGATATACAATTAAGTAATCAAGATAGAAAGAAATATAAAGCTATTCATTTTTTGGATATTGAAATTAATAAATTTATAAGAGTTGGAGTTTTTGAAGCAGTCCTGTGGCAAGATAGAGATGATTCCTATGTTAGAGGTTTTGATTTAGAGTATTTGAATCCAATTATTTTTTATCGTCCAGTTGAGTTTTCAAAGCATTCTCCTGATAATGTTTTAATGGGTAGCACTTTTAATATAAATTATAATAATACAAATTTCTATGGTCAATTAGTTTTAGATGATCTAAATATTTCTAGAGCAAGGGATGGGGATGATGGATATACAGTTGAAAACTCTAACGGTTTTTTTCAAAATAAATTTGGATATCAAATAGGCCTAAAGAATAAAAATAAATATTTTCAGGCTTTGATAGAGTATAACCAAGTACAGCCATATACATTTGCACATAAAGAACCAATGCAGTCATACACACATTATAATCAACCACTTGCTCATCCACTAGGTGCAAATTTTAAAGAGTTTACTTCATTGGTAGAGTTTACCGTTAATAAATGGAATATTAATTTAAATTTTACATCTGCTGATGTAGGTTTAGATTCATTAAACACACATTATGGTCAAAATATATTTTTATCAGACTTTGAAGCTCAAATTGATGGTCAACAATATTCTTATGGTAATTTTAATGGACAAGGTGTTAAAACTAGAATTAATTCGCTTAAGTTAGAAGCTTCATACCCTATAAAATGGGCTGATGTTTTCGGCTCTATATTTTATATTAAAAAGAAGTCTGATCTAATTGATCAGACTTCTTTATGGTATTCAATTGGATTGAGAACATTTCCGTTCTCTGTTTTTAGAGATTATTAAAACTCAACTTTTTCACCATCTTTAAAAGCTACAATAAATGGGTTTCCATATCCACTTTTTTTCATTTCTTTTTGATACGTTATAGCTTCTTCAAGATTATAAAATAGCCCTGCAAGATATGAAGTTTCAGTATCAGATACAGGAACAATAATTAAATTATCTTGCTCAAATAAACCAATAGGGGTATCAAATTCTCCATATGAACCTAGATTAACTCTAAATATATATGGATCTCCACCTTGCGCAATTTGTTCTTGTTTGCTGAAAGATCTCATTAGTTCTTTTCTCGCTTTTTCATAATTATTTTGAGCACTTTGAGCTTTTTTATCTTCTTCTAATTCTTTGTATATAAAAATTAAATTTTCATGCGCAGTTAGAAAAAGTTTATCTTGTTTTATTGACCAATTAAGATATTTGATAGCTTTATCTAAGTACTCTTTTTTAGCATTTTTACTTCTTTGTCTAGAAGCAAATTCGTAGTGAGCAACAGCTAAATTATAAGTCCACTCCCTTGTTTTATAAATTTTGCTAGTAAGGTTTTTTAGATATCTTTTACTTTGTCCTAGATTTTTTTTATCTCCTGTAGCTAGATATGCGATAGCAAGATTTCCCCTTGTATATGAAAGTCCATCTTCACTTATTTTTCCTCTTTTAAGTTTCTTTTCTGCATTTTTTAAATAAGTTGATGAAGTTCTATATTCTTTATTTTCAAGAGCCTTTACTCCTTTGTTATATTCTCCTATACCTTCCTGTATTTGAACCATACTTCGTTCATTAATCTTATTTACATTGTCAAATGCTAGATGATCATCATCTTTAACAATATTTAGATTATAAATATCAGGTTTACTTCCTATTGGAGCAAACACTCTTTTTTCTTGTGACTCATCTATTACTTCATTTGATCCACTTTGTTTTTTTCGCATTAGTTTAGCTTCAGCATTTTGCATTCTATCCCTCACTCTAGCTGCATCTTTTTGATTTCCAGAATCCTTATAAATTGCTTCAAGAGTTATATATGCTTGAAAATTAAATTCATCATTTCTAATAATTTGAGCTAATAAAGATGTTGCTTCTTTTTGATTACCAGTTTTAGCTTGTGCAATAGCAACATTATACATCCAATTACTATTTGAATATACTTTTGATGTTAACTGTTGCAATAATCTTTTAGCCATTACAAGATCTTCTTTATTTCCAGTATGGCAATAAGATAAAGCCATATTTCCTCTAATGAAATTTAAAGCATCATCATTAATTTTAGATCTTGTATAATCTTTCATAGCTGTTTTGAATTTCATAATAGCAGCATTGTATTCCTTATTTTCCATGTTTTCAACACCTGCAACATATTTCACTTTTGCACTATTAATTAGTTGTGTTGAACGTTTTGTTAAATCGTTAGGATTAACATATTCTAAAACTTTATCTACATCAGAAATCGGTGTCCAAGCATATGGTACTAGTTTTGAATCAACTACCATGTTAGCACTTAAATATAATGTAGTAGTTACGAAAGCAATTAGGAGTAATAGATTCTTTTTTATCATTATTTAGTTATTTAGTTATTTAGTTATTTTTTTGCAAATTATAAAAAATTATTTTAGAATAATTTTATGATTAATAATTTCATTATTTATAGTTATCTGAATATGATATATTCCTTTAGCAAAATTAGAAAGATTTATATTTTGTTCTTTTTTCAAATTAGCGGAATTTATTGATTTAGTTAACACGTTTTCACCAAGATGATTAAATACGACAATCTTATTAATCATGTCTTTAGCTTCAATAAATATATTGCCATAAGTTGGATTTGGATAAATAAAAATCGAATTATTATTTATTTCTTCAATAGAATTAAATACTCCAAAGTCAATTACAACGTAATATGCAGTATCTGAAACACATCCATTGTTATCTGTTACAACTAATGAATACTGACCATTGTTTGAAACAATTATTGTATCTGTTGTTTCACCAGAACTCCATAAATACGTTTGTATGTTTGGCTGCTGAGGATCAAGAGATAAAGTTGCACCTGAGTTTACACCTGTATATCCTATTGAAATCAGGAATGGTGTTGTGTTAGGATTAATGGTTACTGTTACTTCTTCTTCACAACCATTAGCATCTATCATTGTACATGTATACGATCCAGGCGTCAAATTAGTAGGGTTGTTACCTACAAACCATCCTGGAGCAGACGAAGTAGGTATTCCATACCATTGAAATGAAATAGGAGTTGCTCCTCCAGCTGCAAATACTTGTACTTCTCCATCATCTCCATTATTATAGCATGTTGGAGTTTCTGTATTGATGTTATTTACTACAATTGGGTCAGCTTCTAATACTATAATATTATTAAGTGTAGTCATACACCCATTTATATCAGTGAATGTACAGCTGTAAGTACCAGGGCATAAATCACCATTGTTTGCACCATTAGTCCATTGTTGTATAACTTGATTTGGATTTCCATTAATATTTAGATAATTAAATAAAACTTGCCCATCACATTCACCATAACAACTTACAGTATCTGCAGAACTTGCATTGTTAGTAGTTGAAATTTGAATAGGAGCTGGATTATTAATAGTTATATTAGTTGTTCCTATACATCCATCACCATCAGATACACTTACAGTATACGAACCAGGAGATAAATTTTCAAACACGCCATTAGGTTGTTGTGTGAAGAAATTATTTAGACTGTAGTGATATGGAGGATTAGTATTATTTACAACTCCTGCTGTGATTTTCCCGTCATTACCATTATGACATAATGGAGGAGTATCTATAGCAATTACCTGAACAGAATCAGGTTGACTTAGAGTTACACTATCGGTTAATTGACATCCAAGTGCATCTGTAACTGTAACTATGTGTGTTCCAGAATCTAGAGATGCACTAATATTAATGCTGTTATTACTCCAAAGCCACGAGTAAGGTTGAACACCTCCATAGGTATAAGCAGAAACAAGAGCATTACCTCCGTGACATATAATTCCATTAATTGTATCAATTGTCATTACTAAACTATCAGGTTCATGAATCGTAAAGTTAAACTCAGTTGTATCATTAGATGTTGTAATAAACATACTGTAATCACCTCCACATAAGTTATCTATATTTGGTGATGTAGAATTGAATCCATTAGGTCCAGTCCAGAAAATATTATGTGATTGTGGTGGTGAAAGCACAGGATTTGTCCATATCTCTCCATCACATAAACTATAACATGTAGTTGTAAATTTGCTTTGAATAGTATCAAGATTAATATCAAGAGCAGGAGGTTCATTAATAAAAAATGTTGCAGTATCTGAAATACAACCATTAATATCTGATACTACCAAGTGATAAGTGCCAGCAGAAAGATTACTAATATTTGCTGTAGATGCTCCATTACTCCATAAGTAGATATATCCTCCATTTCCTCCACTTGCTGAAGTTGATATAGAACCATTTGAATATCCATTTTGACTAGCATCAGTGATATTATTTAATGTAATAGAAATTTGTAAAGGTTCAAAAATTGTGGTTGTAAGATAATTTGTACAACCATTAGTATCCGTAACAGTTAAGGCGTATGCATCTGCACAAACATTAAATATGGAATCAGTTTGAGTATTAATAATTCCTGTAGTAAGGTTTTCTAGTGTGTATGCATAAGGAGCTGTTCCAAAACTAGAATTAGCTACTATTTTCCCATCACAGTAACTATTACAGTTAACTGAGAAGGTATCGATATGTGTTTCTAATGCAAAGTCAGGCTCTGTTATTAAAAAGTTTTGAGTAAAGCTACAGCCTAAAGAGTCTGTTACAGTACCTGAATACCAATTTGCAGTTAATGAATCGATAGAAGGGTTAGTATCTCCATTAGACCAGCTGAAATTATGAGGAGCGATTCCTCCAACTATTGAGTCAATATTTATAAAACCGTTATTATAACCTTTACAAGATATATTTACCCCATTATAGTTTGAGACTGTAAATGCAAAATATAAACTATCAGATGCATGATTAATTGTGATAGAAGTGTCTTGTGTACATCCAATCCCATCAGTTATAGTGAAAGGATAGACGCCAGCTGGTCTATTTAAGAATGAATAAGTTGTTCCAGTTAAATTGAAAGGACCAAACCCTTCATTTAGTGTATAGGTTGGATTATTTCCTGGATTTCCTCCAGAAATTGTTATATCAGCAGCTCCATCCATGTCACCCCAGCAATTTAAGCCATTAGTACTAGTAATAGTTGCGGTGATTTTATTAGGACGATTAACATTTATAATTTCATCTTTTATACATCCTATTGCATCGATTACTCTTAAAGTATAGTTACCACCCATGAGTTGGGTTCTTTGTAAACTGCTTGGTGGATTTGAAGCTGGTAAATCTAACCAATATCCTGTATATCCAAAGAATCCATTTGGATTTCCAGAATTTCCACCGTTAATATTAGTTATAAGTATTGCGCCAGTACTATCTTCATAACATAAAATTGTACCTGTTTGTATATAACTTACTATAATTTCAGCATTTTGTATAATTTCCACCGAATCAGTTACAGAACAACCTAATGTATCTGTGACAGTACATTTCACCCAACCTGCAAATAATGAATCTGCTGTTGTTGTAGTATTAACATTGTCTTCCCATAGGAAAGAATATGGTGGAGTTCCCCCAAAAGCTGATACTTGTGCACTTCCTGAATTATTACCAAAACAGTCGATGCTATTTAAAGCAGTTAAAACTGGAGTCAAAGCTTGAGAAGGTTGAGAGACCATAATAGAATCAGTAACGGTACAACCATTATTATCAGTAACTGTCAGTGTATACATACCGGCAGGTACATTGTTGACAATAGGTAATGTAGCTCCATTGCTCCAAAGATAGGAATATATCCCATTATTCGGAGTTACTACAGCACCTAAACTACCTGTGCTCTCACCATAGCAAAGTACATCATTGTGAAATAAGTTAAGTGTTATTTGTGTTGCAGGTGTACATATAATAGTTCCGTTATAAACACATCCATTTGCATCTGTAATAGTATAGTTATGTGTTCCAATCGGAAGAGAATTAGGGTTTAGTCCCCCCCAATCTTCAATGTATGGTCCAATACCTCCACTTATGTTTAATGTAACTGCAAATACTGTATTTGATGAATTACAATTCAATTGAGTAGTGGAAGTTGAAATTACTAGTGCGTTAGGAGCATGTATTTGTATATTTTGTTGACTTGTACAATTTGCATCATCTGTAGCTATTATAGTATATAATCCAGCTGCTAATCCAGTAATTGTATCATTGTTACTCGAAAGTCCTGGCCAAGTGTATGTTATATTTCCTACACCTCCCGATGTAGAAATATATATTTCACCGTCACTAGATGTATTACAACTTACAGCATAACCATTAAAATTTGTTGAATCTATAGTCCAATTAATAGGAGTAGGATTTGTTATTGCAATAGGACCAAAGCTAGCAGTACATCCTAGCGGATCACTTACATTAACGTTATAATTTCCAGCAGTAATATTTGTTAGATCTTCTGTTGTAGCATTGTTATCCCAAAGAATATTGTAGTTTCCATTTCCTCCTGTAATAGAAATATCTATTGATCCATCAGGGCTGGCGCAATCTGTTACGTTCGATGTATTGTTAAGAGAAATAATTAATGCTGCAGCTTCATTTATAGAGACAGAATCATTATATGTACATCCATTATCATCAATTATTTCATAGTTGTAATCTCCAGCACTCAAAGCGCTAGAATCAGCTCCAAACCAGTATTCTGTTAATGTGCCAGTACCACCACTATAACTTAGGATTGCAGATCCATCTGAAAATCCGTTACAAGAGGCATTAGTTATAATTTCACTTACTGTGATTGCTAAAGGCTGATTAACTATATAATTTGTAGAATCAGAGCATCCTTGTGGGTCAGTGACAACCAATGGATATGTTGATGCTGATAGTGAATCAGGGTTAGCGCCAAACCAATTTTCTGTCCATGTTGTAGCATTTGTATTTCCGCCACTAACAGTAATAGATATTGAACCATCTTGGCCTCCAAAGCATGAAACATCAGTTATAGTTTCACTTATAGTTATAGGATTAGGTTGTGATATTGTTATAGTATCGTCCTCAGAGCAGGAGTTGTCATCTGTAACAGTGTAGATATATGTGCCAGCAGCTAAAGCGTTAGGGTTTAATCCACCCCAATCTTCTAAAAGGGTTCCGACGCCACCAGATGATGTGACTATTGCTGTGCCATCAAAATACCCATTACAGCTAGCATTAGTTGTAACAGCTGATACAGATATTGCAGGAGGTTCCACGAAATTTATATTTACAGTATCAGTTGTACATCCTTTTGAATCGCTTGCAAAGTACCATCCAGATCCTGCGTAAATACCTGTTCCAATATTATATTGAGAACCTATATTAGGTATTGTTCCTGGTCCAAAAACAATAAATTGGCCAGTCAGGTTATATGGACTAGTTCCACCAGATAAATAAAATGCAATGTTTCCGTCAACACCTCCATTACAAGAAATATTATATCCATTATAGTCTGATGTGGTATGAGAAACTGTTAGCTGAGGAGGCTGATTTACAATAAAGTTCGCAGTATCAGAGCTACATCCATTATTATCTGAAACGATAACGTAATATGTTCCTTGATTAAGATTATTAATATTTGTATTTGTACTTCCATTACTCCAATTATAGTTATACCCTCCATTTCCTCCATTGGCAATAATAGATATAGAACCATCTTGACCTAAATAACATGAAACATCAGTTATAGTTTCATTAATAGTAATAGCGCTAGGTTCAGATATAGTAACTGAACCATTAAATACACATCCATTTTCGTCAGTGACTTTAAAATTATGTGTTCCAGCAGGAAGGTTGTTAGGGTTTTTTCCAAGCCAGTCCTCAGTAAGTGTACCTGTACCGCCACTTGATATAAGTGTTGCTGTACCATCAGAGCTCCCATTACATAAAGTAGAGGTAGTACTTGATGTTACAGTTATTGCAGTTGGTTCTCCAATTGTAATTGAATTAGTTGCTGAACAATTGTTATTATCAGTAAGAGTACAACTGTATGTGCCAGCGGTAAGACCTAAAACTGAGCTCGTGGTATCCCCTGTACTCCATAAATAGGTAGCAGGAATTGGTGTGCCAGTAATAACAATAGAATAATCTTCAGTTGCTCCATACCATGGTTGACTCCAACCTCCAGCCCCTCCAAAGCTTCCAACCGTACATGGATTCATTGCGTTTGATTGTCCTACTTGTTGATATTGTGAAACAACTCTCATTCTTGTTGCTCCAGCAGCTATAGCTGATGGGACAGTAAATGGAATAATGTGTGTTGTTGGAGGCACATTACCATTTGCGCTAGAATATCTTTTGCCAATCACTTCATTTATATCATCAAAATCTCCATCTATATTCCAGTCGATGTATACTGTACAGCTATCTGGCGCCATAAATCCACTGCTATTCATTGTTCCGATTTCGACTTCTATAGAATAGCTTTGACCAGGTGTTAGATCTGTGTATTGAGTCGTGTAATCTTCATATGTATCAGGACTTCCAGTTGTATTGTTAGAAATGGAACTGTTATCTCCTACAAGAATTACTTTATTAATTGTATTGTAATTAGTGTCACCAGGACCAGA
>MDSV01227235.1_pt1 | contig 10378 bp, 8 predicted proteins | sample 810851 | NCBI WGS metagenome assembly MDSV01 (sample SAMN05326640, study PRJNA326480) | marine metagenome | isolation source: seawater | place: Atlantic Ocean: North East | collected 2012
CAGGTTCGTGATTTTGACGATGATGCGCATAAGGAATTTACCCGTCAAACGCTTCACCGTCTTGCCCTTCATGAGGTAGGTCACACACTCGGATTAAGCCACAACATGCACGCAAGTACCATGTTAACTCCTGATGAGCTTAAAGATCCAGACATCGTTGCGGTAAATGGAATGTGTAACAGTGTGATGGAATACCCTGCAATTAATTTTGCTTTAAAACCTGAAGACCAAACCCTCTTCTATGACGATTCTCCTGGCCCATACGATTACTGGGTGATCGAATATGGTTACAGTGTGGGTGTCGAGGATGAAAACGAGGAAGACAAGCGACTTGAAGCAATTCTATCAAAATCCAATTCACCACTCCTTCAGTTTGGCAATGATGCGGATGACATGCGCGGTGCAGGGAAGGGTATCAACCCTGATGTTAATATTTACGACCTTTCTAGCGACCCTGTAGCATATGCTTCTGAACGTTGTGAGCTGGTCAACGAACTGCTCAAAGGTTTCGTTGATAAATACGCAAGTTCTTCGAAGACATTTCACGACGTACGTGACGCCTACTTAACACTCACTGGAGAGTACGCCATTCAATTGAGAGTCATGACTCGTCAGATTGGTGGTGTGCGTTACAACCGAACTGGCACAGATAACATTGGAGATGACAAACCGTATACGCCTGTATCTTTGGAAGACCAAAAGAAGGCCCTAGATGCACTTTCTAAGTACGCCTTTGCACCCAACGCATTCGATGCCGCTGAGCATTCATATGCATACCTACAAGCGCAACGCCGTGGCTTTGGATTCTTTGGGTCTGATGAAGCTCCGCGCATTCACGCCCGAGTTCTTGCCTCACAACAAGAAGCGTTGTATCATCTCTTACACTACAATGTCCTACAGCGCCTTACAGATTCCGGCATGTATGGAAATGAATACGACGTCGCGACATACATGGGAGATTTAACTGATGCCGTATTTAAAACCGACCTTAGAAAGTCCGTCAACACATTCCGTCAACAACTGCAAATCTCTTACACAGAATCACTGATTAAAGCGTTGGCGCCTAAGACCAGATACGACAGAATCGCCAAAAGTGTCATTCTCGCAGAGCTCAAACGCATAGATCGACTTGAGAGAGATGCATATTCTCCCGACGGATTGACAAGGGCGCATAGAGCGCATGTCAGACACTTAATAGACCAGGCTTGGAAGAACTAAATATTATTTGACACATAGATGATCCTTTCATAAAGTGCGTCCTTGTGAGACTCCCAATTTGAAAATTTGTGTGATACTCCCTTTCCGTACTTCCAAATTTTCTCCCATGCAACGATTTCAGATTGAAGCCCGATATAGCCTATTAGTGCGAGACTACTCTTTATTTTATGAAAGATAATTGCTGCGACGTCTGATGATATAGCTGCTTCTAGTACAGGTAAATCCTGATCAAAACTCCTTTTTGCGAGAATTTTGACTTCATCAATCATTTCAGGCATTTCTCCATAGAGCAATCTCAAAGCATTAGAATCCGTCTTTATGGCTGGTTGATCCGGAAGATTATCTGAAAGAAATGTATAAAAAGATTTTGGAGTCACAATCGGCGCCTCGGCTGATTGTATGACAAGGTCATAGTCTGTGATATTAGACACAGAGGTCCCTGTTGTGACTACTAATCCCCAGCTATCTAGCGCCGAAATCAATGAATCAGGGATAGACCCAATAAAAAAAACAGCGTAACCTGCAAAAGCATCTGGAGTGTCGTGCATAATAGTAAGTTACACTATGTACTTTTACAATATGCAATTACGACTCATTATAATTTATAAATGTACTTTGTTTTTATTTTGTCTTGCGCTAAGTATTGTATCGTTTTCTCAAGATCAAAACATACAAAATCTTACTTCTTCACCTATATCACTTGATCATTTTCCTCTATTAAATTTCAATCCGGAACTTAAATCCAGCCTTCGCGCACCCGATCAATGGGAGCTAGCCATAAATGTCGCAGCTGACAACAAAGAAGTTCAGTCCTTAATCATGACATTTTACAGAGACAACGACTATGCTGAATTGCAATGGCTGAATCTTTGGCATTCTCGATGTGCTGACATCTGGAGAGAAATCGCCGATTCATTGCACCTTCCTATTTCTGCATCTTTTATCCCTCTGATGTTAGAAAGAAATAATCTTAAGTTGTGTTCATGCACCGATTCAGGCGCTGTCTTAAAGGATTTTGTGGGTCTGGAAAATGAGAGTACTGAAGTGATCACCAAACTCGAAGAAGTTTTTAAAAAATCTGAACAGAAGCATGAACCGTTCATGGTTTGGCTGCACGAACTCAGAATCATAATAAGATTGTTAGAAAACTTCGAATTGCCTGATTACAAGGATAAATGGCTGAATAACAAAGCCGTAAAAAAAAGACACACAGTATTGAAAGGAGAAACGCTGTATCGACTATCTGTTCTGTATCAAGTTCGGATACAAGACATTCAATTGTTAAATGAATTAGGTAACAGTACAGTGATTTCTGAAGGACAATCTTTATTTATACCCGTGGAATAATGAAATTTCACGAACCGGGCATCACTGTCTTTTTCTTACTGGTTCTTGTCTCCACATTCTATCTCGCGACGTGGGCTGAAAACATCCCTATTTTCAGTGAAGGGCATACAGAATTACCAAATAAAAATGTTGAAGTAGATCTACCAAGTTGGGCCGATTTCACATTAGACATGCAGGAAGTAGACGTTGAAATTGAAGAATATTTAGAGGAAGAAGAAGAAGAAGAGGAAAGAAGCATGGTTGAAACGCGGACGATAAATCTGCGACACAACCTATGGTCTCCGGAATTTGACACATGTACGATAGAAAACATTGGCAAATCAATGAGGTTTCAAGGCACTGATGAAGCGGTCGCAAGACTTCACAATCTCTTCATCAACTTGAATGAAATAGGACGTGATGAACGCGAAGCGATACATGTTTTTCATTTCGGTGATTCTCAAATTGAATGTGACCGCATCACAGGCAGAATTAGATCGAGCTGGCAGAAAACATGGGGAGGCAGTGGGCCAGGATTAATTCCTGCAACCCAACCCGTTCCGTCATTGTCTGTCAGGCAAGAAACTGAGGGAAATGTGACGAGGTTTACGAGATTCGGCAAAGTCGACACAACTTTGGGGCACACGTGCTATGGAGGAATGGCTGCGTTAGCCGTGATTAAAGACTCCGCAAGAATTATTTTAAAGGCACACCCAATGGGGTTTCATAAAAACAAAATCTGGGAGGAAGTCGAGATTTTATTTGGCGCTGTCCCCATGGGAGGCACATTGAAAATTTATGGCCAGGCTACAGACACTACAATCACCAACATCCCTCCTTCTTCAGAGGGCAAACATTTCACTTTAAAAACCATGCTCAAGGGGGAATTAGAGGATCTGGAAATATGCATAGAAGGCTATCACGTTGAAATAACAGGCATAAGGATTGGCAGTCCAGACGGTGTCCAAGTCCACAACATCCCTATGAGAGGGAGTTCTGGCACGCTCTTCAGTCGACTCCATAAAAAGCATTTTAAAGCGTACATGCAAAACTGGGATGTTGGAATGGTGATTCTACAATACGGAGGAAACGCTGCACCCTATATTTCAGACTCGACTTTAGCTGAGCGATACGGAAAACGATTTGGCAGACAGGTGAAATATATTCGATCTGTTCTACCTGAGGCTGCCGTTTTGGTGATTGGCCCCTCAGATATGGGCCAAACGCTTGATTCTACAAAACTCTCTTATCCCATGCTGGGGAATATTAGGACAGCTATGCGAGATGCCACCATCAAGGAGGGTGGCTTATTTTGGGATTTAAGCGATGTCATGGGTGGACCAGGCACAATGGAAGCATGGGCATCAGCACAGCCCCAACTTGCAGCGCCAGATCTCGTTCATTTTACGCCGAAAGGTGCGAGAAAAATTGGACAAGAACTTGACCGTGCATTCAGAGCAGAATACAGAACTTGGGTAGACGAGATCAGAGAGAATAACAAATGAGCTCAGAATTACTTTTTACACAGCCGGCTTTTTGGGTTTTCATGCTCGTTGTGATGATCACACTCGCACTCCTGAAGCATAAAATTGCGATGCGTAACGTTTTTCTTTTCGCAGCTAGTTTGTTTTTTTACTGGAAAACAAGCGCGAGTTTTGTCTTTCTACTCTTGTTTTCAACTTTAGCAGATTGGGGCATCGCCATGGCAATGGCCCGAAGTGAAACATGGAAAAGAACAACGTGGCTCATTTTAAGTGTGGTCATTAATTTGGGTTTGCTGGGGTTTTTCAAATACGCTTATTTCTTTGCTGATGCCAGCGCCACTTTGTTTGGCACATCATGGGAAGCAGTCATCCCTGGGGCAAATTGGATGAACGCCCATCTCAACACGTCCTTCCGTGTTGAAACCATTTTACTGCCTGTAGGAATCTCCTTCTATACATTTCAAACCTTGAGTTACGCGATTGATGTTTACAGGCGTGAAATTGAGCCTGTAAAGTCATTTTGGGATTTCGGATGTTATGTCACATTCTTTCCGCAATTGGTGGCGGGGCCAATTGTCAGGGCCAAATCTTTTATACCACAACTGCACGCTGCATATCACTTGAGCAGAAAACAATTTAAAATGGGGGTCTGGTGGATCCTTACTGGCCTCATTAAAAAGGTGATTTTCGCAGATTATATTGCCATGAATCTTGTCGATCGTGTTTTTGCATCACCCACAAGTTACAGTGGCCTGGAGGTGATGCTTGGCCTCTATGGATATAGTCTACAGGTATTTGCCGATTTTAGTGGCTACAGTGACATTGCCATTGGCGTTGCACTCTTGATGGGATTTCGCCTAGAAGAAAACTTCAGATCACCTTATAAAGCGAGGAATTTAGGAGAATTCTGGAGAAGATGGCATATCTCTCTCTCCACGTGGCTAAGGGACTACTTATACATCCCGATGGGGGGAAGTAGAACGGCAAGTATATTTTCCGGAATATTTTCTTTTGCAACAGTATTCTTCTTATCCATGATGTTTGGCGAGTCTGGTGAGATTAATTTCGGTGTATTGTTTCTTGGATTTGGAACGATGTTGTTGCTTTGGTCTTCAGGAGTAATGTATCCCAAATGGGGACAGAAACTCGCTTCATATGTCAATATTATGGCCACGATGGTGATTGGCGGGTTATGGCATGGCGCATCATGGAATTTCCTCCTTTGGGGTGCGCTGAATGGTCTGGGCTTACTCGTATACAAAGTCATAGGGGCAAAATTGCCGTGGGCCACACACCATGGTTGGTGGGCCAGAGCTATAGGACTGATTACAACCTTCAATTTTATCACATTTACCAGAATTTGGTTCAGGTCTGGATCTGGAATTGGATGGGAAACAACGCCCGGAAATCACAACCTTCTCACCGAGTGGTTTACAGCGAATGACCTTCTTTATCAAATGTCAAAACACTTCAATGACATTCCATGGATGGATGTCGCTTGGGGACATCTCACTTGTATCACAATCATGGCTGTGGGTTTCGCGCTACATCTCAGCCCAGAGCGAATAAGGTCAAAGGTCATCGATAAATTTACCTCTTTCTCTATTTTTACAATTTGGGTGATTACTGCGAGTGTGGCAGCAGTGTTATGGAAGGTTGGAGCGGCATTACCTACGCCATTTATTTACTTCCAGTTTTAGATAAGCATTGACGTTTTACTCTGACTCAAATTCGAGTTCTATGCTTTGATATGCTTCACACGCCTCGTTATGAGATGCACAAGAAGGGAGCGTGAGTGCAATCATCATCAGAACAAATGCAGCTGAAACGTATACACGCTTTCGTGTTGTAGAAAAAGTAATCTTCATGAATCTAAAAATTTATAGGTGAAAAGTTAAGGTATTGGGTTCAATAACCAAGCGTATATTTATTTCATTGCTCACTATAAATAGTTAAAAACCCTTTTTGAGCACACTATCTTTGCCAAATGGAAAAAGATGTCAAGTACATACGCATAACATTGTGGGCAATGATCGCCATTAATACACTGTTCCTGTGGTCTGAGTTTATGGATGGGCTATCTCCCATTAGCGCTGCCATAATCGCAGGGAAAATTGAGTCCGTGCGAACACCTTTAATGATCATAGAGCTCATAGCTATCGCAACTCTATTTGTAGACTTAGTCGTCCGTTATGACCGTATTAAATCACGCTTAAAAGCACTTCACATTCTTGCAGTTGGCTTCTGTGTTGCCTCCTTCATCTTTCAAATTTTTGTATACTATATGGACTCTGCTTTTCTAAAATAAATCAGTCCAAATCGTATCTATAATCTCCGTCTTCCAATTTGTTGGGCAACATTCTGAACAGTCCATACTGTCTTTTTACATAGAGGATAAACTCGTACTGCGTCATTTTTTTCAGCATTGCGTCTCCAGGATCACAAAATGCAGCAAAACTTTCAAATTCATCTGTCTCAAGCTGAACGATATCATAGTCCACATACTTCACAAAGAGCTCTTGAAGCAAATCTCGTCTGTTGTCCTTGTTAATTAACGCTTGCTCCAATCTTTTAGATTGTTCGCGTTTTGAAAATTGCTCGTATAAAAAGGTGATGGGGCTTTGCATTGCATTTACCCCTGAAACCCGAAAATCTTTTTCGTCATATCCAAGGGCCTCGATATCGTGAAGAATCTCTCGTAGCGCACGAGGTGCATAGACTTCAGCCACTCCCACGGTGACTTTGAGTCTTGCCAAATCAATTTGAATATCCATTGTCTTCATCAAAGCGACCACCTCTTTTTCGACAGAATAGAATCCGATTGCACCAAATACTATTGTGTCACCTGGGCAAGCACGAAGCAGGAAACTACCGTCTCTCTCTACAAATACACCACCACCACTTTCCTTGTTGACAGCCATGGCAGCGGGAATAATACCACCTCCCAATTCAAAAACCCAACCACTCACTACAATCGAGGAGTCGCATCGGGTTTGGGCCTGAATCAAAGCCGCAGAAGACAAGACTTGTAAAACAGCCACAAAGGCTACGACAAAAAAACGATATACCATACACGCAAGTTACATCTACAAAGATGCGGTCAGATATGAAACGATTGTTAACTTCACCACATGACGAATAGAAAGTCCTCATCGAAAGAACATGCGGTTGATGCCGCACGGAAGAGAATAAAATCTAACAGGATTGAAAGTTCAAATATTCAAGACATCGCAAGGTCAGTCGTCGCTGGCCATCGAGAGGATTTGGCACAAGCCATTACTTTAATTGAAAGTGAACTTTCATCAGACAGACCACTCGCACAACGCCTTTTACGTGAAGTAAAAACACTTACACAAAGCTCAGAAGAAAACAAGACAGTGAGAATTGGGATCACTGGAATCCCCGGGGTTGGAAAGAGCACGTTCATTGAACGTATGGGAATTGACCTGATCAATGAAGGCCACCGAGTGGCTGTACTCGCAGTAGATCCAAGTAGCAGAAGAACTCGGGGAAGTATTTTAGGTGACAAAACACGAATGGATAAACTCGCGGTTCACGGAAAAGCATTCGTACGACCATCACCTGCCTCAGATGCATTAGGTGGCGTTGCTCGGGCCACAATGGAAGCTATCCTCCTCTGTGAGGCAGCAGGGTTTGATCGCATTATCATTGAAACTGTAGGTGTAGGCCAAAGTGAAATTGCGGTTCGTGACATGGTGGATGTTTTTATTCTTTTGCTTATCGAGGGCGCAGGTGACGACGTCCAGGGAATCAAGCGTGGCATTGTAGAAATGGCCGACCTGATTGTCGTACACAAGGCAGATGGAAAGAGAATCGATGCCTGTGCAACGACAGCTCAATCTTATCGCAATGCGCTGCATTTATTTCCTCTACCAGAAGGGGGTGAAGTTGTTGATGTGATGACTGCAAGTAGCTTAGAAAACATCGGCCACAAAGAAGTACGTACAAAAATAAATCACATCATCGATGCGTGGAAAAGCAATGGATGGTGGATACAACAACGAACCCATCAAAGAAGTGACCGAATGACGTCACATGCCTCAGAACTTTTATTTTTAAAACAATTGAATGACCCTTCGTCTGAACAACATTGGCAAGCGCTTAAAGACGAGGTTGTAAATGACACACGAAGTGCATTCTCGGCTGCCTGGGAATGGGTACATCGCGGGGGGGACAAAAACACGTAAGCATTTCCTTGTGAAGTTTCACCCACAACAATACCATTGGATATTCTAGAAAATATACTCTCAACCGCAGCAACCATTTTCACAATTGGAGGTTTGGGATATTTTCTAGGCTACCTCTATCAAAAACGGATACTCAAGCACGAAGACAACGGAATCAGCACGAAAGACAACAGTGTCATCAGTCAGCGATTAATGAATGTTCGAAATCACATGATGCGACTCCACGAGCTACAAAGCTTGAAGAAACGTGTACGCGATTTTAAGCGTGAAAGTAAAGCAATCGACAAATCCATTGATCGATTAGAAGTCACTTTAGATATACTCCACAAGATGATTGAGGATGGAGAAGAAATGTTGGCAGAAAGAGTGCTTACAAGGTTCAGTAAACATTTGAGACAACTCCTTCATGAATGTGCTTCTCCTGAAATTGAAGTGTCCGTTCATTTAGAGCATATCGATTGCATATTGGCATTGCTATGTGCTTTGAATCAGAACAAATGGTCCTATGAAATAAATACCGACACTTTGGCGAATATCGACCAAGGAAGATGCATTAAATCCATGACAATATCGCCTTGGATATTTGAAAAAATGGGGGGATCAGTGCAAAATACAGGTGTAGAAAATGTGGTTAAACTGAAGATCAGCAGCGACACATACAGTGTGAAATACACGCTAGAATCACACGGTAAAATTTATTTTAACGAAACTATATTACATTAAATTATTTATTTAATAAATAACTCGTAATACTTTATAAATAAACTTATTGCAAATTAATTGAACCGAAAACATCATTCATTAAAAGCAATTGCTGCGAGCCGTCAGACATATTTTTCAGTGTGACTTTTCCGGCTGTTCGCTCCTCATCACCTATCAGAACTACAAAGGGAATCTCTCGGTCTCCGGCGTACTTCATTTGTTTTTTGAGCTTCACAGGATCAGGGTACATTTCTACAGCAAGACCCAGAGACCTTAATTGAGAAACCAACTGCAATTCAACGTCGCAGTTCTTTTCGTTCATATACGTGACTAAGACGTCAGTCGTGAGGTCAAGTGTTTCTGGAAATTTATTGAAATGCGTCAATACATCTTCTATCCGATCGACTCCAAAACTAATCCCTACCCCACTCATTCCAGACCAACCAAATATTCCTGTTAAATCATCATATCTTCCCCCTCCACAAATACTTCCTACCGGAGAATCCGCAACGCGCACTTCAAAAATGGCCCCTGTGTAGTAATCCAAGCCACGCGCAAGCATTGCATCGAACTTGATTTTCGGGGCTTCTATACCGTCTGCCGATGCACGAGACAACAAGGCTCTCATGTCGGAGACTCCTTGCATCCCCTCGCTGTTGTTAGCGATAACAGACCCTATGTTAGAAAGCACATCCAAACTGTTTGACGCTGAATTAATCTCGAAAAGCTTTTGTATTCCTTTTGCGACATCGACCTCGAATCCCCTGACCTCGAGTTCTTTGACAACACCATCCACACCCACTTTGTCGTATTTGTCAACGGCAACCGTCCAGTCCGTCAATCTGTCGGCACCGACACCCATGGACAGAGCTACAGCAGCCAGGATACGACGGTCGTTTATTAAAATCGTATATCCAGGAACTCCTAAGGAATCTAGGGCCTCAGAGAACACCTGGACCAAGTCGAGTTCACACAACGAACTTGTGCTACCTATAATGTCGGCATCACATTGAGTAAATTCCTGATACCTTCCCTTTCCAGGTCTGTCACCTCGCCAAACAGGTTGAATTTGGTATCTCCTAAAGGGAAGAGTTAATTCATTCCTATGCATCACTACAAATCGCGCAAAAGGAACTGTGAGATCGTATCGCAACGCCTTCTTACTTATGGTCGGGGTTAACAGCTTACTGTCCTTAGAAATTAAAGCTTCAGGGTTGGCTTTAGATAAATAATCTCCATTGTTAAGAATACGGAAAATTAATTTATCGCCCTCTTCGCCATATTTGCCTGTTAATGTCTTCAGGTTTTCAAACGAAGGGGTTTCAACTGGAAGGAATCCATGCCTTTCAAAGACGCCACGAATCGTTGAACATACCCATTGTCTGCGGGCCATAGCACGTGGACCAAAATCTCTGGTCCCTTTTGGAATGGAGGGTTTAC
>MDSV01192430.1_pt1 | contig 10377 bp, 10 predicted proteins | sample 810851 | NCBI WGS metagenome assembly MDSV01 (sample SAMN05326640, study PRJNA326480) | marine metagenome | isolation source: seawater | place: Atlantic Ocean: North East | collected 2012
CGACAAGTATCAATACCAATTGGTGTGATCGGTGTAATATATGAAAGTAGACCTAATGTTACATCTGATGTTTCGTCTTTATGTTTTAAAACTGGTAATGCAGTAATTTTACGTGGAGGTTCAGAAGCTTTTTATTCAAATAAAATAATATCTAAATTGTTTAGAAAGGCTCTTAAAAAAAAAAATTGTAATGTTAACTCTGTGCAATTTATTGAAAACAGAAATAGAAAAAATGTTGACTATCTTTTATCTAAAATGACAAAATATGTAGATATAATTATCCCAAGAGGTGGGAAAGGTTTAGTAAAAAAAGTTAAATCAAAATCCAAAATACCAACTATTGGACATCTTCAAGGAATTTGTCATGTATATATTGACAGACATGCAAATTTAAATATGGCAAAAAAAATAGTTGTTAATTCAAAAATGAGAAACTTTAATATATGTGGAGCAGCAGAGACTTTGTTAATTGATGACAAGTGCTTAAAAACTCATTGTAAACCAATATTAGAAGAGTTATCCAATTTGGGATGTAAAATAATTGGAGATAGTAAAATTAAAAAAATATTTTCGAAAAAGATAAAAATTGCAAAAAAAAAGGACTGGGATACTGAGTATCTTTCTCCAACTATTTCAGTAAAAAATGTGAATGGCGTAAATGAAGCTATTTATCATATTAATAAACACGGAACTTCACATACCGATACAATTATTACTAAAAATAAAATAACTGCTAAAAAATTTCTTAATGAAGTTAATAGTTCTATTGCAGTACATAATGCATCTACACAATTTGCTGATGGAGGTGAATTTGGATTTGGTGCAGAAGTAGGAATATCAACAGAAAAACTTCATCCACGTGGTCCGGTAGGACTTAATCAATTAACTAGTTATAAATATATGCTTAAAGGAAAAGGGCAAATAAGAAAGTAAATTTTGAAAAAAAAATTAGAAAAAAGTGATTTGAGAATTGGAATTTTGGGAGGAACGTTTGATCCACCTCATTTTGGACATTTACATATTTCTAAAGTAGCTTTAAAAAAATTCAAATTACATAAATTAATGTGGATTGTTGCAAAAAGTAATCCATTTAAAAAAAAGCCCTTTTTAAGTATACAGATGAGGGTTAATTTATCTAAAAATATAACTAAAAATAATAAGAAAATTAGTATTAAATACTTTAAAAATAAAATTAATCTAGAAAGTACATTTAACTTATTAAGTTTTTTGAAAAATAAAAATAAAAATAAAAGGCTATTTTTTATGATTGGCGCAGATAATATGATTGAATTGCATAAATGGAAAAACTGGAAAAAAATACCAGAACTAGCTAAAATAGTAGTTTTTGCTCGACCTAATTATTCAAAAAATATAAAAAATTCTGTAGCTTCAAAAAAGCTTAAAAAGAATGATTGGATTTATATTAATTCTAAAAAAATGAATATTTCATCTACATTAATTAGAAAATTTTGATAACATAAAATTAAGATGAATTTAAAAAAAATTAGTAAATTAAAAGATGATGTAGAGAAAATCTTAAATGATAATAAGGCATTAGAAGTAAAATCGATTGATTTATTAGACAAAACCACAATTGCTGATTTCATGATAATTGCAAGTGGTAATTCTTCAAAACACATACAATCTTTAGCACAAATATTATTAAACGAACTTAAAAAAAAAGGAATAGAGAATTGCCGACTTGAAGGTCAAGAGAGTAACGATTGGAAATTAATAGATGCTGTTGATATCATAATACATATTTTTCATCCTGAAAAAAGAAAATTTTATGATCTTGAAAGAATGTGGTCAGAACTAATTCCTAAAGAAAGACTTACTATATGAAAAAGATATTTATAATTATTAATATAATATTTTTCCATATTTTAAATATAGCTAATGCGGAGAACAGTGATAAATTTTACAAAAAAATTGATCTCTTTAGTGAGGTATTGGAAAAAATACAAAAAGAATATGTAGACGAAATAGATCAATCTGAAGTAATGGATTCTGCTATAAATGGTGTTCTTCAATCTTTAGATCCTTATTCGGCATATATGAGTCCTGAAATTTTTAAAGAAATGCAAACTGAAACTAGTGGTGAATTTGGAGGACTTGGAATAGAGGTAAGTATGGAAGCGGGAGTAGTTAAAGTTATTTCTCCAATAGATGATACACCAGCAGCAAAAGTAGGAGTAAAATCAGGAGATTACATTGTCAAAATAAATGATGAGCAAGTTCAAGGGAAAACTTTAATGGAGGCAGTTAATCTTATGAGAGGGCCAGTTGGTTCATCTATTGAAATAACAATTAGAAGAAAAGGTTTAAAAAAAGCTAAAGTTTTTAAAATTACAAGAGAAATAATTGAGATAAAATCTGTTGTCTCAAAAATAATTGAAAATAAAATAGGCTATTTAAGATTAAGAGCATTTAATGAAAATAGTAGTGAACAACTTAAAAAAGAAATTTTATCTTTAGAAAAAGAAAAAAAATTAATAGGATATATTTTTGATTTGAGAAATAATCCTGGAGGATTATTATCTCAAGCTGTAAAAATTTCAGATTTCTTTTTAGATGATGGTGAAATTGTTTCAACTAAAGGAAGACGAAACAGAGAAAATAGGAAATTTTTTGCAAGAAAAGGAGATGAGATTAAAGGAAAACCTTTAATAGTTTTAATTAATAATGGCTCAGCTTCAGCCTCGGAGATAGTTGCCGGAGCTTTAAAAGATCACAAAAGAGCAGTATTGTTAGGAGAAACTACATACGGAAAAGGATCTGTTCAATCAATTATTCCCTTAAAAAATAAAGGAGCTATAAGATTGACCATTTCAAAATATTATTTACCTTCAGGAGAATCTATTTCAGAAGTTGGTGTTTTGCCTGATATTAAAGTTGAAGAAAAAGACAAAAACTTTTCAATTAATTCTGACACAGATAATCAGCTAAGTTATGCTGTCGAACTTCTAAAAGGATAAAGTTTGATAAATAATAATAAAGTATTACCTTTAAGAATTGGTGTAGGAATTGTACTCCTAAATAGTAAAAATAGAGTATTTGTGGGTAAAAGAATTGATAATCCAAAAAAATTTTGGCAAATGCCACAAGGTGGAGTAAATACAAATGAAAGTTACCTTGAGGCGGCAAAAAGAGAGTTAGAGGAAGAAACAAGTATAAAAAGTGTAAGTCTTATAAAAGAAATTGATGGATGGTTAACCTATCAATTACCTAAAAATCTTTTAGGTAAAATTTGGAGAGGAAAATATAGTGGCCAAAAACAAAAATGGTTCATTATGAAATTTGAAGGAAAAAACGAAGAAATTAATGTTAAAACTTCTAATCCAGAATTTTTAGAATGGAAATGGATTGAGCCAATTGAATTACCTAAATTAGTTGTAGACTTTAAATTAAATATTTATAAACAGTTAACTAAAGAATTAATTGTTTTAAAATTAAGTTAGATATTTTCTTTAATCCAAGAAACAATATTTGATTTTGTTGTAGCTCCAACTTTGGTAGCTTTTAACTCTCCATTTTTGAATAACAACATTGTTGGTATTCCTCTAACCCCATATTTACTTGGCTGGTTAGGATTATCATCAATATTATGTTTGGCCACAATAACTTGATCTTGCATTTCTGTTGAGATTTCTTCTAATATAGGACCAATTTGCTTACAAGGTCCACACCATTCTGCCCAAAAATCTACAAGTGTTAATTTGTCAGATTTTAAAACTTCTGACTCGAAATTTTCGTCAGTAATATTTTTAGTAGCCATAAGATAGGTTTAATTTAATAATTTTTTTTTTAATGTCAACTGGCCTTTTGATACATTTTTTCAATTTCTTCAATGTATGAATTAATTTCATTAATTCTTTTAATCTTATCGTTATCATCCTTAAACTTATTTCTCAAAGTATCAATTTCTGAATAAGTTCTAGGAATTGTATTCCATTTTTCTTTATTTGCACTTAAAACTCTTGCCGCTATCTCTTTATGAATAGAATCATACTCCTCTTTTGGTAATGACTCTGGACTTTCTTCATAAAGTATTTTTTTACCAAAGTATCTTAATCTTTCATCTTTAAATTTCTGTAATATTAAAAATTTTTCTTTCCAGTCTGCTTTATGGAATGCTGGCATAATTGCATTATCTTCTTTTGTAGTAAATTTTTTATAAATAGATTCTTCTGGATAAACATCCTCTTGAGAATCAAAATCTTGTTTTTCTCTAGCTTCATCATCTAAAATAGAAGCAACTCTATTAGCAAAGTCTTTATTATTTTTAATTAGGTTTGCTCTTTCTTTTAATTTTTTTAAACCAAGCTGTTTATATCCATCAAAATTCATTCCATAGCTAGAATTCATTATTATAGGATGTTTTTTGTGTTTTATAGTTCGAATTACTTTTGGTGTTTTTTTAAATTCTTTTTTCAATTCATTTATTGAAAGGTTAAAATAATACTTTGGATCTGATTTTAGATCAAAGCACATAGGATAACCCCATTGAGGATGTTCACATACAAAAGTTAAAACAAATGGAAAAGACTTTCCATAATAAAAAAAATCTGTACAAAATGTTAATTCGTTTTTTATAATTTCAAGTGTCTTATCTTTATTAGTTGTCATTAAACTTGCTTTCCAAACATTAGGAGCTTTTTTACTCAAGAGTTTTGCAATCTCAACTGTTGCTAATACATCGGATATTGCTGAGTGTGCATCTTTGTGATTAATACCATTCATTGGTGCTAATTTATCTAATTTAAAAACTGGATTATTTTTATCGCTAATAGGAGTTTTAATACATCCTGGGTAATAAAGATGAGAAGCTCTTGCTAAACTAAATAAATCTGCTCTTTCATTGCCATTTGTAACTGTTAAGTAAGGATAATCAAGGTTTTTAAAAAGTGTTCTTCTTAAAAATTCTTCATCAAAATTTATAGAATTATAACCAATAAAAATCGAATTCTTCCATTTATTAAACTTTTCCATCATTTGTCTTATCATTTGGTAATGAGATAAATTTGTTTCTTTTAATATTTTTGGTGTTGTATTGTTTACTAGAAGCGCCATACACTCAGGAATTATACCAGGACTTAGTTTACATCGACCTTCATAGCGATCTAACTCTTGAAAATTATCATTTACTAATACTGCCGCAGCTTGAATAATTTGGCCATATGAAACATTGCTTGAGCATGTTTCAAAATCATAAAAAACTAAATTTGTCATTTGAAAGTATTACTTATTTAATACCTTTATTTTGTCAATATCCTGTTTTATTGCTTTTTCAACTTGTTCTGGGTCTTTAATATTTTCTAATGTTCTCATAATTGATCTAGCGTCTCGTCCAAAATCATCAGTAACTTTCATTGTTTCTTCTAATTTTTTTCTTAAAATTAAAATTCCATCAAAATGTTTAACAAATCTAGTCGTAATATTTTTTAAATCATCATGAATTTGTGTGGCATGTTTTTGAACTTTTAAAGTATGAAAGCCCATATGAAAAGCCTGTAAAATTGAACACAAAGTATTTGGTCCGGCAACGGTAACTTTGTATTTTGTTCTTAATTCTTCCATTAACAGTTCTTTAGTTTTTGGATCTCTGTAACTTGAAAGTTCTGCATATAAACCTTCCGTGGGAGCATAAATAATTGCAAAATCTGTAGTTTTGGGTGGCATAATATATTTTTCAGCTACTTTTTTTGCTTTTGTTCTAAAAGCTGATGCTAAATCATTTCTGGCATACGCCAGATCATCTTTGTTTTTAGCTTCATAGGCTTCATCAATAGCTTTATATTTTTCTATGGGCCAATGACTGTCAATAGGACACAGAACATCCTCTAGCTTAACTGCAAATTCAACCACATCCCTAGTTTCATCAGGTTTCATTTTAACATTTGCAATATACTGAGTGGCGGGCAACAAGTCTTTTAGTAAGGCAGCTAAAGAAAATTCTGCAAGACCTCCATATTGTTTTACTCCAGCTAAAATCCTACTAAAACTATCTTGGCTTTTGTTTATAGCTTCAACTTGTTGATTAAAAAGTCCTACTTTCTCATCAACTTTAGTAAGAGCTTGTGTCATATCCCGGGTAACATCTTTTGATAAAGAATTAAAGGAAGTAGACATTGTATTTATAGAATTAGTTAAAGAATCTTTGAGTCTTCCGAGTTCTTCATTATTTTTGTTTTCTTGTTTATTCTTGTTTTGATTAATTAAAAGATAAATAACAACACATAAAAGTACTATAACTATATATATAACTAATTCTTGCATATAAATATTAACTTCTAATTTTTAAAATATTCTTCATTTTATTTAAAGTAAACAAATAAAAACACTAATTAACTTTTTTTTGCCTCTCTCTGTCTATATGGGCTGTCATAGCATCAACCAAATAATCAGAATAAGTGAAAATTTCTTTAATCTCAAAAGATTTAGTTTCATGTTTTTCAGAATTAGCTTTATTTTCTACAACAATTTTTCCTTTTTTGGCATTAACGTCCTCTAAGTAAATTAATACTAACCAATCTTCGTCTACACTATCATCATATTTTATAAAACATTCATTTGATTCGTATCTTCTGTCTATAACCCGAAGTATACTTTTATGCTTTGGAATATAACGTTTATTGAGTTGAAAAACTAAACTTGCGGCACTACGGTAAAAAGATTCTAAAACTAATTCAATACTGTGTCTGTGATCAGCAAACTCTTTTTCTTTTTGGAGAATATCTTCTCGAGTATCATCATCAGTAATTTCTACTCCTAGAGATTCCACTCTCTCTCTAATTTTTTGTTCTCTTATTAATCGATATTTTTCTTTAATTTTTTCAAGTCTTTCTTCTACGGGCTTATAATCTTCCCTTTGTTCTTGGAGTGCTAATTTTTCTAAGTTTTTAATTTCGTGAAACTCTCTTTTTCTAAAAGATTCAATTTTTTTCTCTAATTTTATTTCTTCTAAAAAACGACGTCTTTTCTCTGCTTGCTCTTGGCGTAAAATAGCTTGTTCTTTTCTAATAAATTTTTTTAAATCAAGGGAACGTTCTCTTGCCAATTTCTCTTCATACTTAAGTTCTTTATATTTAGTTTCTAATATCAATCTTTCTTCTTCTTTTTTATTCTTTTCTTTTTCTTTTTTTTCAAGAGCAATTTGGGCTAACTTTTTGTTTTTTTTATTTTCAAAATAATTATCATATGCTTTAAAAAATGGGATGAGTATATAATTTATTATGTTTTGGAAGCTGGTTTTTGTGGCTTGACTTGCTTTCTTTTGAATATTTAAGAATTTTTTTTTCTTTATTTTAAATTTAGGTGGCTTAAATTTAGGTAGCTTAAATGAACTTAACCTATCTAAAGGTAATTTTATTTTTTTAATTTTTCTTTTTTTTAAAAATTTCTTTCTTTTCCTTTTATTTTTTATTTTATTACCTGTTTTTTTTCTTTTTCGTAAAGTATTTTTTTTGATTTTATATCTGCGTTTAAACGATACTTTCTTTTTTCTTTTATATTTTTTGTATTTTTTTATTTTTTTATTTTTCATTAAATACGATTCTAATTATATATAACAAATATTAGTTATATATATAGTCTCTACGATTACTCGGAATTGTAGAAAAATTTTTTACAATCTGTAGTTGGTAAACTAGAAGGTCACGATGATGAAAAGCTGCGCTACATCCAGCTAGATAAAATTCCCACATTTTGCAAAAACTCTCAGAATACATTTTCTTTACTTTTTCTCTATTTTCTAAAAATCTATCTAACCATGCTTTAAGAGTTTTATCATAATGATGTATCAAACTTTCCATGTCTGATAATACGAGTCCAGTCTTTTCAATTGCATCAATTAAGTCACTGCCACTAGGAACTAAACCTCCAGGAAAAATATATTTTTGAATAAAAGGTTGTGGCGGCCCTTTAGGTTCAGTTGATCCAATTGTATGAATTAAAGCTAAGCCGTCATCTGTTAAAAGTTTATTAATTTTTTTAAAGAAAGTTTTGTAAAATTTTCTACCAACATGCTCTAACATACCTACTGAAACAATTCTGTTAAATTTACCTTTTATTTCTCTGTAGTCTGATAATTCAAAATGGCATTGATTATCTAATTTCAATTCTTTTGCTTTTTGTATGCAGTAATCATACTGATTTTTACTTAAAGTATAACCAGTTACTTCACACTCTGACTGTTTGGCAATTTCAAAGCACATTGATCCCCAGCCGCTTCCAATATCTAAAACTCTTTGTCCAGGTTTAAGGTTTAATTTTTTTATAATATGGTTAATTTTATTTTGCTGTGCTTCTTCTAGAGTATCATTAGGTGATTTCCAGTATGCACAAGAATATTGCCTGTGAAGTTTATCTAAAAATAAATCATATAAATCTTCACCTATATCATAATGGTGTTCAACATTTTTTTTAGACTTTATAGGTAAATTAAAGTTCGTAAAAAATCTCCAAGCATGTAACATTTTTTTAATAAAATATCCTGAAGTATTAATTTCACTTCTTCCTAAATTTTTAAAAGTTAAGTTTAAAAAATCTAATAATGAGCCATTTTCAATTTTGATTAATCCTTTCATGTAAGCCTCGGGAAAGGAAAGGTCTGGGTTAATAAGCAACTTCCAATTCAAACTTTTATCTAAAATTTTAAGTGTTAATGGTTTTTTAAGATCAGGCTTTCCACAAATAAATTTCTGCCCAAATGAGTCAATTAAAATAATACCTCCTATTTTATAAATCTTTGAAAATAATCTTGCTACTAACATAAACTAAGCTGCCTTGTTCTTTTCTGGAAAAAAATCTAAATCTTCTAGTTTAGATATTAGTTCCTTTTGTTTTTTTTCTGAAAGTAAACTTAATGGAGGCAATACTCTTTTATATTTTTCGTTTTCAATAGACATAAAGCTATGAAGAGCTGAAATTAAATTATATTTATCGAATATTTCACGTACAGCACAAAGTTTTATATTAAAAGTTTGTTCTTTATTGTTTATAAAATCATCATATACTTTACGAGATAATGATGCTGTTACGTTACAAACAGCTGAAATAATTCCATGACAACCTAATTTTAAACCTTTAAGCAATTTAGTTTCAGACCCTGGAAAAATTAAAAAATTTGGTATTTTAAGTGTTTCATATAAATTATAAGTACTATCTTTAACCCCAACAATTTGTTTTGGAAATTCATTAACTAACTTTTCTATTACTTTTATGCTAAATTTATAACCTGAAAGTTTTTCAAAATTATATAAAATTATTTCAGACTCTGGGACTCTTTCAATTAAATTTGCAAAAAACGAATAGGATGCTTCATCCTCATATTTATAATATGCGGGAGGCATTATAAGAAAGCGGTTTATATTATTTTTTATACTATATTTCATAATTTCAACATTTTGATTTAAAGAATTTTCACCTGTACCAATTATAAATTGATTTTTGAATTTACTATTACTAAGTTTTTCTATTAATTGTTTTTTTTCAAATGAAGAAATTAATTGTGATTGTCCAGTACTTCCAAAAATAGCAGCTCCAGTACATCCGTCTATAATTAGTTTTTCGGCATGTGCAATTGAAGAATCAACATCTAAAGATAATTCTTTATTAAAAATTGACATCGAGGCTGCGTATATTCCTGGTTTAATTGCCATATTTTTACCTTTTAGTATATTTATTTAATACAAATTATATAAAACTAATAAAATGAGTAAAGCCTTAGTAATTATAAAGTCTATGGGAATTGGCGATTTAGTAATTTTAATTGCTAATATTCACGCTATTAGCAAATCTTTAAAAAAACCGGTTACCGTCCTAGCTCAAAATAATACACATGCTAAGTCCATATTAAAGTACGACCCTCATGTCGAAGAAGTTATCGAGCTTGATAAAAAAGGTTTTTTTAATATTATAAAAAAAATTAAGCCTAAGAATTTTGACCAGGTTTATATTTATAGTGATAGTATAAGACTTTATTTAATTTCAAAACTTTCAAATATTAAAGAAATTTATCATTATGATTTTTTTTCAAAAAAAAGAAAAAATTTTTTTAAGACTGCAAAAGAATTTAGCGAAAAAATATTAAATACTAAAATAAACCCACAACCAAAAATTTTTTGTAAAACAGAAAATAAAAATGAGATTATAAAAAAATTTAACATAACAAACAAAACAAAAAATATAATTTGTGGTATTTCCGCTTCGGGACCTACTAAACGATGGGATATTAAAAATTATATTAGTTTATTTGAAAATATAAATAAAAAATTTCCATGTAAATTTTTTCTAGCGGGTGGAGCTCAAGACGAACTTTTAATTAATGAAGTATTAAAATCTACAATTGGAAAAAATTGTATATCATTTTCCAAA
>MDSV01042486.1_pt1 | contig 10376 bp, 30 predicted proteins | sample 810851 | NCBI WGS metagenome assembly MDSV01 (sample SAMN05326640, study PRJNA326480) | marine metagenome | isolation source: seawater | place: Atlantic Ocean: North East | collected 2012
ACCATTGCAGGAGACGACGAACTCACTATTAGAACAGAACTTGTTGGTGGTATGGGTAAGTACGGTAGGCTTCTTGGCTGGTTATATGTTGGCGAGAGCAATGTATCGCTAAATGAGATTATGATTGAGGAAGGGTATGCATGGGAATACGACGGGGGTACTAAGCAAAAGAACTTCCAAGAACTGAGAGACATACGGATAGCGAGAGGGTCGCTACCACCAGACGAAGGAGAACCACTACCAGAACTAATCCAATGAACAGTATTTTCATCACAGTCTATCTACTCGGATTCTTTGCACTCGCAGGAATGACGTTTGCATTCTTTTTCAAGTCTATGGCAAACGTATTTGAATTAGAGAAGAAACCAAAGAAAACGAAATTACCTGCTCCGCACCCAGAGATGGAAGGAGTTCAGTGGGGAGACGAGTTATTATACTTTGACGGACAGAAAGCACTTGACGCATTGGAGGAAGAATGATCTACCATATCTACTTCAAAGGTGAATGCCTCTTCAAAGATCTATCAGAAGGGGAGTTTCAAATTATTTGGGGAAGGATATACAGATCATACTTTACAGAAGATATATCATATTCATCAATGGAACTTGAACAAGGGGTTGAAGAACACTCCTATTAGTGTTATAATATAGAGAGACACAATTACATTATGAAATCTAAGAAGGGATTCCAGACGGACATCCAATCCTTAGCTAACTTGAAAGCAGCAAGTGACGCTGCTAAAGAAGCAGGAGAACCACTGTTTGTCAAACCACAAGCAACGAATGCTTATAAGAAAGCAAAGAATCAAGTCAAGTCTAGTTTCTACTATTATTTCTGGGGAACTGCAACACTTGCGGTTGTTGTGGGACAAGTACTCGTGGGAACTGGTTTTAGACGTATGGCACAAGCTGTGGACGACCTTAGTGCGACTGCAACAATCCTCATTGAACTTGAAGACATGAAGTCAAGAGGAAACTACGAATTTATCTCAAATATAAAATGATCGCACTCACTATTCTCATCGCAGAAGTATCAGTACTTATATGGTATGGTGCTACAATGCAAAAGTATTTCGATTCAAAGAAGACACAATAACTTACGAGCAAGTAAACTCTGCCCTTCGGGGTTGGGGTGGTTGTCGTGCAGGTTTCGATATTTGCATCGCACGTATTGATTCGCGAACACACCCTTACCAAATGCTAGATCAGAGAGACACTCCGACGGTGGAATCACCCATGAACCCTTAGTCATATCAATACTCTCTATCAATTTTATCCTTCTCCAAGTCTGTAGAAACCTCGGAGTGATACCCTTAGACATACAAGTTGTATAAATCCAATTGATGGCAATAGTTGCATCCCACTTGCAAGCAACATCCTGCCACTCGATGACATGCTTGGGACAGTTACCGGGGTTACCCCGTACTTCCTTCCCATCATTATCAATATAATAGTAACGACCCTTATAATTGGGAAAACAAAAGTATGCTACTGTTCCTTCTTCTACAGGAAATTCATCTAAGTACCACTTCAGACGACAACCCATCTGCTGTATCGTCTCACCTCGATTCCCTAACAGTCTATAATTTTCTGATAACGTACTACTTACTATGGATGGAAAAGCAAGTTCAGGACGACAGTTCCGATTCCAGTGACAGTTAGTCAACCACTTCGTTCCAGCATCTCCATTACTTTTACCTAATCCATCACCTATAGTCCAAGAATCCCCGAACCATAGAACTAATCCATCTTGTGATCCCATATATCCTTTCTTTCATCTGGATGCATCTCCTTATAAGGAGTCAAGTCAGTCGGATAGATATGTCCATCTAACGCACACTTTACAAACTTATTCAAACCATAGTCTGTAAAAGAGAACATACTCTGTTTACCTACCAAGTCATCATATAAAGAAGTCAGTTCTGCACTCGTAACCTGTCTACCAGGTATATGCTGTACGACATACTGTACATGTAAACCACGAAAAGGAGATGTACCCTTCCTTGCAACAGTAAACTTAGGTATCTTGAGTACGTTGAATTTATCATGTTGAAGTCTCTCCAAGTTGTCAAATGCTGTCTGCTGTTCTTCCAGTCTTCTGTAAGTAATCGTCTTTACCATCATGTAAGACCATATACTCAGATCTCCTCCATTATAATTCTCTGGGTCATCATAACCTGCTCCTCTATATTCGTTGAAGGGAGGAACCCCAAAATCAAGTACGTCAAAGTTGATTCTTTTGCCTTCAAAGTATTCTTCTCTCATATTAAAGTTAGAGGGTGCCTTGCTAGGATACAGAGTATCTAGGCTTTTTAAAACCTTCGATTCCAGAGATCCTTTCTCATTGTCATGGGAGTCTCACTATAACTATTCAGATCCACTGCCCATATGCCATCATCATTCTTGATAAAGTTACCGAAAGAGTAGTCTGTGAAAGAAAAGTCACTATCTCTCTCCACCAACTCATCATACAGTGTCATCAACTCCCACTTCGAGATAGGTATACCTTTTACATACTGAGCATAGTACCTCAACATCATCCCTTCTGTAGAAAAGTCAAAGAGGGGGATTTTTATACTCGAAAAATTTTCTGACTTCAACTTATGCATTGCTAGAACCACCCTCCTCAACTGTTCCTTCCTCTGATAGGTAATAGTCTTGCAGATCATTAGATCCCAAGACGAATTGTCATTATTCTTCTCTCCTCTCAGTTCATCTTTACCTTTACCCTTATAAGTCTTTATAGGTGGGAAAAAAATTTTCATATTTCGATAACTCGTTCGATGGTAAACGTTTGTAGGTTAGCTCGTGGGACTCCTTAGCTAACGGGCAACGCCCGCCACGCCATAACACCGCATCACAAATACACCTGTGAGATTCACGATACTGCTGTGAGACTGTGGTAAGACTGTCAAAATGTTGCTGTGTTCAGTTCATTCTTTGTTGCTGTTACCCTTATTATAAAGGAAACTGTCATAACTGTCAAGTGCTGTTCAAATGTGTCCTTATGAGAGTTTTGTGTCAATTTGTAAGTAATTCCTTGACTTTTATAGGTCGCTCGCTAAGACAACACTAACATCAAGGTATAATAAACGATTGAAAACTCATAATGATTTATACGAACATTTAGAACGAATTGCGCCAGGATCACGATTTGACGAAAAATAAGAGTTTTTACACTCTTACCTTTCTGTTATATGCTTTAGGATTATCGCTGTAACCTGTAATGTTACAAAGAGTTTTACCTAAATCTTTGAACCATGTTTCAGAGTTTCCTCCTACGTTTTCAATATCATAATATGTGAATGGAATACCACTAAGTGCTAAACCTGAGAACCAATACTCTAAAGTCTCAAAACCACCAACTTCGATCATGTACCTATCGAAGCACCATTGAAACTTATCCATATCTGACCATGTAGTATAAGTGCTGTTATCTAGGATAGGATTCTCATACTCATTGTTTGCTAAGTCTTCGTTGATTGCGTTTAGTAGGATTGATTCTAGTTTCATGATTGATTGTTTTTTGCTTATGTACTTATTATAATGGGTAGGAAGTGAGTTTCAACTCCTTATGTGCCACTTATGCAACTGTCCACTCTAGTTGCATATCATCAGTAATCATGCTCATTCTATGATTCTGAAATACTACCATGCCATCATAGAAGTTGATTTCTGCACCAGTTCGGTTATCTGATACTATCCATTTACCTCTAACTTGCTTGATTCTGACCTGACCGTTAGTATGCAAGTGAAGAATAGCGTTTAGTCGCTCCTTAGTTGTTTTAGTCATCCAACCTGCTGAGAATAGTTTTACTTTCTGATTCTCATAAAATGTAGGGTCATAAGAACAGATAAGGTTACCATGTAAGAAAACATCAACAATTTTGGAATCATCTTGTCTAACTCTTGTTTCTGTGTTACCTTCTTTTTGGTTACAGTTCATTCTCATCATAAGTGATGTTACTTGACTAGGTTTTGAAAATGTGTTCCAAATGTAAGAGTTAGTTAGTTGGTTGATGTTGAATTCCATGTTTTGTTTTTTGCTTATAGTACTATTATAATGGGTATGAGTGAGAGATGTAACCAGTTTGTGCCAGTTTCTTTAGTGGCACATGACTGGTTGACTTTTCTCAATATGTCCTAAACTCATATGGATTAGTCCATCTATCGATTTGTGACTGTGTAATTATCTGATCTCTGTAAAGTGCTTCAGTAAAATCTGACCAATAGAAAACTTTATCTAATTTGCTCATAGGTTTAGCACCTAGGTTTTTTCTCTTCATTCTCTCAACTTTGAGATTATATCTGACTTGCCATAAAACTTGAGATTTAGTAATGTTCATTGTTTTGTAAATTGCTTATAGTATTATAATAAAGGATATGAGAGCATAATGGGGGATGAATGTGACAGTTTGCTTACTGTCCACTTTTGGTCGCTTCGTCCCTCTAATTATGGTAACATCAGATTTTCGCTCATGCTCACAAGTTCGAGATCAGAATTGAATAAAGTCATAAAGTCTAACTCTTCGCAATTAGAATTGTAATTTCTTACAGTACTTGAGTTTAGATCAGCATTTACTACTACTCCATAGCACTTGCCAAAATGGTATGTAAACTCATTGTTTGATTGAACTGTGTCTCCTTTCTGAAATCTCATAATGTGTGATTGATTGCTATACTATAATGATAATCGAATAGTTGTCGTATTAGTGGGTTTATGTGCCACTAATACAACTGGCATACCCTTAGAACATTACTTCATTGAATGTGTTAGGGTCATCTAGCATCAAATCGATTGCATTGCTTACCATGAGTCTAACTTGCTTGAAAGTTGTTAGTTGTATGGTATCTCTATCGAAATTGTCGCATAGGTCAATAACTTCATATACTGCGTTACTGACTTCTTTAGTGCTGATAGAGTCATCAACATCATATCCCCAAAAGTTGTTTTTTACTACTGTTGGAACTGCGTCAAATAAATTCATGATAGTTTCTCTGTTTGTTATGTTCTTATTATAATGGACTGAAATAGGAATTCAATAGATATTGTGCCACTAATAAAACTGGCACAATATCGCTTGACTAGCAATATTGGTTGATGTAGTCAGGATTAGCATTTACATCAAGAAAAGTGTTTTTTAGAAAATTGGCAACTCTTCTTGCCTGAGTACCTAAGGTTGAACGGATTGCATTTTCATCAAATTCAATATAATCCACTATCCATCTATCCTTCGCTATCATAGTTTTGATATCGTCATTATGTCCACCATGTATATTGACAGATAAATCTGATTGCCCTAACTTGTAGTAAACAGTTGCTATTGTCTTATTATGGACTCTAACCTTACTGGTAAAATCGTCTTCAGTATGGTAACTGTTCCAAATTGTGACGTGATTGCGTAAACTACATGATTCTCTTTTGTTTAGAGTGAAGATGATTTTCTTTTGAAAAATGTCCATGTTTGTTTCCTGATTGCTTATATTATTATATTAGAGGTTATTGGTATCATATACAACCCCACATATGACACTAATAAAACTGTCACAACCCTAGTTGACATTTTCATTTCATTCCCTCCACTATTAGATTGAATTCATCTAGGTTTATGACGTCATCAAAATATAGTGCAATAGCGTCATAAAACTCTTTTTGGTAGAGTGGTAGTTCTAATTGCATCATTGTAAAGAATCCTCAAATAATTGGTTTGCAAGTGTGTCAACTGCAATTTTAGTTGACTCATCATATGTTGCTGAATCTCTATCCATAAGGAAATAAAACTCTTTAGGTGCTAAACCTTTAGATATACGATACTCTTCATAAGCGGTATCGTAACATTCTTCTAAAATTGACTCATGATGTAAGACTGACATTTTTTCTCCGATTGATGTATATTATTATAATAACCGATTGAATGACGATTGCAACCGATTATGTGCCACTAATTGAACTGGCACACTATATGATGCCTTCCTCTATTTGTTGCATAAGTTCATCCCCATGTTCAAAAACGATTTCGCCAGTAACATTATTTCTGACTATACTATAACCATAATCCTCGCCACACTCAAGTGCATAGTTTTCTATTGTCTCAAGGTCATTTGAATGTACATCCCCACCTACAAATTTGTTAGGTGTTTCACATGTGTATAAAAATTGGGTCATAACTGTTTTTTGCTTATAGTACTATAATAATTGATTGAGACGAGATTGCAACACCTATTGTGCCACTAATACAACTGTCACACTAGGTCACATGATTTTAGAAATTCTAACCTATGTTCTAAACAAAACTTGACTGCTTCATTCTTAGTATCAAAATAACCTAGTAAATCATCACAAAATCTTGCTGTGTATTTTGGACGTGGGCAACCGCACCACTCTAAGTACTGTGTATAACGCTCATCTAATGAAATTTGCATAATCTTTGTTTGTTGCTTATAGTATTATAATAATCGATTGTAATTGAATTACAACCGATCATGTGCCACTTATCCAACTGTCATAAGTACTGGACTTCTCCATTTTCTACTGCTTCCATGTACTCACAAAACTCACTATGTGCCTTTTCACGATTTTCGTTATTCTCCTTCCATGTAAGATCACGATAAATGTCCATGAGTTTCCCTAAATCCAACCCCTCTAAATCTGTCCAATTAGAAACTAAATCTAGTTGACTCTCATCATATCCTATCTTATCATCCTTTAGAAATTCCATGTGTTCTTTAGTATAAGACGGTGCTGATATGAAATTGAATCCAATATCAATAAAAAAGTGCCTACCGAACTCTTCAGATATTATTGTTTGAGTTGGTATAAACTTACCATATGTGTCATCTAGGTAGTTTTCAAAAATGTAGGTTCTCATAATAATTTCCTTTGTTATACTAATGATAAACGATTTTTCTATAAAATCATGTCATCATGTGACAGTTTACGAACTGGTCTATTGAGCATTGTCATTTCAATAGTTCCCCTTACAATGTCGTTGAAGTCATCTTCACTACATTTTAGACTAACCATTTCTAAAACTTCAGTACAAGTTTCCTCGAATGATTCTAATGTCTCAAATCCACCTCGCATGATGTACTTATCGAACATTGCAATTTTTGCTGTTTGTGATAATAGCATTGTTTTGGTCTCCTTTAGATAAAAATGAAATTGTAGTCATGTGTAAGAATATCTCTTACCCTTTCTCTATCAAGTGAATCCCCACCACCCCATGTAAATGACTCATGATTTCTTTTGTTGATAGTCGCTAAGTACTGATGAGTAGCAACAAGAATGTCCTTTTCTGTTAGTGGTAGTCCATTATCTTTGTTGCCTAATGGGTATAATGGGTCATTCATACCATAGAATGAGTCAACATACTCTATAAAGTTTTGTAGTTCATCATTGAGTGCTGTTGATGATGTTCCTGAGTTCATGATGTTCTTTGTTGCTTATGTTCTTATTATAGAGGATTGAAATACCAATTCAATAGATCATGTGCCACTAATATAACTGTCACACACTCAATATCTTGTAGGTATATTCTTCTTATTATAAAGGAACTGAGAATTGTCTAGTAACTCTTCATACAATTCTCTATCATATAATGAAGTAATACGCTCTTCAATTTCTTTTAGAGTGAGTTCTGAATAACAGTCAGTCAAATAACTGGTTGCTAACTCAAGTAAGAACTGAGTATCAGCACTATCAAGTTGAATTTCAACAAATTGCTGAATAATCTCTGACTTGATATAATGAACTGACTCTGGATTCTTTGCTATGTCTGGGTATAAGTTCATAATGATTGCCTTGATTGTTTTACAACTTTAGCACTCATATACTGGTCAATGTCTAATTTGATTTCATGCCAGTTCTGAACACTAACTTTTGATAGTTCTTCACGAATGGTTACTATCTTGAAAAATGGGGGTCTGCGTAGTAGTTTACAGTATAAATTCTGTTTCATGATACACGCTCTCCATGTGACTGTAGTTCTTCTCTGAATTCACGAACCTCATTGAATGAGTCGAATATCATACCACCCACGTTGAATTGGACGTAACCATTGACCCTTTCACGAGTGATAGTCCATTCTTTACCGATTACATCAGTAAATGAACCAACTTGTTTTGCTGAATTAGGAAGTGATGAGTTGTAAGTTGACATAATTACTCTGTTTGATGTACATACTCATTATAGAGTATATTTCTAATTGGTTCAAGGTCAGTTGTGCCACTTTCTATAATGGTATACTCCTTGAATTCTGTGTCGAAATCTGTGGCAAAATCAATAGTGTTCATGAGTGCCATTAGTTGATCTTTGGATAAATTCATTTGTTCTCCTTCATTGAGTTAGTAAGAGTATCTACACATTCAGCATAATCAATGTCTTTACCTTCTGATAGACTGTCAAGTCTGCTATCATATAATACCTTATCGATAAATGACTGTAAATCTTGATTGACTGGTTGATCTTGCTCGTAGATAACCCATGTGACATGCTCACTAAAAGCGTGTAGTTCCTCATTTGTGAAGTTTACTTGTTTCATACAAGTCCCTCGTCCTCAATGTGTGTAACTACCATGAGTCCATTGTCCTCTGTTGGTTCATCATAGTCATCATCAAAATGACATGTCCATTCATCCTCTGAATCCTCTACTGGTTCATGTGCTTGAACATGTGCATCTACAATATCAGTTGCATGAACTGTTTTGTAATATGTGTACGTTTTAGTACCTGTAATTGTGTACTGACGTAGTTCTGTTGGTGTTTTCTTCATAATACTATTATAATATGTCCATGTCCTTGCGAACATGAGAGTGTGCAACTAATTCTTCTGGACTAACATTCCACCTAATAACTTGTGATGTGTTATTGTGTTCATAGTTTGAGTCCAAATACATTTGTATTTCCTCTGGTAGGTGTGACCATTGAATGTCATCTTGATCGCTGACTTCAATTTCACACTCAAAGATGTAACGTCTTTTCATTCGTAATACCCCAACTCTTCCTCTTGCTCTTCTAACTCCTTACTTGCCATAGCGAAATACTCTCGTATGGTCATGTCTGGATATTGAAGCATGTAAGATACCAATGCTCCCATACGCATGTGTCTGCTTTCCGCCATGTTGATTTGTTCCATAACTGTCATAGCGTTTGATTCAAGTTCTGTCATGAGTTGTCCTCGTCACTAAGTTCATCATACACCCGAACAGATAAACTTTCATTGTCTGTTGTGACAATATTATTTCTGTCCATTGCTTTGCCAACAATTTCCCATATTTGATGCACTTCTGCATCATCTAAGAAATCTACCATGTTATAATAGATTTCATTGCTCTCCTGATATGGGTCATCATCAGGGTAACAATACTTTACTCCTTCTGGTTGGTAATCTTGAGTCATGATCTTACCTCATTGAATAAATCTTCTCCACCCCAGTTTATCATTTCTTCAAAGACTTCATCATCATTACTGTATTTTCTCATACCCCACATTGTGTTGAATAAATCTTCAGCAACGTGTTCTCTGAGTTGGTCAGGTGTCATGTTATTGACATACTTGTCTGTCCACTTTTCTAGTAAATCTGCGAACTCTTCTTTTGAGAGTGTTGTATTAGTTGAGTACATAGACGTTACGAGCGTTATTGTACTTGTTTTGTATTAGTTTGATAGCGTGATGAATAGAAACTGCTGTTACAGTCTCCTCTATCCTATATCCTTCTAATAATGCTGAAACTGTGTAGGTTTTCATAAATCCTCCTGTTGTTCATCATATTCAAAACCTAGTTCATCTTTGAGTTTCTCAATGGTTCTCGCAAATGAAATATCATAGGTGTATGGGTCATTGTTTCCCCATGCGAGGAAATAAACTTCATCTATGAATTCTGATGTGTTCATAATCCCTTTTGTTTACATACTTAGTATAGCAGTTCTGTTAGGGGATTTTGTATAGGTTGTGCCACTTCTTCAACTGGTACACGTTGATCTATCAAAGTTTTATAGTTATCATGTAACTCACAACCAATATAATGTCTATCATGTTGTTTAGCAACCATAGCAGTTGTGCCACTACCCATAAATGGGTCTAGTATTATATCTCCTTCTTTGCTCCCTGCTAATATGCAAGGTTCAATCAGGTCAGGGGGAAATGTAGCAAAGTGAGCGTGTTTGTATGGTTTGTTGGTAACACTCCACACGCTACGCTTATTCTTCTTATCATAACTCTTAGTCAATCCGCTATGTGGTTGTAACCCTGTACCTGCATTATGATACTTTCCACCAGCACGATTTCGTGTTCCCCAGTCCTGCTTGACTGGTTCTTTGATTGCTTCATTGTTATAGTAATATCTCTTGCTTTTTGATAACAAGAATATGTACTCATGAG
>MDSV01102268.1_pt1 | contig 10376 bp, 7 predicted proteins | sample 810851 | NCBI WGS metagenome assembly MDSV01 (sample SAMN05326640, study PRJNA326480) | marine metagenome | isolation source: seawater | place: Atlantic Ocean: North East | collected 2012
CACACGAAAGAGCACGCCTCGCCGAGGGCCACGGCGTGTTCCGACATGGAAGCTGCCCCGCTGTGGACGGACAGCACCTTCGCGCCCCTGGACCGAAGTTTCTCGGACGTTTTCTCCCCCACACATCGCACTTGAACCCCTTTCCAATCCAACGCGTGCAACGCATTTTGGCTGCTCACCAACACGGTCTCTCCACGACGCTCGATGTTGACACCTTCGCGCGGCACAATGTCGACGAAGTCGTGGGCCGTGCAACCGATTCCCGCTTCCGTCAATTCGGCGTAGGCAGAGGCATCCAACCTGCGTGTCGACAACAACTCAACCATGGCCTTCGGTGCGTTTGCGGATGGCCTCCATGATGGCCTGTCCACCAGAAGACAAGAGTTCCTCCGCCCACATGGTGCCCAAATCGGCATGCGCCTCCTCGGAGATGCGCTCCATCCGGAGTTCATCCTTTCCATCTAGGGAATTGAGGCAGCCTGTGAACGTCACGTGATTGCTCTGAACCTGGGCAAACGCGCCGATGGGCGCCGCGCATCCCCCTTCCAAGGCGCCAAGGAATGCCCGTTCGATGGACGCCGCCATCGAAGAATCCGGATGGTCCAACTGGGCCACCACACGTTTCAAGTCGTCGTGGCCCTTGCGGCCCACCACAAGGATGCTGCCTTGGGCTGGGGCGGGCACCATCCATTCCAAGTGCTCCACCTCTTCAAGGTCTTCGAGCATGCCAAGCCGGTCGAGGCCCGCCGCCGCAAAGACACCGCCTCGCCAAGGGTTGCTTTTCACTTTCGCCAACCGCGTCTCGACGTTGCCGCGCAACCCCACTGCCGTGTGGTCGGGGTGCCGGTGCAGCCACTGGGCCTTGCGTCGAATGCTGCCTGTGGCCACCACTGTGGCCAACGGGTCGTGGCCAACCAACACATCTCCCGGCATCCCGCGCTCCAAGACGGCCCATGCCTCCATGGGGTCTTGCAATTGGGTGGGCACGTCCTTCATGCTGTGCACCGCGAGGTCCACTTCGCCCGCCAACAAGGCGTCGTCGAGGGCCTTGGTGAAAATGCCCATCCCCATGCTTTGCAGGGGCCGGTCCTGGATCCGGTCTCCCTTGGTCTGAATGACCACAAGTTCCGCCGACACCCCAAGTTGTGCGAGGGCGTTTTGGACCCGGTGGGCTTGGTACAAGGCGAGTCGACTCCCACGTGTGCCTATTTTCACGTCCGACATGTCAGGAATTGGAGGGGTGAAATGCCTGGCCAAACACCTCCATGTCTTCCTCCAATTTGTCGCTTTTGGTCTTCAAATATGTGGCCACCTGGGTGGTGACCTTCTGGATGAGCTTGTCAGACAGCTGCATCAGCCGCTCCTCGTCCTCGTCGCAGCCTGCCTTCAACTTGCCCAACTCCACGTCTCGGTAGCTGCGTAGGGCCTGGGACACAGCGCCCAACAAAGGCGCAACTTTCAACGAATCAACCCAAGCGCGAAATTCCTCCAGCTCCTCTTCCACGATGCGCTCGGCGTGTGGGAAGTGGTTCTTCCGCGCATTCAACTGCTGCAAGGCATGCTGGCTCATCTCATCCACGTCCACCAAGACCACCCTCGACAAATTGGCGGTGGCAGGGTCGACGTTCCGCGGCATGCTCATGTCCAAAATGAGCAATTCCTGACCAGGCTGCAACATCTCGGCGGTCACCGTATGGCTTTGCGCTCCTGTCGCCACAATCAACACCCGGGCTTTGCCAATGACCTTCTTCAGGTCGTTGTGATGCGCGGGTGTGAAGCCGTAAACTTCTGCGGCATGGTTGGCCTTGGCCTCGTCTCGATTGACCACCGTGATGGCTGCATGGCCTGCATGCTTTGCAAGGTTTTTGCACGTGTTTCTGCCCAACTTTCCCAAGCCATACAAGACCACCTCCACCCCTTCCAAGTTGGTCAAATGGTGGCGCATGCATTGGACGGCACTGAATGCCACAGAGGTGGCTCCCGAGCTCAATCCGGTTTCAGACTTCACACGCTTGCTGGCCTTGAGCACCAAGGACACCACCCGGTCCAACCAAGCCACCTCGCCTCCACGGGCTTTGGACAGGCGCAGTGCCATTTTCAGTTGTCCAGCAATCTCTGTGTCGCCGGGGATTTGAGATTCCAAGGCACAGCCCACCCGAAACAAATGCACCACGGCGTCCATGCCGGCAGCGTAATGTTTCGTATTCCACCATGACGCCTCCGAGACGGCCATGTGGGTGCGCACGATGCCAGCCACTTCCTCTTGATCCAATCCTGACCAATACACTTCCGTGCGGTTGCACGTCGACAGGATCATGATGTTCCGGGCGCCAACCTCGGACAAGGACTCCAGAAGTTGCACCTTGTCTTCTTCGCCCAGGCTAAATGCTCCGCGCGATTCAGCCTCGGCCTTTTTGAACGAAAAGCTCAATGCATGAAACTCATTCAATACCACGTCAATCCTGGACATCAGTGCAAAAATAAAGGGGCGTGAAGGGCACAAGGCAGGTTGAATTGTCCGGGTTTTGTCAAACGTTCCGTTCAGGGCCCCAAAGAACTTTGAACAGGCTTGGTCGGTTTGTTTTTTCGCCCCGCCGCTTGCGTGCGGGCGTCAACTGCAATACATGAAACAAGGCATTTTTCTCATCAATTTGGGCTCGCCCGACAGCCCCACCAAGGAAGACGTACGCACGTACTTGGACGAATTCCTCATGGATCCCAGGGTGGTCGATTTGCCCAAAGTGTTCCGAACACTGCTGGTGCGTGGCATCATCCTCAACACCCGACCCAAAAAGTCGGCCGAGGCTTACGCGGAGATTTGGACAGAGGACGGCTCACCTCTCATCGTCTACTCTGAAAAGGTTCGGGACCTCCTCCAGCCCCGTCTCGACATGCCTGTCGTCTTGGGCATGCGCTACGGATCCATGAGCATCGAAAAAGGCCTGGCGCAATTGGCCGACCACGGCGTGGAGCATGCCCTGATCATTCCCTTGTACCCCCAGTTCGCGATGTCCACCACGGAGACGGTCGTGGAGAAGGTGAAAGAGGTGGTGCACGCGTCCCATCCAGGCATGAAGACGGAGTTCTTGCCCCCCTTCTACGGCACCGACGAGTACATCCACGCCTTGGCGGAATCGGCGAAGCTGGCCGCGAACCACGAGGACTACGACCGCATCCTGTTTTCCTACCACGGCGTGCCAGAGCGGCACATCCGCAAGTCGGACCTCACCGGCAAGCACTGCAAAATGGACGGCTCCTGCTGCAACACGCCGAGTCCGGCCCACGCCGAGTGCTACCGCCACCAGTGCTTCCAAACGACCAAAAACTTGGCCAAAGCCCTCAACCTGCCCGAGGAAAAGTGCTTCAGCGCGTTCCAAAGTCGCTTGGGCCTCGATCCGTGGCTGAAGCCCTACACCGCCGACACCCTGAAAAACATGCCCGAACAAGGCATCAAGAAACTCGCCGTCCTGACGCCTTCCTTCGTGTCCGACTGCCTGGAGACGCTCGAGGAGATGGACATGGAAAACCGCGAAATCTTTGAGGAAGCCGGCGGCGAAACCTACGATTTCATCCCGTGCTTGAACACCAGCGAAGCCTGGATTCAAGCCCTGGAAACGTGGTCCAACGCGTGGCAACGCGGGGACCTCACCACCACACCTTTGACATGATCTACCAACGTTCGTCGGCCCTTTTCAACGAAGCCCAAAACGCCATCCCCGGCGGTGTGAATTCCCCTGTCAGGGCGTTCAAGTCGGTGGGCGGCCACCCCATATACATGGAAAGCGCCCGAGGCACGCACCTTCGCGACGTCGACGGAAACACCTACATCGACTACATCAACTCCTGGGGACCCCAAATCCTCGGACACGCCCACCCGCCCGTGATCGACGCCGTGAAGCATGCGGCGGAGAAAGGAACGTCGTTCGGGACCCCCACAGAATTGGAGACGCAGATCGCGGAGCTCATTTGTGAGATGGTGCCCTACATCGACCAAATCCGAATGGTCAACTCGGGCACCGAGGCGTGCATGAGCGCCATTCGATTGGCCCGTGGATTCACCGGGCGGGAGAAGATCGTGAAGTTCGCCGGCTGCTACCATGGGCACTCCGATGCGTTCCTCATCCAAGCCGGAAGTGGGGCCGTCACATTTGGCGCGCCCAGCTCGCCCGGCGTCACCCAAGGCACGGCCAAAGACACCCTGCTCGCCCCCTACAACGACCTCGAGGCGGTCGAGGCACTGCTGCACGAGCATGAGGGGCAGGTGGCCGCCATCATCGTCGAACCTGTCGCCGGCAACATGGGGTGCATCCCGCCACAACCCGGATTCTTGGAAGGGTTGAAAGCCGCTTGTGCCGCACATGGCACGTTGCTCATCTTCGACGAGGTCATGACCGGATTCAGACTGGCCTCAGGAGGTGCAGCTGAGGTTTACGGCGTGACGCCGGACATGGTGTGCTTCGGGAAAGTCATCGGAGGCGGGCTCCCTGTGGGGGCATTCGCTGCAAGGCGCGAGATCATGGCCCACTTGGCACCAGAAGGCCCTGTGTACCAAGCCGGCACCCTCTCTGGCAACCCCTTGGCCATGTCCGCAGGCTTCACCTTGCTGTCGGAGCTCCACGCCAATCCAGAGGTCTACACAGGCCTTGCCAAGCGCGGGGCGTCGCTCGCCGATGGCATCCGTGACGTGATGACGGAAAAGTCGATTCCGCACCAAGTCAACCAAGTGGGCTCCATGCTGTCGCTTCACCTTTGCGAGTCACCTGTGGTCGATTTTGAGACCGCGAAGGCCGGGGACAATGCGCACTTCAAAGCGCTCTTCCATCACATGCTGGACGCGGGAATTTATTTGCCCCCCTCGGCGTACGAATCGTGGTTCTTGTGCAGCCTGATCGACGACACTGCCCAAGACCAAACCCTGTCTGCCCTGCGCTCCTTCAGCCTCGGCTGATTCACTTCTTGGGCTGGTGGCGTTCGTTGTGGTCGCGGCGACGCTTGGTCATTTGCTCCAGCTCGGCGCCCCAGTCGTTCAAATCCTCGGGATCGTCAAGGTTGAACGTCGGAGGACGCTTGGCATGCACGTTTTTCAAATCTCGCTTCCGTCCCACGCCCTATAAATCGCCTCAGGGATGAAGTTGTTCAAGCTTGACCACAAGGTGCTGACATGCAAATTCATGCCCTAACTTGGTCACATGTTCAAACTCTCTTTTCTTCTGAAAACCACGGCTGCTCTGCTCTGCACCCTTGCCGTTGTCAGCTTGTCGTGGGGCCAATTGACCACCGAGACCCTTGTGGTCGACGGGGACGCCCGCAGCTACTTGTTGTACTTGCCTGACGGGCATTCTGCAGACCAATCCTGGCCCCTCGTGATGAATTTTCATGGCGGCAGCGGCACTGCTGAAGACCAATTGGCCGTGGCGGACATGCGGGACCGCGCAGACGAAGACGGCATCGTCTTGGCCTACCCCCAGGCGCTGCCCGACCCCAACGACGACGGCTCCACGAATTGGCAAGTGGTGACTTCCGGCGACCTGCCCTTCACCGTGCCCAACCCCCACAGCGACATCGACTTCATCTCGGACCTCGTCGATGCGTTGGTGGCCAACCAAAGTGTCGACCCCAGTCGCGTCTACGCGATGGGATATTCGAACGGGGGCGGGTTCACTTACGATTTGGCATGTCGATTGAACGACAAGATCACCGGCATCGGCGCCGTGGCCAGAACCATGTATGCCGAGTCGATGTCCTCCTGTGTGGTGACGCACCCCACGCCTGTGGTGACCATCCTCGGCACCAACGACTTCATTTCCAACTATGAAGGCGTTGTTTACAAAGGCACATTGTACTACCACAGCAGCGACGAGGGCAACGCCCATTGGGTGGAGGTCAACGGGCTGAACCCTGCCCCCGAAGTGACCCTTTTGCCCAACCTCGATGCTTCAGATGGCAGCACCGTGGAAGAGTCCACATGGCTCAGCGACGACGGATGCCACGCGCTCCACCACTACAAGGTGATTGGGGGAGGGCATGATTGGCCGGGATCGTTTGGCAACGGTGACATTGTGTCGCATGAGCTCATTTGGGACAAATTGAAAGTGCACGATGACAGCGGGTTGATCGGATGCGAGACGTCGGGCCAAGCAGAAGCGGAGACCATGGCGAAACACTCCGTTTACCCCAACCCTGCCATGCCCGGGCAGTCCGTTGTGTTGCGGAACGGCAGCCCGTTCCACGAGGCCATCCTGCTGAACGCCGCAGGCCAAAAGGTGCAGCACCTGACCTTCCCCGCCACCACACGCACAGAACTGACCTTGTCCAACGTGCCTGCAGGGCTCTACTTCGTGGAGCATGGGCAAGTGCGAACCCCATTGGTCATCCACTGATTCCACACCCGATGCGATCGATCTCTCTTCTCCTTTGCTTGATGCTGTCTGTCGGCCCTGGTCTGCAAGGCCTGACCCAATGCAACAGTTGCGAGCCTGACCTCAGTTGCGCAGCGGCCGATTTCCCTGTGCTGTGTCCTGAGGTGTTGGCCGACGCCACAGCCGGCGAGCCCTACGAGGAGGTCATCACCTTCAACCTGCCTCCCGTGGTGGTCGACCCCGCCACCGACCTGTCGGTGGACCTGCTGTCGGTGACCATTTCAAGCGTAATGGGCCTGCCCTTCGGGTTGGAGTTCACCCCGAGCAACGCCGACGGCACCTACGAGCCAGGCAACGGGGAGACCTACGGCTGCGCCACCGTGTGCGGCACCCCCATCTCGGCCGGCGAATACCTCGTGGACATCAATGTGGCCGTGGTGGCTTCGGCGTTCGGGTTTGAGCAAAGTGTGGACCAAAGTTTCTCCCTCTCCCTCTCCGTCATGCCCGGGGACAATCCAGATGCGATCAGTTCCTTCGAGCTCAGCACCCTCTCAGGATGCGCGCCGCTTGACGTGGCAGGGACGGCGCTTGTCACAGACGCTGGCGCGACATACGCTTGGGACTTCGGCAACGGACAGGGCTCCGACGAGGCCAACCCTGGGTTCACCTTCGACTCGACAGGCACCTACACCGTGCAACTTGCCACGGAAGTGGAAGCGCTGGCATTGACCCAGGTGGCCATCAGCTCCTTGGGGGGCGGATGGGGCCAAGATTTGGACGATTTTTTCGGTGCGCCAGACCCCTACTTTGTGTTGAGCGACGCCAACGGCACGCTCTACACCTCGGCTTACGGGTCGGAAACGGAAACCCCGACGCTTGGCGGATTCAGCATCTCCTTGGACTTCGGAGCGTCCTACAACATCTCCTTTTACGACAGCGACACCTTCACGAGCGACGACTTCTTGGGGGCTTCAGACTTTGTGGCGGAAGGGGGCGGAGAAGTGACTGTCTCCAACAGCACGACCGCGACCCTCACCTTGACGTCCTCCGTCGTGGGCTCGTTCAACGAATCGTTGAATGTGGTGGTCTTCGACGACCTGAGCGTGTGGCTTGACTTGGATGGTGACGGATTCGGGGATCCCGCCGTACCCGTCGATGCGTGCGACCCTGACAACACCCTGCCCTACGCCTTCAACGACGCGGACTGCGACGACGCCAACGCCGACGTGTACCTCGACGCCGACCCCACAGGCGAGGGGGTGGACAACAATTGCGACGGCGTCCTGAGCCCCGACGAAATGGTGCCGTGCCCCGGCGATTTGAACCTGGACACTCAAGTGTCGGTGGCCGACGTGCTTGTCATGTTGAGCGACTTTGGATGCATGTCAGCCTGCGATTCAGATTTGACCGCCGACGGCTCCGTGGGTGTGGAGGATCTGCTGGCGCTTCTGGCCTACTTCGGTGCGCAGTGCTGAGCCCCGTCAGAACCTAGGTCAGCAGAAGCTGCCGTAGACGGACAAGATGTCCAAGAAGTCGCTCACGGTGACTTGGCCGTCGCCGTCCACGTCGGCGGTGCACTGCGACGTGCAGCCGAACTCCGACAACGCAGCCAAGATGTCCGACACGGTGACGACGCCATCGTTGTCGATGTCTTGAGGGCAGCCACAAGGCTCGCAACTGCCGTCGTCGTAGAGCGCGTCCGAGTCGTAGTTGCACGCTTCTGGATCGGTGCATCCGAGCACACAATCTCCTTCAATGTTGGCGTCAAGCCAAGCCATGCGCGCGTCGATCCAGTCGCGCAGGAATTGCACTTCTTCGTCGTAGGTCTGGCCGATGAACACGTTGGGCCAGACGTATTGTCCAAGACGCGGCCAGCGGGCGTGGTCACGGACACTGGGAACCGCCAACACCGTCGCGAGCGAATCGATGATGGCATGGATGCCCTCGTCGCTCCACACGTCGGCGCGGTAATCGTCCCACATGCATCGTGTCAAGCCCCGGTAGTCGGGGTCTTCCCTGAGCCGCTCGAACCAAAACGGGTGCAGCACCCGGCATCCCGTGTTGGACTCAAATCCATCCGTGTTGTAGCTGTCGCAGCCGTCTGAATTGCCAAAGCCCAAGTTGAAATCCCACCAGGGACCCATCACGATTTTTCCGCCGTCGGAGTCCTTCTCCTTGTAGAAGTACTGACTCAAGCGGTAGGCGTCAACGTTCTTGGTGATCTCGTTCGCGAAGTACATCTCGACGAAGGACTCGGCGTCGATGTACGGCGCGTAGCCCAAGACAGGGTCGGCGAAATTGGGCCCCGCGAGGGCGTGTTCAAACTCGGTGAAATGGTCCTCGATGTACGCAAGCTGGAGGGGATGGAGGTCGTCCGCCTCGGGCTTGTGCATTTGGATGGGCTGGACCTCGCCCCCAAGCTTGGAGTACGGCGAATTCCAACCACCCTCGTAATCCCCTTGGATTCGGTCCACCTTCATGATGTACCCGCCAGTCACTTCGTTGCCTGCGGTGTCGGTGGGCAACAAGGTGGCGATGTCCACACGGTCGTCGTCTCGCTTGATGTTTTCCATGAACATGTACACGCCGCGGTAATCGCCGTTGATGTACAACTCGCAATACCTGCGTCGGGTGGTGTATTGGCCGATGGCCGTGCCCATCTCGTAGATGACGGCGTTGCGCATCAAGGACTTGTCAGAATAAGGTCCGTGAAGGATCCAGTCGTTTTCAGACGGCATGCCCATCAGCGGCACGTTGTTGTTGGCGCCGGTGGAATCTTGGGTTTCCAGGGCGTACGACTGCTTGGGGAAAAACTGCGACGACGACCCTCGAATCTCGATGGTGATTTGGCCGTTGTATTCGTTGGGCTCGTCGACGAGGGTGTTGAGCCCCCCGGGCAAGTTGGTGACCTTCATGTTGGCCACGATGCGCGGGTCGTCGAGGATGGGGGTGTCGGTGGTGATTTGGACCAACGGCAACGTGGACTCGTTCATGTACACACACGACCCGTCGTCCTCGGTGGCGGCGTCGAAGTGGTTGATGGCGTTGGGGTCTGTGCACCCTTGGACGGCAGCGCATGTCCCGTCGGTGGTGCACTGGGAAAAGCAGGTGCTGATGGCGAACGACGACGTGACGCTGTTCAGGTAACGGTCGTTCCAATGCTCAGGGTCGGCGCAATCCTGACCTCCGATGTATTCTTTGCAACTCCAGTCCTGGCAAGCGCCATTGGTGAAGGTGTAGTGTCCCGAGAATCCGTGCGCCAATTCCACCACCACGTTCCAGATGTCGTCGCCATCCGGGTCCGTCATGGGGTATGCCCCAGGCATCCCAAAGGGCCCACCGGCGAGGTACACGCCAGAGGGGGCCACGTTCTCGTTGGACATGTTGAGGTTGAACGTGACGAAGTGCGTGTCGGAAAACGCCGGCGAAAACCATCCCGGTGGCGTCCCGAACGTTTGGGCCTCCTCCGACGTCCCCACAAACAAAAACGGACGGGCCGTCAAATCGGACGACAGGGGCCCGACGTTGTGCACCTCGATGGCCAACGTGTTGAGTCCTTCGACAAGCGCGGAACTGGGGTCCAAACTGACGTAGTCGGGTATGCCTCCACTGGACAGGACCGCCTCATGGTCGGAGGACAGCGTCGCGTCCCACGCCACAAAATCTCCTGGATTTCCGCAGTTGGCGCGGGCAATTTCTGTGCCGTTCAAATAAGCCACGAACCCGTCGTCGTAGTCCATGGCGAACACCGCCTCTTCCATGGCGGCGAGGTTCTCGAGCGTGAATTGATGACGCAAGTAAATGCTGCTGGTGGTGGGCACCACCGTGGCATCGTCGCCGTCGCCGTACCCAAAACCAGAAGGCCCTTCTTCCCAGGTGTCGTCGTTGAAATTCGGTTCTTTCCAATACTGGATGGGCTCAAAAGCCGGAACGAGGTAACGCCATGTTGTGCCGTCTTGGGCGACGGCTTCCCAGTGGTCGGTTTGAGCCTGGGTGATGGACACGGCCATGCACGCA
>MDSV01117041.1_pt1 | contig 10376 bp, 13 predicted proteins | sample 810851 | NCBI WGS metagenome assembly MDSV01 (sample SAMN05326640, study PRJNA326480) | marine metagenome | isolation source: seawater | place: Atlantic Ocean: North East | collected 2012
AAAGAACCACATATAATATTTCTTTTAATCCTGGTGATGGTTCAATAGCTATTTTGTGTAAGTAGTACAACCACCCTCCTATAGCTATACTGGTTATTAAAAAGGTAATCATTGAAAAGTATTCTGTTTCTGCTGAAGCAATGCTGCTGAGTATTAATAAAATAAGATATGTCGAACTAAAAAGAAAAAAACGGGAAAGTGCAATCATGAGATCTCCAAGTAAATCAGCATATATAATGGCACTGTGAAGGAGTAATAAATAAAATTTACGACGACAACATAATGAATATTCCTTCTACACAGTGCCACATGAATTTTTTAAATTTAAAATCAGGCAAATTCGAGGTTCAATTGTGTTCGTTATAAGAAATTTAAAATATTATTTTCTTCTAATCAAAAAACAATAAAAACATAATAATTGATGATATTTAATAAAAGATAAAGATGTATTCCCAAATATATTGCGGTAATATCTATAAAATTAATATTTTAAAAAAGACCGGTTTAACCGGTCTTTTTCGGAGGTGTTAGTAATTAGTAGCAGTTTGTAATATCAGTGTTACCAAACTGGTTAGTGTAGCAAGTAAAGCTATCTCCAGAATTCCAGTCATATCCATTTTGAATATAGGTATCACCAAAATCATACCCATAAATATTCCAAGCCTGACTTGAAGTAGTAATTAGTGTTGGTGCAACAGTTGCAGCAACAATTGTAACCATAGTTTTAAGTTTATCTTTCATAATAAATCCTTTCAATAAAATAGATATGGGGATTAAAAATTATTATTTTATGGTGAATAAATATTGAAAATTCGACAATTTGTGGTGAGATATAAATAATCATTTTTATCGATATAAATTATAATTATTTTCATAAATTGTATAAAAAAAATATCGAAGCACTAATTAGCCAATTATCCCGAAAATTATTGAAAGACCTATAGAGCCAAATAAACTGAATAAAGATACTTTGATGTAAAGATAATTGTTTAATTGAATTTTTGGTTTTTCTTCAATCTTGTTTTTTAATGTTGGCATAGTTGCAAGAAAAAACAATATAACAATAATCCCAACCCAAAATACAAAACCTACTAATGAGGGTATTTGATAAGAGTCGTTTGAAAAATTATACAATCCGTGTAATAAAATCGGGATAAAAAGAAATAAATATATTCCAAGATTATTTTTAATTAATTGGAAAGCAGACTTAGCAAATAAAATACCCATAATGATTCCAAAAAAAGTATGAGCAATCATAGGAGTTAGTCGGATATATGCTAGATCAGTATACACATAATCTTTATTAAAATATAAATAACCCAAATTTTCAGTAACAGCATAACCAAGACCTATTGCTGCACCATATACAACGCCATCTAAGAATTCATCAAATTCATAATGTTTAGCTACATAGTAATATAAAACTGAAAATTTAAGAAACTCTTCTAAAAAACCTGCTCGAAAAAAAGCAAGGAATGAATTAAATAATTGATTATCAAACAAAGATAATAAGATTGGATCTACAATTTGAATAAGTAAATCAAGAGGCAAAGTAATAATAAAAGCCATAGCAAAAGTTGAAATAACCATTGAAAAAGGTTCTTTATTTTTATCTCTTAAAAAAAATAAGATTAAAAGAATTAATCCTGGGAATATGGTTATAACTAATGCATTAAAATAGTCTGCCCAAAAGTTATTCATAAACATAAATTCAATATTTTAATAATTTAATACACCATATTTTAATTTAGTCTTAAGCTAAAGTATAGTTAATTTATAATTTTTTGATAAAATAAACAAAGTTTATTTAAAATATATAAAATCAATAATGAAAATTTTTTATGTTAGAAGAACAAAATTATTATTAAATATTTTTATTATTTGTTTACTTACTTTAGTTAGTTTTAATGTTTTAGGAAAAAATACTTGTAACAAAAATTCATCTATCGAAGAATTACAAAGTGAAGCATTAGCATATGACAGTAAAGGAGATTATAAAAATGTTTTAAAGTGCATTAATATATTAGTTGATAAAAAAAATGATTATGGTTATGCAGTACTTGGTTGGTATTATGAGTTAGGAAATGGAGTAAAACAAGATTACAATAAAGCGTATGAATATTATAAAAACTCAGCAGATTTAAATAACCCTTGGGCATATGCTCAATTAGCATATTTTCATGAATATTCACTAGGGGATATACCATGGGACCTAGAGAAGGCATTTAATTTTACAAAAAAAGCATCAGAATTAGGAGATGCTGATGGAACATTCCGTTTGGGTGAGTATTATTTAAGAGGAATTGGTACAGATAATAACTATAAGAAAAGTTTTGAAATATTTAGTGATTTGTCAGAATTTAATAATAGAGCTGACGCTCAGTTTTATTTGGGTTATCAATATTTTTTAGGTTTAGGTGTTGAGAGAAATATTGAAAAAGGCATTTATTGGTATGAAAGATCTGCAAGTACATATGATTACGCTAAAGAAGAATTGGTAATGGTTTATGGAACTCATGAGCCAGAAAAAAAAATATTTAATTCCATTTATTTAACATACATAGAAAATTATAGAATTCACGAACATTTATATGGCCCAGATAGAAAAATTGAAGAAGATTTGTGGGATTATCATTTAAGTAATAAAAATAAAAAAGGTCTAAAATTAGCAGAAGACTTTATTGATGATACTATAAAAAATAATCATAAAATTTATAAAGAGCAATGTGCAGCAGCTACTTTTGCTAATCTTTATCATTACTCAGGTATAGGTACAAAAGTAGATATAAAAAGCAGTGTATATTATACTAAGTTTCTTAACAAATATGAGGCTTGTAATTATTCAGTAACATGGAACATGATGGGTACACATTACCAGCGAGGTGAAGGATATGAAATAAATTATCAAAAAAGTTTAGATTTTTTTATTGAAACTATTTTAGCTGGAGATTCAATTGGCTTCTTTGGACTTGGTGAAGCTTATCAGTATGGCTGGGGTATTGAAAAGGATTTAAGTAAAGCATTATTATGTTACGAGTTTCTTTATAGAAATTATTTTCCAACACATGATCAAACTGGAAAACCTAGGGTATTAGGGGAAATAAAAAAACTTAAAAAAATATTGAATAAAAAAGATATAGAAGAAGTTGAAGAAAAACTAAATATTTTAGTTAAAGATTATAATAAAATATTAGAAATATTAAGTTTTAATTATAATGATAATCAATCATTGGAGGTCAAAAATAACACTTCCGATAAATCATTAAATTTTGAAGAAAAAATATCAAAAAAAATAACAAATAAGCAACTTGATATAGTTAAAGATAAAATTGTAAAAAAAACTTCATCAAATGATCAAGATCCACCATCAATTATAATTGATGAAAATATAATAATGGATGGAATGGTTGCTTATTTAGAAGCAAAGGTTACTGATGAGTCTAAAATTGCTGCAATATTTATTGATGGAGATCCAATAGATCCTGGAGAGTCTAATGATGGTTTTGTATTAATAAAACAGACTCTTTTTATAGGATCTGAAGATAAAAATTTGGAAATTGTTGCATATGATAAATGGGGGCAATCATCTAAACAATCAATCACAATTACAAAAGCTTCAATTGATTTTAAAAAAGATTTTGGAGATTATTACGCATTAATAATAGGCATTAACAAGTATAAAAAATTAATAAATTTAGAAACTGCAGTTAATGATGCTAAAGAAATTTCAAATATTTTAAAAAATAAATATAATTTTAAAGAAGTTGTATTATTATTAGATAATGATGCGACTAGAGAGAATATTATTAAAGAACTTTATAATTTTAGAAAAACATTAAAAAATAATGATAATTTTCTTTTATATTACGCAGGACATGGTCAATTAGATGAGGAAATTAATGATGGATACTGGCAGCCGGTAAATGCTGATAAAGATATTCCAACTAATTGGATTAACAATAGTTTTTTAACAGGTACAATTAAGGGTATTAAAGCAAAACATGTTTTGGTTATTGCTGATAGCTGTTATTCAGGATCATTGCTTAGAAGTGAAGAGGAAGAAATTGTAATCAATGAAAATAATCGATCAAAAATTTTAGATAGATTAATTAATAAAAAAGCGCGGTATATTTTTACTTCTGGTGGTAACGAACCTGTTGTTGATGGTGATGGAGGAAATCATTCTGTTTTTGCTGAAAAATTAATAAATGCATTAAAGAACAATACCAGGCAAATAACAGGAAGTGAATTATCAGACATAGTTATTCCTAAAGTTATTATAAATGCAAAGCAGACACCAGAATATTCACCTTTATTTATGACTGGCCATGATGGTGGAGATTTTATTTTTATCCCAAATTAATAATACCAATTATTATCACATCCAGCTACCCATGATTTTATTTCATCACCAGGTTTTTTATAATCAGGAAAAATTTGTAAAATAATGTGATGATTAAATAATTTATAACTTTCTCTCATGCATATTTCTTTAGAATTATAGTTATCTGGAAAATAAATTTTATACCAACTATTAGGTCCATTACAATCATCTTTATACATTTCAAAAGCTGGATAGATTGCACACATGTATGCTTTAAATGATTTGCTAGCAGCATATCCAGTTGTAAATTTAGTAAGGATTAAAATAAAAGTAACAATAGAAATAAATTTTAAAATCTTCATTAAAGTCTTTTTTATACGTTCATTATTGAATTATTTTATTTGTTTTGTCTAATAATTGAGAATCATCTTCAAGAATATTTTTAAAATTATTAATTTTCTCTAACAGTCTATTTCTACTATGAGATTTTAATTTGTTGTATTCATTTTGCTCACTATTGAAAGCATCAAGAATAGATTCTAATGCCCAAATAGCATTTAAATCATTTTGTTGGTTTCTTGCTATTGCCCAACCAATAAAATAAGATGTATCGTGTTGATTTAAATGTATTGGTTCAGTTTTATATAATTCAGAAATAGATTGAAAAACTTTATCAATATATTTTTTTGTTTTTTCATCATTTTCTTTTGTCTTTTTTTCTTCATTAGTCATAAAAATCTCCTTTTTCTTTAATTAAGAGATAATTATTGATGTGCTAATTTTTAATGGTGAATAAAATATAAAAATTCGATAGTTTAATCGACTTCATCACCTATTCTTTTTTTTAACTGAACAATAGATTTTTCAGCATTATTTATTGCAATCTTTATATCTTTTTGTTCTGCTTGAGTTAAGGTACCATCTTCCAAGCCTGTAACTACAGTACTTGTAATTCTTCCTACATCTTCCATTAATTGACCTAAATATAGAGTCATTTCTTCAGCAGTAGTATTAGGGTTTTTATCAAAATATTTCTCAATCATTGCTTCATGTGCCTTCAGCATTGAAGGGCCCTTCTCTTTTCTAATACAAGCTATATCCAGAGCTAAAGAGTATTTATGATGAATATCATGAGCTTTTCCTTCGGCACATTTATAAAAATATGCTTTATTTTTAGATACACCAGCATACTGTTTAGTGGCTGCTATTATTTCTTCATCGCTAAGAACTTTTAAAGCATCTTTTATACCGTCTTGAATAGAGATAAATTGCTTTTTCATTACTAATCTTTTTTCATAAAATTATGAATGTGTCTAATATTTTCCATCAGTTTGTTAAAAACACTTATTTTTTGTATATTTTTTATATAAAAGAATAGGAACTATATTTTAATATATGAAAAAATTAGTAATCATATTTATACTTTTTTTATTACCTCAAAATATTAGTGCATCAATTTATTCTTGTAAGGATTTAAAAGATTTTATAATCAAAGAAAAATTTACCGAATCTCCTAAAAAAGATTTGGTTGATGCATTTGGCTTTTCTTTTTTTGGTAGTTATAATGAAAACGAAGACTTTATTTATGATAGAGAGTTTAGCAATGGTAAAGGAATAACAATAAATAAGATATTTAATGAAACATTAAATAATGATCTAAATGTACTTGATACAATAATCACAATTAATGATATTAGATTAGAAGACTTAAATGATCTTGAATTTTCTAATAGAATTAATGATAAGCTAGAATTAGATAATTTGGAAATTAGTATAATTAACAATGAAACTGAAGAAGTAAAAAATTTAAATATTTTTCGACAATTATATCAAGAGCCATTACAAGTTTGGTTTGATTTTACTTTACAAGACATAACATTCATAAATGTTAAAGAAAATACTTATAGTGCTAAATACAAAATTGATATTGAGTGGAAAGATAATAGATATAAAAAATTTCTTTCTAATATTAAAGACAATTCTTGTACATTCTCAAAAATTAACGAAAATGATGAACTCTTTAAATCTTTTTGGAAACCAGAAATAGTTGAAGAAAATAAAATCAATAACATAGATACTTTTGACAATTTTCAATATGCAAATATAAATTTTTATCTATATGATGATGAAGCATTTATAGTTTTATCCCAATTTAATAATGCAACATTTAACGTAATGTTTGATTTAAAAGAATTTCCTTTTGATATACAAAATTTTTATTTTGATTTTTATAGTCCAGATAATACTTATGAAGTAAGTTTAGAAGACTGGTGGGATCAAGAAGCAACATTAGCTTCAAGAGAATACTTTCTTGCATACTATGGTCATCCAGAATGGCAGTATACAGATATATCATCTTCTATTGAATCTTATGAATATACAGATGGAAGTTATTATGATTATTTCTCATTATCTGTAAGTGCTAAAAGAAATATAAGTTATTATGTTACTAAAGTAATTATTCCAATTTTTTTAATTTTAATTATTTGTTGGTCTGTATTTTGGATCAGCGGATTACAATTAGAGTCACGTTTGACTGTAACAAGTGTTAGCTTTCTTGCCTTAATAGCCTATAATTATGTTGTTGAAGAAGATCTTCCTAAATTAGGATATAATACTATTCTAGATCAGATAATTCTTTGTTCTTATATTTTTGCTGGCTTAGCGACAATATTAACCGTTTATTCATATACAAATTGTAAAAATAATGGATATGAGTTTTGCACTATGGATTATGTAGCCAGATATATGGGTCCTATTGCATATATTATAGTAAATGGAATTTTAATAGTTAATGGTATTCAATCAATGACAGCAGCTGAATTTTTAGGTAGGTTCTTATAAATATTTTAAAAATATCGAGAAAGTAGACATGAGTTTTTTTGCTTCAATAAAAATATGTTTTAATAAATACTTTTCATATCAAGGAAGAGCAAAAAGATCAGAATATTGGTATTTTGTTTTATTTATAAATATAATTAATTTTGTAGTTATTTTTATAGAATTTTTATTACTAGAAATGGGATTTTATAATATTGGCGCATTTAGCAATTTTGTTTTTCTCATTTTTCTATTTCCTGGAATTAATGTTACGACAAGACGTTTACATGACGTAAATCGATCTGGATGGTGGCAACTACTCTATATAACTGGTATCGGATCATTAGTTATTTTATATTGGACAATAATTAAAGGTGCTGTAGAGGAAAATAAGTTCAATTAAGCTTTAGTTTTATAATTTCCTCGTCATTACCATCGTTATCAACATCCTTAAATAAATAATCTAATTTTTCATCTTCATCCAAATCAATATAAACCCAACGCTGAGAATTATAAAAAACATATTCTATTTCAAATATTCCATTTTGATTAATATCTATAAAAGCTGTTATTGGATCTTTGATATTTAAGATCGTATCTACTATTCCATCTTGATTTAAATCATATGATTCAATAAAATCATCTAAGTTTTCTTCTTCAGCGGTTGTTTCACTATTATCTTTTTTAAATTGTGTAAATACTCTAGATTCATTTTGAGGTAACAAATTATTAGGTAATAAAAATTTTACGAAATCTCTATCAATGTCATAGTCGTCAAATTTATTTAACTGATCATAATTAAATTCATATTTACTATTTGATCTAAATTTTTTGGGTCTTGGTTTTTTATTTACAGTTTTGATATTTCCAATAACTCTATTTTTTTTATTTAATACAAATTTTTGTAAATCGCTTTTTGACATAACTAATAATTCTTGTAAAACATCTTTTTTTGAAGCGTTTACATTTAGAGAAAAAAATAAAATAAAAATTGATGAAGTTATAATATAAAAGTATTTTTTCATTAAACTATATTTATTAAAATAAAAATTGTTAATGCAATAATTATAAAGCTACTTCCTATTGCGATAAAAACTTTGGATGTTTTTATTTCGTATTTAATTTCATTTTCAACGATCTTACTAAATTGATAATTTCTAATTCTTTTATAGAGATATAATACAAAAGTTAATGCAATGATAAGAACAATACAACCTATTATTAGATTTTGACTTACTAAAATATTATACACACCATGAAACAAAGCCGGAATTAATAATGCAAAAATCAAACGTTGCTGCACTGATTGATTAGTAAAGATTGCCTTGCTTAAAAATAAAGCCATAATCATTGATGATGTAGCATGCATTAATGTTGGTATTATACGTATACCAACCATATATTCGTAAGATACTTGGTAATATTCATAATTAAGTAGGTAATCGATATTTTCTCTTGCAGAAAAACCAAGCGATACAGCAAGACCGTAAACTATAGCATCCATAGGTTCGTTAAATTGTGTATGACGTGAGCAATAAAAAATTAATATTAAATATTTATACAATTCCTCATGAAAACCCGCTCTAAACAAATGCAAATAAATATTATATCCCAGTTCTGAAACCTGTAATCTCGCACCAAATTCATCAAATAGTAAATTTAATGATGAAAGAGGAAATATAAATATAAAACCTAAAATGAAAGTTATAATTACAACTTTTGGTGGCTCCCTAAATCGATCACGAAAGAAAAAAAATATTATTATTAATATTGAGGGAATAATTGCTGATAGGTAAATATTTAACATTTATATCATGAGATTATAAAAATTATTAAAATACTACAATAAAAACTGTCAAATTTAAGGTTATTATTCACCATTTAATCAAATCCAAAAATTACCATGTAATCAAAAAGGAGACTTTTATGTTTATAATTTTTGGAACTACTATAAAAAAAATTAAGGAAGATCAGGGTTATTTTGTTTGCCCACAATGTCAAACATTAAGACCTTACAATTTACAGAGTTTTCAAACATGGTTTACTCTATTTTTTATCCCACTATTTCCATTTGGATCAAAAACAAATAGACATGTTGAATGTCAAGATTGTGGATCAATGTTTATACTAAGAGTTTTAGAAAATAATACTTTTAATGCTGATGGCTCTAAAATTTCAATAGAAGAAAAGGTTTTTGCATGAGGACGATTATATTAATCACTTCTTGCGTATGTGCTATTTTTTTTAAAAAATAAACCTAGTCTAGTAATTGTGTTAGTTTTAAGAATTTTAAAGTATTATTTTTTGACACACTTTTGCCTTAGTGTTAATGTTAATTCATTCGCAGGTTTTTTGGTTGATTAAGAAAAAGGAAAAATGACGATAATATCTATAATAGACGACAATACATCGATACTAACATCACTATCACTTCAATTTCAATCTAAGGGGTACAAAACCATTACCTTCGCTGATCCAGGAAAAGCATTACTGTATCACGAAGATAAACCGGCTGATGCCTATGTTATTGATATGAAAATGCCCCGATTAACTGGTTTTGAGTTCTATAGAGAATTATGTGCTGTCCTGAATAAAGATAAGCTCCCTGCTATCTTTTTAACAGCCGTTGATAATCTTGAAGAACGAGCCTTAAAAGACACCACTATTGGTGATTATGTCTTAAAGCCTTATAGTTTTAATATTCTGCATGCCCGATTAGAAAAGGTCATGAGTTACTTTGCAAAACAAAAGGCAGATCAAGTATACAGATTAGGCAACCTAGAACTATTAGAAGAACAGATACTCTGTCGTTGGTTTGGGAAAAGTATTGAACTGACGAAAACAGAATTCGCTTTACTAAAACAACTCGTGAAAAGACCTCGTGTGGTGTACACACGTGATCAATTACTAGATGTGTGTTATTCATATGATGCTGTTATCACGGATCGTAATATCGACTCACATATTAAGCGTCTTCGTAAAAAGTTTCGTGAAGCACGTCCTGATATAAACTTTAATCGTATTACTACACACTATGGTTCGGGTTATGCGTGGTCTCCACAATCAGCGTAAATAATTTCATAAAAAAATCTTAGTTGTGACTTCTTTTCGACTAAGTTTTTCTTTATTTCTTTTTGTGTGGCAGAGATAACAAAACGAATTATATTATTTTTAATATCACTTGTATTAATCATATTATATCTTGTCTCTGCTACAACCTCCTATGCTAATA
>MDSV01125628.1_pt1 | contig 10376 bp, 13 predicted proteins | sample 810851 | NCBI WGS metagenome assembly MDSV01 (sample SAMN05326640, study PRJNA326480) | marine metagenome | isolation source: seawater | place: Atlantic Ocean: North East | collected 2012
ATAAAAAAAATAGAAAAAATCTTTACGGCGCGATCGATTTCAGCGATGTACCAGAGACTCACTCACCGCGATAAATGCAACCAACCGTGCAGGTTTCCTTGATTTCCACCGCTGTGAGGATAGGAAGTCTTGGTTTGAGGCGAACCCAAATCCAACGCGCCAGATTCTCGCTCGTGGGGTTTTCAAGGCCTTCAACCTCATTGAGGTAATAGTGATCTAGCTTTGCCAGGATAGGCGCAAATGCCATATTGATGTCATCAAAATCCATCACCCAGCCAGTGTCGGGATTAACCTCACCATCGATGGTCAGACGAACGAAATAGGAATGCCCATGGAGCCGCTCACAGGGGTGTCCGGCAGGGACCATTGGCAGCCGATGCGCCGCTTCAAAGCGAAAGTCATTGTAAAGTTCCACGGTTGGTGCTCGTGCCAATAAAACGAGCGCGAAGTGTACACAAGTTGGTCGGGTGGGGTTAGATATAGCCGAATAAATGCTGACTTATTTGTGAAAGGTAATTGACACTCATACAGGCCTCTCTATAATCGCCGATTCCTTGCCAGGGTGGTTAGCTCAGCTGGGAGAGCATCTGCCTTACAAGCAGAGGGTCGGCGGTTCGATCCCGTCACCACCCACCAAATTCCTTGAGAGTTTGGACCTATCGACACCACAAGTGTCGGCTACCTGGAGCGGTAGTTCAGTTGGTTAGAATACCGGCCTGTCACGCCGGGGGTCGCGGGTTCGAGTCCCGTCCGCTCCGCCATTACTCCTAAGCCCACTCTCGACGTCGTGTCTTGTCTCATTATTGCGACATGACGGCCCCACCGCTACAGGGTCGCGTAGGCTCACTGTCATGCGTTTGTAGTTTTTATGCCACACGCGAGTTATCAAGTAGGCGTAACGTCCGCCCAAAACTCAAGAGGTGGACTTTAGTGGCCAAGCCAGAAATTTTTGTTGTTGTCATCAACCCCACTTTAGACAGACATGTGGCACTTGAACGTGCCATTGAGATTGCGAATAGCCTCCCAGTAAGACCTCGCATAGTAGTTTTTATCGGCGTTGACGCCACGAGAGTCGTGGACAAGCCTTCAAACAAGAACCTATACAGAGACTCTGGTTGGCTTGAAAGGGAGATTTGCGCTCCTCTTCAAGGCAATGACATTGACTTCGATATTGTGTTCTCTTGGTGCAGTAGCTGGGCTGCCTCTGTAATGCAAGTTGCTGAGTCAGTTGGTGCAACAATGATATTAATGCGAGCGCAGCCGACAGTTGATTCTTTTTTTCAGTTTAATTTTGGCAAGTGGAACGTCTTCAAAAATTCAAAATGCCCTGTGCTGTTAGTTAGGGGTGAGGCTATGACTAAAACGGGTGTGGTTTTGGCCGCCTTAAAGTGGCAGACCCAAAATGGAGAGCAAAAACTGCTTAATCGTAAGATTTTGGACGCCGCGAAGGCTACGTCATCATGGTCTGGTAGTCAGCTACACGTTGTTAACGCGTTTAGGGACGCTATATCTCATCCCGATAGGGGGGCTTTGCTACGAAACGCTGAAGTCGCTAATTGCAATATCCATATTCAGCAAGGCGATCCTACTAAGGTTATAGGATCTGTTGCACTTGGCACAGAGGCCGAACTAGTTGTAATAGGTACCAAAGGTCATAGTTACGGCACTGACAAAATGCATCCAGCAAAACTCGAGCGCTTGCTGTCAATGATTGAGGTAGATGTCTTGGTCGTGAATTCAAAATAATCGTTAATACAATCGCTGTCTCTACCCGACGCGCATGAACATCACTGGCCGTCCCAATAAGTTATCCACCACAAACAGAGACTGAGCTGAGTCTTGATTTCATATAGGGGTACTAGGGATCTGAGCGCGGTTAAATTACTGATGTTTTAGTGTGCGAGAAGTGCTTCGGCGCGGCCAAAGTCTGAATTAAGTGGTGTGGTAAAAAAATGCTGCACACAGAGCTTGTTTACAGATTGCTGAAAGCTGAACAAGCCAGCCTCAAAAAGCACATCATCTTGTCATTATCTCGTTGGCGCATTTACGGCGAGAGAGATGACTTCAAAAGGGGTATGGCCAGTTTAGATCCGTTGGCCCTTCTCAAGTCAGTCGATGTGATGCTCGAAGACCGCAATAAGTCCTGATTTGATCTTGACCTATTTGGCAGGGCAGAGCTGTCATGGGAAACGCACCGCAGTTTTTTAGCGCGCCTCATAAAAGAAGTGACTTCCACTTAGGAGCTTCAGCGATCACATTGATCGGAGCGTTTAATTGAACGTCACCATCCATATTTGTTTTGGAACCCAAGTAGACCGTCTGCCCGAGAGGCAGATTCATCCTAGTATTAATTTTTCCAGCTTCACCTTGAGTTTCGTATGTAAAATCGAATGAAGTGGGAACGAGGACCTCGCCTGACTCAATTTGAGGTGACCCAGTTTGAACAGCAATCAGGTAGTTGTCTTCGTCAGAGGACAATTCTATTGATGCACTGCCTCCGACCTTCAAGATTATGCGCGGTTTAGAAGTGATTTCACCTGAGACCAGAATCTCCATGTTGATGTCATAGAACTGATCCGAGTTGTGGGTGCTGATATCGGCGGTAGGAGCGCTGCTGGTATTGTAGGCCAAGTGCAGAGTAAAAAGAGCAATTAAAGCCACGACAACAGATTTCATAAGTCACCACCAGAGAGTCAAAGGAACTAGTACCAGTAATATAGTCCACGGATTACGCTAGACAAGGTTTTTGTCATTGACCATAGGGCGGTCTGACAGGCCTATCTTTCTGTCTAACGGACACACTCTGGGCCAACGGTTTTGAGTGAATACTGCTCAGGATTGTGCCTCGAACGCCCTTTCCTGTACTGGTTTCTGATGAATCCGAAGGGGGCAACCAGGGTACCGACTAAAGATTCCCTGCAGGGGGCTATTAGTCCGTATGCAATTTTTCACGAACCTGTGCGACATCTCTTTTGGAGTGGATCAGTCTTCCCTGAATTGTCGATGACAGGATTTGCACGATTTAGTCATCTCTTTAAACGCCTGGCCGATAGCGCGAGGGTCTTCGCCTCTCGCATCGTCGATGAGCGCTTGCGTAGCATTATCAAATGATTGAATAGCGCCCACAAATTTATCCCATTGAAGCCATATGTCGTCCTTTGCCTCGGAAGGGGGCTGATTACTGTTTTCGGGGAAGAAGCCTTCCATTTTACGTGCCCACGAAACAAGGAACTCGGCTTCAGCTATGACTACCGCAGTGTCACCCCGCGAGAGCGCCTGTTTTATTCGCTTGGTCGCCTTTTCGCTGGCCTCAAACTTATCCATCCGCTCTTTGACAATACCCATTGCGCCCTTGTGTGCGAGCGCCGCGGGAGGTGATAAATGGCTTAAAGTGAAGGTTGCAAGCACAAATAAGGCGGTTACTTCTAGTTTGAGTTTGGACATGTCTGCGCTCCCTTCAAAATGGCACCAAGCTCTGACCCGGTTACCTCCAAATCGTATTCGCTGATCGATGGTTGGCTACTTCGCGCCGCTATTCGGACCGGCTTTGCCGTTGTCTGCGATTTTTTCGAGCAACTCATCATAGACCTTGTTAATGAAAGTCACCTCGTGAAGTCTGACCGCTTCTATGTAGCCGGCTGGGTCGTAGAAAGCTCGAGGATCGTACGCCTGACCGGGCGCGTGCTTCTCATGAAATCCATAGGCACTTTTATGCGATGACACCCAGATGTCGGGACTCAGTTTTCGCTGCGACTCAAACGTCTTCTCGAAGTCTGCTGCTATGCCGTGATAGGTGGGTTTGATAGCAACGTTCACACCCTCGTTGATATAGGCCATGTTCACCACTAACACATCGTAGCTGTTGCCCGATTCGGTAATTGTCGTTGCATAGGAGGCGCTTCCCTCGGTGTGTCCCGGGTGCTCCAGGACCCTCAGGCGAATATCTCCCAGCTCTACGACGTCACCATCTGCGATCACATCATCCACTGTCACGGGACGGAAGGACTCGATACCGCCAATCAACGGATCACTTAAACCGCCATCTTCTAAAAACGATTTATCAGTCTCCGTGGCAAGCAGGCGAGCACCGGTTTGCTCCTTGATCAGCGCAAGGTCCGCTGTGTGGTCAAAATGCGCCTGAGTGGTAAGCAGTATTTTGATATCTGCCATGCGCAAGCCAAGGCTCTTCAGGTTGCTCTGGATCATTGCAGCTGAGCCTTCAAGTCCTGTGTTGATAAGAATGTGACCGGCGTCAGATGTGATCAGGAAGGAGCTGAGATCATAACCACCCACGTCGTAAAGATTCCCGATAATTTGCGTGGCTGGGTAGTTCTGGCTCCACGCGGGCGGCATGGTCATATTGAAGGCATCTTCAAATGCCGCCGTGTAATTCTTTTCAGCACCGATTGCCGTGATTGCGCAGAAAACCAAGCTCAAAGCGGCAGTATGTGGAAGGGCAAGCGTGCGTTGCCAATGACTTATTGTGAGTCTCTTTCGCGGTGTAGTCACAGTGCGCTCCTTCTTTCGAGGCATCTTTGTTCGGGGCATCTTGACCTCATCATAGGCACAGACTCAGCGCCACGTCGACTCTAGACATACTGTCTACAACAGCGTCAATGCGTTTTCAGGTGGTCTTCCGATGACCGCCTGAGTGGCAGAAATGATGACAGGTCTCTCGATCAGAATGGGGTTGCTTGCCATTGCGCTTATTAGCTCATCTTCAGGTGTGTCATATGACAAATTGAGTTCTTTGAAGGTGGCCTCGCCACGTCGCATGAATTCGATCGCTGACACGCCTAACAAGTTCAATGTATGTCTGATTTCGGTCTCGGTTGGAGGCGCCTCTAAATACTTAACTTGTGTGAGCTCAACGCCACGTTCTTCGAGTAAGGCCAACGCCGTTCGAGACTTTGAGCAGCGCGGGTTATGCCAAACAGTGATTGTTGTCATGTGTTGTCCTTGGTGACGCGAGAGTTGGGGTAACTGCGGTGTATAGAACACGCTCGCAATTCGACAAATGCAAGTTCGAAAAAAGGGTGCGAGTTTTGCTGCAGAAAATCAACGTATTCCTTGACCCAGAGCGCGTTGCTCCCGTTGGGTATTTTTGGGTACTGTGACAACACAATAATGTGAACAAATCGGAGGGATGCCCCTCCAATTTCCTGATCCAGTCCCATCCTCTCTCTGGTTTCGGAATGTTAAAGAGGCGCACCCTTGCGGCCTTGGTGAATTGGCATCGTTACTGGTTCACGACTTGACTTGCCTGTGTCATGTTTTGAGATTCGTCTGTAGCAATAACTGAAAATGTAATCCCTTGATCCCCATATTCCGAGCGCACACCATTTTTATTAATGGATAGTTTTGCGCCGCCTGATACGTCTACGCCAGTAACGGCTGAGATGATGGGACTGGGGTCACACGCATCTGACACTTCATAATCTAGGTAATAACGGCCAGTCGTATTCTTTTTGCTGCCGGGTAATGGCTCTACTGACAAAGACACTTCGGGCGCTATTGAATGAATTACCGCTATGGAAACAGAATCTTGATAGATCTCCCCTCCAATTTTTTCCAATGAGAGTTCCAAGCTGTTTGATCCTAGTGCCAAAGTAACATTAGGGCTTGCACCAAAATATCGATCAACCCCATTCACCAGCCAAGAGTAAGAGGCTGCTGGGTCATTCGCTGCGTTTATACATCTACTATTTAGGGACGCAATGCTGGTGGACGCTTCAACGCGCTCGTAAGTTTGTTCACCTAGAATTTTAACTTTTTGAGCTAACGTTACAGACGGCCCATCCAATGTTTAGAAAGGTTCTTGCTCATTCTGAGTGTGTTAACGCTTGTTAAATCTAAGAGCAATGCAGTCCTAGTTTAGATGGCGGAAATTTAGTCGGGTGTTGTCTATCGCTTCATGCCTGAGTCTCCGGGCTCCAAACCGTAAGAGTCCATGAACGATTTAATGTGTCTTTCGCTGTGTTTTATTGTCAGAGAAGTGCTACTGTGAACGTTCATTCTTAATCAAGCGGTGCGGTGAAGACATGATGCACTCAGATCTTGGTTACAAGTTGCTAAAGGCCGAATGCACCTGCCTAGAGAAACATATTATTTGGTCACTGAATCGATGGCGTATTTATGGTGATCATGGCGACTTCAGAAGCGCCATGATCAGCTTGGATGATTTGGCAGCACTCAAGTCCCTTAATTCAATGCGTGACGAGCTAGTGCCGTAGCACAGCCTATCGCTTTTATCCGATAGAGCTGCGTACACAGTCTCAGCGATCACTAGCCCCGGTGGTGCAATGGAGAGGACGATCTGCCTCCCAGGCAACAATCGAGCTGCGAAGGTAACGTTCGACTAATCGCATATTTGTAACAAACCAAGCAGATACTTCTGTGAGTGGTCGAGTATCCGTCGAGCCACGAGTTTAGTTCCCTACATCTTTTGAGTGCATTGTTTTCGAGTGTTGGTTGCCCTGGCGATGCACGTTGCCGGCCCGACAAAACACTCGGGATAACGGAGTGTGAGCATGATGAATGAAGTCGAGAGACTTGAGGTAAATTTCAAAAAAGCTTTGAACGCCGGAGATAAAGCTAAGTTGCAGGAGATTCATGTAAGCGCTATGGGTTTTGTTGAGCGACACGGGAAGCCCCCTGTCATTTCGGCCAGTAAAAAGGCCTACGAGCAACTCATACACGCCTACATATGTCATGTCGCATCGAGTGATGCGCAACTACCGTATCCTCTCTGGTGGAGAGCGTATTACGGTCATAAAAAGGTGCCGCGAAAGCCCCAGCACTCGGTGGCACGCAGCCGCTCACATCTGCGAGAAATGAAAAAGCACTCGCAACTGACTGCAAGACTCTGCCAAAAATACAAAATAAAGACGTGACTAGCTAGCGATTTGGCACTGCAATGAATGAGAGTCCTCACGAGCCGTTGCTCAGGGTCGTTATCCACATAAAACAGTCTTGTGATACCAGTAATAACGGATCGCAATCGCGTTTTTTGCGGCTAATCACGATGCGGTCCTTCTATTGGCCCAAATTGAACGCATCACAGATGGAGGCGTGTCGCCTCGTCGACTAGCGCTCGCGTCACGAGAGCAGCGTCAGCGCGTTCTCGGGGGGTCTTCCAATAACCGCTCTTGTTTCAGTAATGACGACAGGCCTCTCGATTAATACGGGATGACTCGCCATAGCACTAATGAGTTCGTTCTCAGGCGTAGTTGATGACAGGCTGAGCTCCCTGAACGTTGACTCGCCTCGCCTTACCAGGTCGATGGCAGGAATGCCCAGTAATATAAGCACCTCTCTGATTTGAGCCTTGGTGGGCGGCGTTTCTAGGTATTTGACTTGTGTCGGGCGAGCTCCATGCTCTTCGAGCAGGCTCAGTGCCATTCGTGATTTGGAGCAGCGTGGGTTGTGCCAGACGTGAGATTCGTCATAAGTTGTCCGGGTTGGCGTTGAGGGGTGTTTTTACACCAAACGAAAGAGAATCGAAGTGAAAGAGATACCAACGTTTCGATAAAAAGAGTGCGTGCTTTCACCACGAAAATCAATGCAGTTCATTGGATCTCAGGTACCAAGTCACGTTGCCCATTTTGGGGTTTTTTGGGTACTGTGGACCCAGAATAATGCGAACCAATAAGAAGGATGTACCGTGGCTGTTGTTATCGATCATGAATTTAACGCCTCACCCGATGCCCTGTGGGAAATACTAGGCACGCCAGATCGGGTTGATTGGGTTCCGGGTGTGACCAGCTGCTCGTTTGATGGCGAGGTCCGTTCGCTCGACCTGCCGGGGGCGGGAGCGATCAAGGAGCGGATACTGACTCACGACAATGATGCCCGCATTCTTGAGTACTCTTGCTTTGAAAGTCCCGGGGGACTCGAGTCTCACCGTGCAAAAATGGAAATTAGCGCGACGGCCTCAGGGTGTCGCTTGCAGTGGCAGGCGCAGGTAAAGCCCGAGGTTATTGAGCCGTTTATTAAAGGCAGCATGGAGGGGTGTATCACCCGTCTTGAAGAAATTCTGTGTGGGTAGCCGCGCAGCCGGACATTGAACGCGAGATGTACTGTTGGGGCGTGTTTGCCCAAGTACCAAGGAGAGTAAAACCATGGCCTTTGAAACGATTCTATATGAGGTTGAGGACGGCATTCTGACCATTACGCTGAACCGTCCCGACCGATTGAATGCCTTTAACAATGAGATGCGCGATGAGGTCATTGCGGCGCTCGATCTGGCAGATGCGGACGACGAGGTCAAAGCCATCATTTTTACCGGGTCCGGTCGTGCATTCTGCGCAGGTGCTGATCTCGGTGGTGGCGGTGATACCTTTAACTACAAGCCGAAAACCACCGGCATTCCGAGGGATGGTGGGGGGATGCTTACCCTACGTATTTTTGAGTGCCTGAAACCCGTGATCTCAGCCTGTAATGGTCCAGCCGTTGGCATCGGTGCAACCATGCAATGTGCGATGGACATTCGCCTGGCGTCTGAAAACGCAAAATATGGCTTCGTATTCTCTAAGCGCGGTATTGTGCCCGAGGCCGCATCAAGCTGGTTCCTACCGCGTGTTGTTGGCATTAGCACAGCACTAGAGTGGACGTTCTCTGGTCGGGTATTCAAAGCCGATGAGGCATTGGAGCGGGGATTTGTAAGAACGGTCTATCCGGCTGACGAGCTTCTGCCGGCGGCTCGTGCGTTGGCAAAGGAGTTCTGTAACGAGACCTCTGCGGTTTCGGTGGCAATGGCACGTCAAATGATGTGGAAGATGTTGGGTGCTGACCACCCGATGGAAGCGCACCAGATTGATTCGCGGGGTGTCTACTTCACTGGCAAGTCTGCTGATGCGCAGGAGGGAGTGAGATCCTTCCTGGAGAAGCGCCCGGCGAGCTATCCAGGTCAGGTCAGCAGCGATATGCCCGAGTTCTTCCCGTGGTGGGAAGAGCGCGAGTATAAGTAAAACAGCAGAGGTCTTTTCTTAGTTGATATGACCAAATCTATAAATCGTCCGCTGTCGGTAGGTCGCGCCCGGTTCAAGGACAATGCTGGGAAAGTTGGGTTGATTCGGCGCGTCGGGAAAGCCCTGTGCCTCGAGACAGATACCCCACCTAGGCCCAAACGGCTCAGCTAAGCCATCCCCCGTGTAGACCTGCAGTGCGGACTGGGTTGTGAAGACATCTAGCTGAAGTCTGGCTGATCGAAGCCTAATGCTGGCCGCATGCTGAAGCTTGCCGTCCTCAGGCAGGACAAAATTGTGATCAATCATCGCCTTGTCTACCGATCGCCACTCGGAGTAATCAAGCTCGGTACCTGCTATCGGCGCAATGTTTCCTCTCGGAATAAGCCGATCGTTAACGGGTGTGAATGCCTCAGAATTAACTTTCAGTTCGTGTTTAGACAGAGCGCCACCGAGGTTGAAGTACGCGTGATTCGCCAGGTTCATAACGGTGGTCCGATCAGTCGAGGCGACGAAGTCAATCTGCAGACTTGAGCTGTCTATCAGCTCGTACTGAACGGTGATGAGTCGGTCTCCGGGAAATCCGTCTGAGAGATGTGGTAGTGCGAGTGAGAACACAACGGTATTGTCAGCCCGCGTGGGCGAAGCCTGAAATATTTGCTGATGGAGACCCTGCTTTCCTCCGTGCAACAGATTGGATCGTGCACGCTCATTCATTGGCACGGTATACACGTCGCTGGGCAGGGCGATGCGACCATTTTGCAACCGATTGGCAACAGGGCCTACGGTGGTACCCAAGTAGAACGTGTCAGAATCAAAGCCTGCACTCGACGGATAGCTCAATACCACGTCTGATGGCGAGCGGTTACCCAACCCCTCTAGCGTAATGCTCGCAATCGTAGCGCCGCGGTTCAGGAGCTGAGCGGTGATTTTATGCTTATCGTCCGGTGCGCTTTGAAAAATAGTGTGGCTGTCGTGCATAGCTCAGCATAACCGATGTTCATTGGTAGGTTGTGTGATGACGGTAATGATTTATGCCGATACTCTAAGGACAGTGCAGTAAACGAAGAAAGCAGAATGCCAACCAGCGAACAAACGATCGTCAGCCGTGTCACTGAACTGGTAGCAGCAGACTCTGTCAGTTCACCTGATCCAACATGGGACAGTAGTAATCGAAAGGTGATCAACCATCTTTCCGCCTACGCGGAGCGCGATGGCTGGTCCATTGATATCCAGGAACTCGAGTCCGATGGCGGTGGAAAAGCCAATCTGATTGCGACCCTCGGCAACAAGGAGAACGCGGAGGATGAGCCCGCGGGTCTGGTGCTGTCCGGTCATACCGACACCGTGCCGTTTGACGCGGGTGGCTGGAATTCTGATCCCCTGAAGCTCACGGAGCGAGACGGCAAA
>MDSV01241820.1_pt1 | contig 10375 bp, 10 predicted proteins | sample 810851 | NCBI WGS metagenome assembly MDSV01 (sample SAMN05326640, study PRJNA326480) | marine metagenome | isolation source: seawater | place: Atlantic Ocean: North East | collected 2012
AGTCAAAAAGCAATAGCGAATTTGGGATGGGAAGAAATAAAATTGCCTGCACCAGTTTTTGTCGGTGACACCTTATATTCTGAAACAGAAGTGTTAGATAAGAGAGAGTCAAAATCCCGACCTACTCAGGGCATTGTAAAAGTAAAACATATAGGTAAAAACCAAGATAATATAATTGTAATGGATATGATCAGATCATTTTTAGTAGCAAAAAAAGGGCATAGTGTTGTCGATGCAATAATAGAAAAAACAAAAACATAAAGATTATGAGTTTACCACTTCAAGGATTAAAAGTTTTAGCATTTGAACAGTATGGAGCTGGACCTTTTGGGACTCAGTATCTTTCTGATTTAGGTGCAGAAGTCATTAAAGTAGAGCCAGCTGGCACTTCAGGTGATTATCTTAGAGATGTAGGACCATATTTTCTTGAGGGAGAAAAAGACTCTGTTTCAAGCATTTTTTTTCAAGCTCTTAACCGAAATAAAAAAAGTATAACGTTAGATGTTTTGTCTCCAGAAGGTAGAGAAGTTTTAAAAAAACTTGTCCAATACTCTGACGCAGTTTGTAATAATTTAAGAGGAGATGTTCCTGAAAAACTTGGAATAACTTATGAAAAGTTAAAAGTCTTTAATAAAAAAATAGTTTCCGCTCATTGTTCGGCTTATGGAAGGGAAGGATCTAGAAAAAATTGGCCAGGGTTTGATTACCTCATGCAAGCAGAAGCGGGTTATTTTTCTTTGACTGGAGAGCCTAAGGGACCACCGGCAAGATTTGGTTTATCAATTGTTGATTATATGTCTGGTTTAACGATGGCATTTAGCCTAATAAGTGGAGTTTTATCTGCAAGGGATAAAGGTATTGGAAGAGATATTGATGTAAGTTTATTTGACACAGCTTTATTCAATCAAAATTATCTGGCCGCATGGACATTGAATTCAAACTATGAAAATGAAAGGCTCGATAGATCAGCACATCCTGTTTTGGTTCCATGTCAATTATATAAGACATTAGATGGCTGGATTTATTTAATGTGTAATAAAGAAAACTTTTGGCCAGCTTTGTGTAAATATATTGATAGGGAAGACTTATCAAAAGATGAAAGATTTACAAATTTTAAATTAAGACAGGAGCAAAGGGTCTTACTTACTGAAATTTTGGATAAAGAGTTAATGAAAAAGAAAACAGAAGATTGGCTTACTATTTTCGGAGGTCGTGTGCCTGCGGCTCCGATTTTAAATGTAAAAGATGCCTTAAACAACGAGTTTGTTAAAGAAAGAAAAAATATTCATAGATTAAAAACAAAAAATGGGAAACATATTAATTTGCTAAAAACTCCGATTGGATTTGATAGCGAAGATTTTATTGATTCTACAGCTCCCATTTTAGGTGAACATAATGATGAAATATATAATAAAATAGGTTTGTCGAAAAAAGATGTTAACCATTTGAAAAATAAAGGAATTATCTAATTTATTGTTATTTAGATAACATATCAACTAAAAAAACTTTGATTAGAGTTAATTATATGTTTAGTGTCTAAATTAATTCTAAATTACATCTATTACTCGGAGGATATTCATGAGATTAGAAAAGAAATTAATTACGGCTGTTGCTGCTTCAGCTGCCGCTGTTTTTTGTTTAGGTTCTGCTCAAGCTGTAGAGCCTATTAAGATGCGTTGGGCATCAGACCATTCAGGTCCACCACACCCAGCTGCAATAGCAGAGGTTTTCTTTGCTGAAACTGTAGAAAAAAAGATACCAGGAAGTAAAGTACAAATTTACTGGGCTAAGTCACTTTATAATGTTCCTCAAGGCATGAAAGCTTTGAAACAGGGAAATTTAGAGATGATGACTGGACAGTTTGGTAAGGCTGCCAGTGTTGAGCCATCATCAAGTGTTTTAACAGGTGCTGGAAAGCTTACAACACCTGGTGCAATTAACGGACTTGACGGCACAAAAACATATAAGGCTGTCACAAGTATTTATAACAAAAAGCATGGAATTACAGTTATGGGCTCTGGACATTTAAGTATGTATATGGGCGCTGGTGCTGTTAAAAGTAGATTTTTAGTACCATCTGATTTTAAAGGAAAAAAAGTCAGAAGTATGGGACCTGCAGAGAATGCATTGCTCGGCGCTTTAGGTGCAAATGCTACAACTATGGCTTTTGGTGATGTGCCACCTGCACTTCAAACAGGTGTTATAGATGGATTGCTAACCAGCTTAGGGGGCTTCAACGCTACTAAAGAACAAGCACCTTATTTTACAGTTGCTGGTATTAACGGTATAGTTGGAGACTATTATTATTTTGCTGCTTCAAATAAGTGGTTGGCAAAATTATCTAGCGCTCAGAAAAAAGCTCTTACAGATATAGTTGTTAATGACTTTATTCCATTTCAAAAAGCCATAAACTTTTGTAATGATAAGCGCTTAGTTGATAAATATAAAGTAACTGATAAATCAGCTGCTGGTATTTATGTAATGAGTCAAGCTGAAGCTGGTGTAATAGCTAAAGCTGAAGGAGGTGCTACTAACGATTGGATTAAAACTAAAGTTGATGACGCAGGAGATAAACTTGTCGATCAGTTTACTTCAGAGGCAAAAGCTCTTGTTAAAGCTAATCCAATGGGATCTGATCCATTAGAGAAAACAGATTGTACTGCATTTGCTGCTGATTTTGCAAAGTATGCTAAAGGTACTTCGCTTTATAAAAAGAAATCGCGTAAATAAAAATGATAGAAAGAGGACTGAAACTTCAGTCCTCTTTTTAAATCCTTTAGAAAAATTTAAATGTCAGAATTTCTTATCATTTCAAATAAAATTAAACAAACAATTGAATATGTCTTGGGTAGGTTAAGTTCTATTGTATTGATTGCCATGGTTTTGTTCGCTTTAGCTGAAATTATTAGAAGATATATTTTTGGTGTAGTGTTTGAGTGGGGACAAGATGCTGTGATTTACGCAATGGTTCTTACAGTATCATTATTTATCTGTGTTACTCAAATTAATAGAAATCATCTTGTAATGAGTGCTTTTCTTCAATTACTGGATGCAAAAGGTTTTTATAGAACTGTAGGTTTTTGTAAGATATTAATTTCACTAATAATTTTTATTTTTGCCTTATCTATATCCATAACAGGTTGGTCTACAGTTGAATATTCATATGAAATGGAAGAAAAAACCCAAAGTTTGTGGATCCCTTTGTGGCCGTTCCATTTTGGGTTATTAGTTGGATTCAGTTTAATGGCACTAGTAGCTTTTTTACAAACAATTGAAGATATTTTTAGTTATAAAAAGGGAGATCATTTTACATCTAGAGTTGAGGCTGCTACTGATGTTTAATTTGGGAAGGAACAATAAATGTGGGGATTAGGTGGATCGTTATTTACACTCTTATTCACTGGAGCTCCAATAGGTATTGCTCTTGCTGGCGCTACATGCTTAATGGTTTTATTTGATGATTTCCTTACCTTCAGCACTTTGTTTGAAGCATTTTTTAATTTTGTTGGTAAATATACTTTAGTTGCTATTCCATTTTTTATCTTTGCTGGTTTTTTAATGGAGAGGACGGGATTAGTAGCAGGTCTTTTTAAGTTTGCTGACGCAATAATTGGTTGGGTTCCAGGTGGTTTTGCTTATGCCACACTCCTTGCTGCGGTTTTGTTTGGAGCGATTTCTGGTTCTTCTACAGCAATGGCAGCTGCAATGAGTGTTATAGCTTATCCAGAATTGATTAAAAGGGGTTATCCACAATGGATGGCCGCAGGCGTTATTGCATCAGCAGGTGGTATAGCATTATTAATTCCCCCAAGCATTACCTTAATTTTATTTGGTGTTATTACAGAGTGGTCAATTGTAGATTTATTTTTTGCTGGAGTAGTACCAGGTATAATGTTGGCTATTAGTGATGCTGTTATAATTGTTAGCGTTTCATTATTTATAAAATTGCCGAGAGGTAAATTTGACTTATGCAATGTTTGGCTTTCTTTCAAAGAGGCTTGGCCAGCATTATTGATGCCTGTACTTATTCTTGGTGGTCTATATGGTGGTTTGTTTACTCCAACAGAGGCTGGGGCTGCTGCTGCCAGTTATGCTCTTTTCTATGGTGTAATCTTTAAAAGGAAAACTTTTATAAAAGAAATCATGCCTACAACAATAAGAACTATGAATTTGACAGCTGTTGTATTTTTTCTCTTAGGTTGTGTGGGTATTTTTCAATTTTATCTTGCTAATATGGGTTGGCCCCAGATGATTGCGGAATGGGCGGGGTCCCTTGGTTTGACTAAACATGCTTTCTTGTTTACTTTAATGGGATCATTATTATTTTTGTCTATGTTTTTAACAGGTGTAGCTATATTAGTATTAACTGTTCCTATATACTTTCCTGTAGCTTTAGCTTTAGGCGTTGATCCAGTTCATTTGGGTATTTTGACTGCGCTTGCAATCGAAATTGGAAGTGTAATACCTCCAGTAGGGTTGAACTTGTTTGCGGTTAGTGGTGTAACTGGTTTGCCAGTTACAACTGTGATTAAAGGTTCTTTCCCTTTTTGTATTTCTGATACGGTTGTATTAATTATAGTGTTATTGTTTCCAGGCTTGGCTCTGACTTTGCCAAGTTTATTGATTACATCACACTTTAATTAAATTCTTTAAATAAAATTTTAGAAACTTTTAAAAGAAGGTCATCATTGTCTCTATGGCTTACAAATTGACATCCAATAGGTAGATTATTTTTACTCTTAAATAGTGGTAGCGTAATTGCCGGCATTCCTGTTAATGTCCATATGGTATTAAAGATTGGCGTTCCTGTGAAATCTAATCCTTTTAATGCCTCTCCAGGAGCACTAGGTGTAATAATACAGTGATATTGTTTCAATCTATCTTCAATAACTAATTTATTGTTTTCCAAATCTTTTTCTAACTCTCTGTATGTTTGAAGTGACATTTTATTTCCATCATTAAGTCTGCCTTTTCTCAAAATTTTACTTAATTTATCAAAATGATTAATTCTTTCCGCAGCGATGGATCTTTTAAATTCAAAACCACTAAGGTTTGTGTGTATTTCAGCTGATTTCAAGATTAATTTATCAAGATTTTCTTCAGAAACATTAACTTTCAATTTAGATAATTCTGAAATGAAGTTCTCAAGCTCAAATTTTGTACTTTCATCAACTTCATTATCCCAATAAGGAGTTTTAACAAATGCAAAATTTAATCCTTTTAAAGACCCCTTGTTTTCTAAATTAATTTCCTCTTCAAGTATCATATTTCTCATCAATTGAATGTCTTCAACAGATCTAGCCATTAAACCTAAAGTGTCTAATGAGGGAGAGTTTGGTAATATTCCAGATTTGTCAAAGTCTCCAAATGTAGGTTTGTATCCTATTACACCACAATATGCTGCAGGACGAATAATAGATCCTGTTGTTTGAGTTCCAAAGCAAATAGGTACCATAAAATCTCCTACTGAAGCTGCTGAACCAGAACTAGAACCTCCAGGAGTATATTTTGAATTATGAGGGTTTGTAGTTGGGCCTGGATGTCTATGTCCTAATTCAGTTGTAACTGTTTTACCAATTACAATACATCCTGCTTCTTTTGATATTGCGATGCTTGCAGCATCTCTTTGTGGTACATTTAGTTGATAAAAAGACGTTCCCATTTGTGTAGGCATACCAGATACATCAATAATATCTTTAGCTCCAATAGGGATGCCGGGTTTTTTACTATTTGTTTTATCAAGCTTTTTGGCATCTTCTAATGCTTTTTCAAAGTCAACGAAAGTCCAGGCTTGAGTAATACTTTCTCGTTTATTAATTCTTTTTATACAACTTTCCATCCACTCATATCGACTTAATTTTTTTTCTTTAATTAATTTTATAGATTCTGTTGCAGTTAAAAAATTTGGTTCAGACATAATAAATAAATTCATTTAATTTAAAAAATCATTATAATTTATTTTGTAATGAAATAAATAATATATTTAATAACAGGTTTTAAGAATGACAAATGTAACTGAAAAAATGGCAGGTTTTTGTGAGAAAATGAAATTTGAAATACTTCCTAATGAAGTAGTTAAGAGAGCAAAACTTTTAATATTAGATACAGTAGGCATAATTATAAGAGCTAGACATGATGCTGAATCTACCAAAAGCCTTATTTCAGCTGTTAATAAACTTGATCTAAATAATGGAAATTGCCAAGTTTTTTCTGATAAAAATAAATATGTACCAAGTGCTGCTGCATTAATAAATGGTACTTTAGCTCATTCTCTTGATTTTGATGATACACATGCAGAAGCTTCCCTTCACTCAAGTGCGCCAATTTTAGCAGCAGCTTTCGCAGCAGCCGAAATGAAAAATTGTTCAGGGCAAGAATTAATTACAGCTTGTGTTCTTGGTTATGAGATTCAGATAAGATTAGGCCTTGCAGGGGGGGCTTCTGCACATTATAACAGAGGGTTTCATCCAACGGCAACTTGTGGTATTTTTGGTGCGGTAGCTGCGGCTGGTTATATTGTTGGTTTAAGTAAAGAACAATTCATTTCTGCTTTTGGAATAGCATTAAGTCAGTCTTCAGGGTCTATGCAGTTTTTAAATGACGGCTCTTGGACAAAGAGATCTCATGTTGGGCAAGCAGCACAAAATGGATTAAATGCAGCTATATTAGCAAGTGAAGGTTTTAAGGGGCCGAAAGAAGCATTTGAAGGAAAATGGGGATATTTTAATTCCTTTGTTTCTGGTGGAGATTTATCAAAAGCGTTAGAAGGACTTGGAGAAAAATTTGAAACTTTAAATCTAGGTGTCAAACCTTATCCATCGTGTAGGTACAGTCATGCTGCTATAGACGGTTTGTTAGCATTAAAAAAAGAAATAAATTTTGATGTTAATGATTTAGAAGATGTTGATGTTGGTTTATCAGAGACAGCTTTAAATATTATTGGGTATCCTCTTAAAGAAAAACAAAGCCCAGAAAATGTTGTTGATGGTCAGTTTTCAATGCCTTTTTGTGCCGCTTTAGTTTTAAGGAACGGAAGCTTTACTTGGGATGACTACAAATTAAATTTGAAAAATCAGGATATTTTAAATCTCTGTAAAAAGGTTAATGTTTCTCGCAATAAACAGGCTGAGGAATTTTGTCCTAAATACATGAGTGCAAATGTTAAAATTAAAGTTTCTGGAAAGATTTATGAAAAATTTGTAAAAATTCCAAAAGGTGATCCAGAGAATTTCATGACTGATCAAGAGTTTGAAGATAAGTTTGATGGGCTTACTAACCCTTATTTATCTAAAGTTAAGTTAGATGAACTTAAAAAGTTTATGCTAAGAATTGATAATGCTAACTCAATTGAGTCTTTATTCGAATTAAGCAATTAATTATAAGGTTAAAGGAATTTTTTTATGAATGAACAATCTTTAAGAGAAATTAAAAAAGACATTACTGAAGACGAAAAATTAATTTTAAGTAGTGTGGATAAGTTTTTAGAAAAAGATGTTAAGCCTTATGTCAAAGAATTTGAATCACAAGATAAATATCCCCAAGACATTGCTGATAAAATGGCTGAATTAGGTTTGTTTGGCGCTACCATATCTCAAGAATACGGGGGATTAGGTTTATCAGCGGTAACCTATTCTAAAATTGTTGAAAATGTTTCGTCTGTTTGGATGTCAGTTTCTGGGATTTTTAATTCACATTTGATCATGTGTGCAGCTGTTGAAAAGCACGGAACTCATGAAATGAAAGAGAAATATCTTCCAAAATTTGCTTCAGGAGAATTAAGGGGAGGCATAGCATTAACTGAGCCAGATTGTGGAACAGATTTACAATCTATAAAAACTAAAGCCCTTAAGAATAATCAAACTTATACAATTAATGGGAGCAAAACTTGGATAACTAATTCTGTTCAAGGAGATGTTTTAGCAGTTTTAGCAAAGACGAATTCTGACATTGATCCCCCTCACAAAGGAATGAGTTTGATTCTTGTAGAAAAAAAATCTGGCTACGTTGCAAGAAAACTAAAGAAACTTGGCTATAGAGGGATAGATACTGGAGAAGTTCAACTAAATGATATAGAAGTCCCTTTGGAAAACTTAATAGGTAAAGAAGAGGGTAAAGGCCTTCAACAGATTTTATCAGGTTTAGAATTGGGAAGAATTAATGTAGCAGCTAGAGGTGTTGGTTTAGCCAAAGCAGCTTTAGAAGACTCTATAGAATATGCAAAGGTTAGAAAAACTTTTGGCAAACCAATTTCTCAGCATCAATCTATTCAAATTAAATTAGCTGAAATGGCAACAAGGTTAGAGGCTTCTAGACTTCTTACTGAACAAGCTGCTAAAGCTTATGATAGCGGGCAAAGATCAGACCTCCAAGCAGGAATGGCTAAATTGCATGCAACTGAGACAGCTTTGTTTAATGCAACAGAAGCTATGAGAATACATGGTGGTTTTGGATATTCTCCAGAGTATAATATAGAGCGATATTATAGGGATGCACCTCTATTAGCCATTGGAGAGGGAACTAATGAATTACAAAAAATTATAATTGCAAAACAATTGGTTCAATAAGAAAATTGTTCATAAGTAATTTCGATAAATAATTGTTAAAGCAAAAGATCCTATTCCTGCAATTAAAGCCAAATTTGGTTTTTTAGGAAATATTAAAAAAACTATGATACCAAGAAAAAATGGAATTGCTCTTTCAAAAAAAGGAATAAGTTTTATTGCACTACTTGGAAAAAAGATCATTTTGAAAACTATAGCTGTAGTCATTCCATAAGCAATAGCATTTACAAACTTTGCAATATTACTATCAGGTTCAATTTTTTTATATAGAACAACACCTAAATACCTCCATGATAAAATTCCAAGAGTCGCTACCATTAGCATAAGTAATACATCTGGACTGTTTAAGGATAAATTCACTTCTTTAATAGCCTTTCAACAATAAAACCAGTAAAGGCAGACAAAAATCCTGCTAAAATTATACTCAAATTTTCTAAATAAGGATAAAGAAAAAACAAATAAAAGCAGCTAGAAAATATAGAGGTTTTATAAAAGATACCTCTGGCATGCAACATCAAAATAATTAACCAAAGTGGAATAAAAAAAATTGGAATAGAAATTAGAATTTTGGGAATTTCGTCTAGGCAATAATAACCTATTGATAGCCCTATTGTACACATGGAAACTAATCCAACACTTATACCTTTAAAGTAACTAAATAAATCTTCTTTTTTTATTTTGTCAATGTTTGCAGAAATTATTGTCCATCCAGTAGGGCTAACCCATTGTGCCCAAAACAATTTTTCTAAAAAGGGTACATTCTTATTTTTAAAATCCATTATCAAAGCAGCAGACAGCACCATAAAAAGAGTTCTTACATTTGCAAGTAATATAGTAAAAAACATTAAAAAAAATGAAGATCCAGAAATGATTAATGTAGCAAAAATTAGCATTGCTGGCATGCTCCACAAGAATAACATAGATAAAAGACCAACAAAGATATCTAAACCAGTTTCATAAGCTAAAGCACCAAATCCTAACATAGCTGATCCCATTCCAACGCCTGGAAGACCAAATCCCTGTTTCAAACCAGCTTTAATAGGAGAAAATTTTTTAGAATTCATAAGTTTTTAAATTTTTGCTATTAAATCTATTTCAACTAAAGATCCTACTGCTAGTCCAGTAACGCCAATACATGTTCTAGCAGGTAATTTGCCTTTAGAAAAATAAGTTTCATAAACTTTGTTCACTTTATCAAAGTCCTGAAAGTTAACCAAATATATTCTTACAAAAACAATATTTTCCCAACTAACTTTTGATTTATTTAAAACATTTAACAAGTTTTTCATGACTTGATGTGTTTGTTCTTCGACGTCATTAGATATAATTGTTTTGGGATCATTTGGCAGTGTGGGCATCTGTCCCGTTACAAATAAAAACTCTCCAGCTTTAACAGCATGACTAAAAGGTCCAACTCTTTTTGGACCATCATCAAATATTAAATATTCACATGACATTGATAACCTCTTATAGTTGTTAAAAAAAAGTGAGATATAGTATAAAATATTATGGAGGCAGGTTTAATGAGATTCAAAGATAAAATTATTTTTATTACAGGAGCAGCTGGTGGGATAGGGCATGATACCTGTTTAAGTTTTTCGAAAGAGGGAGCTTCCATTGCTGTGACTGACATTGATATTGAAATGGCAGAAAAAGTATCTGATGAAATTAAAAAAAATGGAGGTATAGCTGAACCATATCAATTGGATGTTACTAATATTTTAGAAACCAAGTCAGTTATGGAAAAAGTTAAAGATAGATTTGGGAGCATTGATGTAGCTTTTTGCAATGCTGGCATAAGAGAAATAAAATCA
>MDSV01053679.1_pt1 | contig 10374 bp, 11 predicted proteins | sample 810851 | NCBI WGS metagenome assembly MDSV01 (sample SAMN05326640, study PRJNA326480) | marine metagenome | isolation source: seawater | place: Atlantic Ocean: North East | collected 2012
TGATTACCAGAATCAGTACGATTTTTTTCCCAAACCAATCCGGGGTTAAGCGTAGTAAAACTTTGGTTTGTACCTCCTCCAGTTCTAGTAATTGCTCGGAAATACTTACTGCCATCTGCAATCGTTGGATCAGGTAAGTTTGCAGTACATAAAGATTTGTAACCGCTTGGTGCGCTATGGGCGAAGGGGCGTTGTCCGAAGTTAAAGTGCCCGGTGCCATCGAATTGGCTTATATACATTCCATCGGTAAATCTATGATAGGTTCCGGTACTAAAATCAATAGTATTGACTAAGCTGCCATTTTTATACAACTTTATAGTTGTGTTATCCATGTCAATGCCAGCGCCCAGTACATCGCCAATGGCATAGCTTGCAGAGGAGTTCACAGCATATGCTGGTCCCCAATACAGGCTACCGTTTGTGTACCAACCAATTGTTTGAGAGTTTGCGCTACTAGGTGTTGCGCCTGATGGATGATTTATTTGAGAAAAGCATAAGTTATATGCGGGAGATGTTACCGTATGTTCGCAATACCACTTGCCAGACTTTAAAAGAAAAGTTGAAAATGCAGGGCCTCCTGATGTAGTTTGCAAGTTGCCGTTGGCTAACGTAGCTGTTGCTAGTTGGTGCAAAGGATTCAACGTCGCATGATTCCCAACAACGGTACCTCCAGATCCAGAATCTGTCTGATCTGCTATTTGTGATGGTGAGTCACGCAGGGAGTCGATGTCTTTTGGAAAAGCCTGTGTATAACCTGTAAGCAGAGAACCATTCACTTCAATTGCATATAGACGGACAACTCCATCACCTGCACCGCTAACACCGATAATATTATTTACTGTAATTGCACTGCCTGAATACAAAGTAACATAGCCAGGAGACCCACTACCTGGCCCACTTCCAATAGTTGTATTGTTGTATCCATATCCTGAAGTTCCGCCCCAATATGCTCTTAAGCTTGTGACATTTGTAAGCGAAGTATTAAACGTTATTGTACTTGTTGAGCCATTATTAGATGTACCATCAGCATAAGATGAAGTGCTACCATCAAATGCGTTGGCAATGTTACCCCAGTTACTACCATCAACCTTTAAATCCTGAACTGTATTGCCACCAACTGAAGCCGTTAAGTTATGAACAGTCCACGTATTGCTGTTGCCACTTGTGTCTGTACCAAGAGCAGCCGATGAACTGTTGTCCGCAAAGGTGAGGTGAAAACCAATGGTTCCGTATGTACCAGCATATTCAATTGGCTGCCACACACCGTTGTCATCAGTCTCGCCAAAATCACTAGGTGTTGCTGCAATATTATCTAGATGATAAAACTCAGCTAAATAATAATTAGCTTCGTTACCACCACCCCAAGTTCGTCCACCTATTCGATGTGGTTGTGCTGAATGACCCCAATAAATAGCACTGGTATTACCTTGATCAGTAGTAGTTAAAGTTTGACGTGTGCCGTTGACATAAATAATAGCTCTATCTGATGCAGTACTATTAGCTTTGTCGATGACCAACATGATGTGGTGCCATGCCGCGTAATCACGGAAAACGTTAACAGTTTTTGTACCAGTTATATTTTCTCCATGTAATTCAAGCTGTGAATCACTATTAAATTTAAATTCAAAGAAGCCACTTTGGCTAGAGCCACAACTTAAAATCGCATAATCAAAACCTGCAAATTTTACCCAGAAAGAGAATGTATATTTACTTCTATTCCCTGCAGTTGACATACTATTGTCAAGCCTAGAATCATCTGCAGAGTTAAACCTAAGACTACGTTCAATAGTGAATTCACCACCTTGTCCAGAGGCACCAGCGAGTATATTACTTCCTACAAAACTCATGAGTAATTACCAGTAAATACAGCATGAATATCACCAGAAGCTTTAACGATGTAATCAATACGATCACATGCATTAGCAGTAGACGTTAAATTAGGCCCTGATCCACCAGAAAAATCCCAATCAGTGTGATAATTCAATGTTCTATTACCTGTACCATCTTGGATAACAAATATTGATCCACTCTGTCCTGCAACTTGATGGGTAGGAGCATTTAATGTACGATTTCCACCGAGCGTAATTTGGAAATTATTACTATTATCTAAGTCAATATCTATCCCAGTGGCATCTGTTAAAACTGTAATCTCTGCGCGTTGTCCTTTAGTCCATGTATTAGCTGTATCTAGAGAAACGCCTCCAGCGGTTGCAGTCGCGACAAATGCCGTAGTAGCAATTTGTGTTGTATTAGTACCACTACCAGCAGTAGGCGCAGTAGGAGTCCCTGTAAGAGCAGGACTAGCAAGTGGTGCTTTTGCTGCTACATCTGAAGATGAAGGAATACCACTAACTGCAACTTCAACATCACTTCCACTATTGTCATAGATAATAACATCTGATTTAATTTTTCCGTAAGCCATTGAATTAACCTTTGATTACTGTATAAGTTGATGTTGACGGAACCGTTAAAACTATTCCAGAGGCAATAGCCATTGTTCCCATTCCACCTGCATTGACGTTTGCAGATATGGTTGTATTTGTTGAGAGAAGTGCTGGTGTTTCCAGAAAGCCTGGGTTACCAGTATCAATAGTGCTAAATGATAGAACTCCACTTGTATCACTTACAAGTGATTGACCTGTTACGGTCGGTAAGGCAGTCGGGAGAGTTAATGTATATGTTGCTCCAGCTGAATGTGCTGGTCCCTTGATTTTAACACCGTGACTATTATTTTCACAGTTTAAAGCTAATTGTCCTGAACCTCGGGTCGCGTTACCTTTGATTACTACTACACCTGATCCATGAGGGTTTAAATTAACGTCTCTATTGCTTTGTGATGTAATTATAGAAAATGTTTTCATGTCTAGATCTGAATCTAGGTTAATACTTCCAGTAATATCACCAGTTACATTACCAACAAAGTTTGTTGAAGTAATGCTTGTCAAGCCAGTTAATGTGCTATCTAAGTTTAAAGTTACTGTATCAGTTGCTCCTACTACTGAAGTAAGGTTACTCCCGCCTGTCACTGTTAAAGTGTCACCACCATTAATAGTTTGAGTGTTTGTACCATCACTTAAAGTAAATGATGTATTAATTGCTGCTGTAGTTGCTGCTGTAACTCTACCTTTTGCATCTACTGTTACAACTGGGATTGCTGTACTACTTCCATAATTACTGGCAGTCACACCACTGTTTGCTAGTGTTAATGCACCAGTTACATTACTTGAACCATCAAATGCAGGTGAGGTATATGTAGCATCACCTGAAATAGCGATTGTTCTGCCAGTTGCTAATTTTGTAGCTGTATCTGCATTGCCAGTTAAAGCACCAGTTACATTACCAGTTACATTACCTGTGACATTACCAGTTACATTACCTGTGACATTACCAGTTACATTGCCAGTCAGATCACCAATCTTAGGACCTGCTCCAGCGATTCTAATAATGTCGTTATTCGAATTTTTTAAAAATATTGCAGGATCAGTCTGACTATAATTAATGGCGACTTCGCCATACTCCATTTGGGCTGTTGTTGGTTCTTTTGCAACACTACCATTTAGAACATTACTTCGCTTTAGTTGAATCTTCAATTTTTTTCCTCCAGCTAAAAAGCCACATAGTGGTTAATAAACCACTTTTAAATTGTAACTAATTCTGGTTTATATCAAGATCTTGGAATGCCTTTAGTATTTCATCTTCTAACTGCCTCTCACATATCTTTGCCAGCAAATGCTGATAGTGAAGTAAGCTCTTTGCACAGCTTTTTAAATTCTCTTTTAATGCATCTAAGTCAGAGCACTCATCGACTTCAGTATTTATAATCTTTAGTTTTAATTCTTTCTCTAGTGGCATGATAAAATCATCTGAATTAAACATAATGCTACTTTGTATTACTTCAATAATATTATTTTAAACACTTTATTGTGAACCATGCCTAGACAAAGCAAGCTAGAAGTTGTTGTTGAACATAACGTATGCAAGCTCTGTATCATCCAAATTTAATCCCTGTGCTAAAGCAAATATTATTTCTAATCCTGTAATACCTCTGCGTTTATAAGACATATTGAACTCACTAGCTACATCATTAATCTCTGATTTTAGTTTCTCATCAAATGCTTCTCTTGCTTCTAGTGTCGGATATTTGTTTGGTTCTTTGATTTTAATTCGTTCAACAAACATTGTTGCAATACTATGTTTGCACATTTTAAAACTCATCTTATGTTCATTAGATTCCCAACTTTCTATCAAACCAGCAGCTGTGAAGATCCCTGAACCTTCATAGTCTGCCTTACCCATCACAGTAGGTAATGGATACTGTCGTTGTCTATTTATTTTTCTCTGCCCTTCATCCTGCGTTGACTGAGGTGCTCGTATAATAGCTTGTGAATGATTAGGACAACTACATGCATAAATCGTTGCTGGCACTAATGCTGTGCCTGCTGTAAATACTTCATCCATCCAAGGATTTACATCAGTATCTATTCTTTGCCATTCAGCTGTTCCTGGTGCACCTGGTGGATGATAATAGTTTCCGTCATATGAATCAATCGATTTTTTAGTAAAACTCCAATCAGAAAATATTAATGTTCCACTAGTGATAGATGCTGTAACCCTAAACTCAGATTTAAATGGTATTGAAATTAATATAATATCTGTTGACGTTTCTTCTACTCCAAGAATTGTAAAGGGTAATACTGTATATGATGCAGATGTTACTTCCCCTTGAACCACCTCCGCTGTTAAATATTGACGTCCATAAAATCTCTGATAATCATCTTTTTGAAAAGAGTATTTACCTTTTAATTCACACGTTCCATTCGATGATGATACTATCTTTGGGAGCTCGGCAATATCATAAAGAGCTGTTGTGAGCTCTGTCGTGCCAGGATTAAGTATGTCAACTGTCTGTGATGTAGTTGTATCACTTACTTCTGTCTCAAAAAAATAATCACTATCGACCCAATTCAAACTACTAATTGAGCTAATATTTTTTTCTTTATAAAAATTATTTATATATGCAATTTTGCCAATTAGTGATTGATATGATGTAAGAGGTGTTACATCAGCACCATATGTCAAACTTGATTTTGGTATTGTAACTTTTACAGTCGATGCTCTATTAGCACTCTTGCCAACGAATACCGCAGGATGATTTGCAGAGGTGAGTACATTTTTTAAGGTTGCTTCAGTTTCACCATCTGTTAATCGTTCACCATTCATTCTAAGTAATAAACGAGCAGCTGTACCTGCTGTAAGCTTTGCCCATATTTCTTTGTTCTGCCTCTGCTGTTCATATTGAGTAGTGTCATTGTAGACCGCATTAATATGCCCAATATTTGGTTGAGAAACTGTTGTACGCCTTAGTACATAATGGTTGTTGCTATCTGCTTTCTTAGTAGCAAATTTATAACCTTCGAACTCCACGTCTATTTCATAGTCCGTCCCTTGATATAACTTGGTGTCTATTTTGGTATCAGAATATGTTTTTTCTTTTTTGTTGTACGTCAGTAGTTTTGACCATGCTGCATTTATGTAGTATTCAAATCCTTTGCGCCATTTGACCCAGTCGCTATCCAAGTTATATTTTTCAATAACTGTTCTATGGACTGACGTCCCATATTGTCGATTACTCGGATATGTACCCGGAGCACCTACTCCTTTGCCTTTATCTACTCTTCCACTTCCTTTGAAACTGAGCGCCTTTGGATTACCAAAACCGTTCTGCTTGCGTGGCATGGCTTTACTAGAACCAGCCGCCTTGGCATCCTAAAAGTGGTCCGTCTGTGACGTTACTATTCGAGTCACGTGCTGCCCATAGTGCGTAACCTTTTGGAAGATACAAAGCACGATTTTGTGCATCACTTCCTACTTGTGGAACAGGTGTTAGTGTCTTTGGCATATCTGCATAACGCACAACGTTGCCAATTGTTGTTGCTGACGTTAAGCTACCAATATAATTAGCTTCTGTAGGTCGTAAGTAATCTCGTGCAGAACTAATGTATAGATTGACCTTATAGGCTGTTGTACTTCTTGCAATTGCGTAAATGTCTTCAATGATTGCTCCATCTGTAGACACAGCGTCAACTAATAATAAAGCAGTGTTAGTTCCAACAATGTCTAATCCATTGTTAGTTGAACTATCTAGTTGAACTACATAATGTAGTACTTGGTCAACTAATAAGGGTTGTTTATTTGTAGATGTTGAAGCCATTATGCCTTACCTTTTTTAGATTGGTTTTTTTGTCCAGTCTTAATTGGATCTTTACCTGGTGTAATATTTAAATTAGCCATCATTGGTCCTCCAGTAGTCCCCGGCATATTGCCAGGTAATCCCCCTGGAATAGCTTGTTGACCTGCCATACCCATGGGGCCTATAGGCATTTGGTTGCCCATTGGCAATGTAGCTAACCGACTACTTTCCATTGCGTCTGGAATATTGCCACTGATCTGTTGTGGCTGAAGTCCATATTGAAGTTGATTTTTAAGCCTTCCTGGTGGCTGATTTTGCTGTAATGACGAACGGGGAATATTCTCTGGATTTAAAATCCCCGTTCCAACCTGAGGAAGGTTATTCAAGCTCAAGTCTCCGTAAAGGCTTGTTGGATTAACTGGTGCACTTGATGCTTGCTGTACTGGATAAGGATTATTTGAATCTCCACCCATGCCACCGGGTGCGCCAGGGATCATCGCTGTTGATTTAACGATATTACCTAAACGCATGTTTGGTCCCATTAACGAGTGATTATCTCCTTTAGCCATTAGCCCATCCTCATTGTTTGTGCACGATTGTTGTTACCAGCAGCAGCATTACCGGCTTCTTGATACAAAGCCAACCGCTTTTCTAGAGCATCGGTTTCCATATCTTCTGGACTCTCTTGTGGAGCACTTGTCGGAGGCATATCTGCTACAACCGAACCTGTTTCATTACTCTCTTGAGTAGCGGTATTATTAGCTACTTCACTCATCTGAATACCAAAGATAGAAGGATTACCATCACCTTGAGCAATTGCTTGCTTCCTTAGTTGCTGATAATCTCTCTCTTTGCTATCCATGGTGAGTTTTTGAGTTCCACCACTTACTGGTCTCATAATTAACTATAAAATTCTCTACAACTATTCTACACTTAACGCCAATTAGTGTTGAGGAATATTCTACTTCCGACAGCTGTATCTGCTGGCCCTGGCACAGCTAGTATAAATTCTGCACCTGCTCGTTCAAAAGCATACCTTCGTACTTCAGGTCGCCTGTAGTTAGGGACATATAGTGTTTCTGCTAAACGATCACATTCTCTAAGATAAATTTCTCTAAAGTACTCGTCACCTTTGAGTGGATCTGACGTAAGAATCGTTCGTTCAACGTCTCCGCTAATCCGTTCCAGTCTTGATGGGTTTAGTACCCGGTTGCCTCCAGGTTCAAAGTAATCATCAGGAATTGCAGCACTAGCTTTCCATGCGATATCACACCGTTTTACGTGATAAACAATTTCGTTATACCAGAGTTCATCTGGCACTAAGGACATTGCTTCTTCTACCCGTGATCGATCACCAGCAGGGATTTGAGCACCTGCATTAAAACCTAAGTGATAACGTACTTTTGATTTCAGATTTTCATCAAGTTCCATTCTTTTAACCTATGGTGTTGTTGTATGCAGTAGTTAAAAGTTTTTCTAATTCCATGACTTCTGGGTTACTTAATTCTTGACCCATTTGAATCTTGGCTAGCATTCTTGCCTCAGGTGATTCCTGAATCATTAGATCTCTTGTTCCTGGGCCTAATGCTCCACCAAGAATTGCACCTACTAAGCCTCCAGCAAAACGTGGACCCGGTTTTACTGCAGTACGCAATACCTGCCCTGGACTACGAGTTAATCCTTGTCCTGCTGCAAGGCCGTCTTTAATTTTGTTTAGGAAATTACCCCCTTTATGTAATACATGTCCTCCTGTTACTCCCAATGAACTTCCTAACCCGGCTCCAATAATTGCAGCAGCTTCTGGAGACAAACGTTCTTCTTCTTTTTGCTGCGCTCTAGCTAAAAGAATATCTTCAATACTTGGAGCCATTGCAATTTATTATCGTTACTCTTCCTAGTTTAACTAATAAAGATTAAGTCTTCTTCAATTAATTGATCCCAGTTAACCCGTGGGATATTTTCTAGTTGCTTAAGGTTAGCGAAACGTTCACCACTTAATGACATTCGTAATTCAACTATCTTTTTGGCTGTAGCAAATCCTACTCCAGGTAGTCGCTTGGCAATCTGTTCAGCAGGTGCTGCATTTAGATTAAGCCTTGTATCTTCAATAGGAACAACAGCAATTGGGATCTCTTCCTCTGCCACCTCTAGTTCAGGAGCAATAATCTTTGCCATTCGACCTTTATCTTTGTCATAAGGTACGAGCTGATCTAATGTCATAAAGGTAACTTGACCAGCAGCGTCTTTTACCATTGCAAATTCTTTATCATGCTTACTGACGAATTCTACGAGTTTACCTGTTTTAGAGTCTTGGTATAATTTGTGATCAGCCATATTTTTAGGGTACACTTCTTTTATTATAGGCACAAAAAAAGCGTCCCGTTAGAGACGCTTTAGTTACTGATATTTGATTATCAGGTGCCTGAACCAGCTTCAGTAGCAAAGGGGACGTGTGCGTCCTCAATGTCTGGAGCGGCGGCGGGGCGATAGTAACAAACTTCAACCAAGATGGCAGAAGGTGACAAACGATCGGCACCAACAGAAGGATTCTGTTCTGCAGTATTAGCAGCAGAAGTAATCACTTGAACAGCAGTAGCTGCAGAAGTACTGATGGCAGTACCGTTAAGCAGACTGAGCATTGGTGATGTTGCACCATTAGCAGGGTAGAACTTATCTGAACCTGCAGTCAGGGTGATTTCACTACCGGTATTACCAGGAGCGTTTGCACCAAGAGCTTTAATTTTGATCGTATCTGCAGCAGCATTGGCTTTAACACCAGGTGCTGAAATAGATGTGCGATATACAACAGAATTTGCAGGGATCTCAAACGCTTTATCCAGCCGTGGCTTGTCATCTTGGCGCATGTCAGGAGACAGCACCTTCAGATTGTAAGTAGCGGCGGACAAAGAACCACCTGACAGATTACTGTCATTGTCTGGATTAAGAACCAAAGCACCAACGATGCGATAGAACTCAATACCAGGAAGAGCCTCAACACCCTGTTCGCGATATGCGTTCAGGTGGGCTACGTAATTACCGGGAAAAATAGTACTCATGATTAGTTACCTCAATATACGAAGGAGTAACCAACCGTGATGAAATCCCTATTAAGGGTTTCAAAACCGGCGAACAAGCTCCAAATCATAATGATGAAACGACTGAAGTCGTCGTTGTTATTCAACAAGATTTGAGCGTTGTTACCACCAATACCAACACCGACAGCTTGTGGGCCGAAGAACACTAACTGAGCTGCACCGTAATCAGCAGCACCAGCAGCTTGATCGGCAATGATCAAGTTGTAGGAAGTTTCAGGCAGGTTGGTGGACTCGAACCAACGGACACCTTCAAACAGGAAGCCAGTCGGCATCACGGGTTGACCAGCAACAAAGCCAGCTTGACCGTAAGCAGGACCCATTCCTTGATAGAAGTTGGCGTTAGGAGCTTCCGCAGGGTTCATAGGATTAACCATCCCTGTACCCGGATAGCGAGCAATCTCGCGGAAGTCAGAGTTCTGACGCAGGTGCATCATTGCGGTTGGATCCACGATGCAACGGTAGTAGCCATCAGCGAAGGTAGGGACGTTGCGCTTTCGCATGTCCTTGACAACTTCGAGAAGGTCAGTCTTGACATCGAACTTACCGGATTCACCAGCAGCGTAAGTAACACCTAAGGTGCCACCTGTTCCGCCTTTGGCTTTGTCACCAGGCAAGTAATAACCACCTTGATCAGAGGTTGCTTGACCAGCTGCTTCTGCTTTCAGAAGTTCGTTGGCAAACACACGATCACGCCAGCGGCGATAGTCATCAAGCAGCGTCAAGCTACCGATGGATTGGTGGAAGACATTCAAATTACCTGTATCAAGCAGCAGACGCTGAGCAGTGATCAGGGTTTCACGAGCCACTTTAAAAGTAGAAGGCTGTGAAGCATCGCGAGAATCAGCAGGGCCGGTGTACTCACGGAGAGTAACGAGCACCTTGTCCTTGACGATGTTGCGGGCGGAGGCGGATCCAAGTGTTTGATCAGCAGTCCGCTCACGGGACTCCTTAGTACCAGGCTTACCCCAGAAGCGGTAACGATCAAGCTGTACGGTCTGGCCGGGCTGCTTAGAAAAATCGTGTACAACTACTGGCTCAACTGCCATCTCAATGATGTAGGCAGGATGAGGACGGTAAAGTTCTGCACCA
>MDSV01105966.1_pt1 | contig 10373 bp, 4 predicted proteins | sample 810851 | NCBI WGS metagenome assembly MDSV01 (sample SAMN05326640, study PRJNA326480) | marine metagenome | isolation source: seawater | place: Atlantic Ocean: North East | collected 2012
TAAAGGTAAAAGGTCTGCGTTACCAAATAGTAGAATCATGATTCACCAGCCTATGGGTGGCGCTCAAGGCCAGGCTGACGATATTAGGATTCAAGCAGATGAAATCCTTAGAATGAAGACGCAATTAAATAAGATACTTTCCAAAAATACTGGACAATCTCTTAAAAAAATCGAATCTGATACAGATAGGGATAATTTTATGTCTGCAGCTGAAGCAAAAACCTATGGATTAATAGATTTGGTATTATCGTCGAGGAAGTAAATGCCAAATCAACCATCAAAAAATAGTAATTTAGAGATCAATCTATCTGCAAAAGATGACTCGAAAGAGAGTTTTAAAGTAACGCTACAAAAGCCTTCAAAAATTAAAAACTATTTGGACTCTTTTGTTGTAGGTCAAGAAGGTGCTAAAAAATCTATCGCGGTTGCCGTTTATAATCACTATAAACGTATAATTAATAAATCTTATGTTTCAGATGTAGAATTAGATAAGAGTAATATATTATTAATCGGTCCTACAGGGACTGGTAAAACTTTAATTGCTCAAACTTTAGCTAGATTTTTATCTGTGCCATTTGCTATAGCTGATGCTACCACTTTTACTGAAGCAGGATATGTGGGAGAGGATGTTGAAAATATTCTAGTTAGATTGCTTCAGGTTGCAAATTACAATATTGTTGCTGCCGAAAGAGGAATTGTATATATTGACGAAATAGATAAAGTTGGTAGGAAGTCTGCTAGTGCTTCAATAACTAGAGATGTTAGCGGTGAGGGAGTCCAACAGGCATTGCTAAAAATACTTGAGGGAACTATAAGTAACGTTCCTCCAAAAGGAGGTAGAAAACATCCAGAACAAAGTTTGGTATCTATTGATACATCGAATATTTTATTTATTTGTGGAGGTTCATTTTCTGGACTAGAAGATATTATTTCAAAAAGAGCTAATGTTGGAGATTTAGGTTTTAATTCAAACTCTGGCTCTAATAGTTCAAGCATGTATGAAACTAACCATATTTTTAAAAATGTAATTCAAGAAGATCTTGTTGAATTTGGAATTATTCCTGAGCTAATCGGAAGATTGCCTGTTGTTTCCACAATGAGCAGTTTATCTGATAGCGAAATGTTAAAAATTTTAACTGATCCTAAAAATGCTCTGCTTGAGCAGTATAAAAAATTATTTCAAATGGAAAATGTAATTCTAGATTTTGAACAAAAAGCCTTAGTGCGAATAGTTGAGATTGCTCAGATACGAAATTCTGGTGCTAGGGCCCTAAGGTCTGTGCTTGAAGATATTTTAATGGATTTAATGTACGAAGTTCCTGATATGGATAACCCCAATAAAATCATTATAACTGAAAAATTTATATTAGGTAAATCAAAGCCATTATTATCATTTGATCCAATTAAAATGAAGTCAGCTTAATTTTATGCATATTATAGCTGATTTATTCAACCTTTATTAAATATATTCAATACAATTCATCAAAATGATATGACAGCTTATCCTTTGATATATTAAATTTATTAGCACATGTTAATTATGTTCATAAGCCTGTACTCTATATTAAACAATATTTTATTACGAAAAATTGCAGTAATGTTTTTTGCAATGATGCTTATTCAAAACTGTGCTGAGCCTGAAGATAATGATAGAGTTGAAGAGGTTGATTACGAAAATACGTTGACTTATCAATCTATAGGTGATGGCAGTTCCGGAGCAGTAGACGATTATTTTTATGATTTTGATGATGCAGTTGATGCAAGATTCTTCAGATACTCAAAATCAAGATTTGGTACCTCTTATGATAAGTATATAACATCATATCCATACCCGCCAGATAACATGACTATGAAAAATTTTCCTGATTATCTTTTAGATGTAGCTCCAGATTCTATTCAATTTGCTTTGCGTCATCCGATTGATACCTTGGTCATTAGTGGTGATACTATAACATCCAATATTGGTAAAGTAGTGGAAGATTCGCTAGTGTTATCCTCCTCACAATTTAAAAATCTAGAATCAATTGAGTGGGATTTTGATGCTGAGCCTTCGCTGCAAAGATATAGATTAAGAAATTCTACATGGGTTCAAGAAGATACTATTCTTTACTATTCAGACACATTTGATGTTAAATCATACTGGGCAGTAGTTGACACGCCTCTGATTGATGATGGATTTATGTTCGTTGATACTGCTGAATGGCAGGATACGAGTTATGCTTTCATCAAAGATGAAATGATGATTTTTACAAATAATTTTGAATTTACAAAAACTCAGATGAATCTAGATTCTCTTATTTTTAGGATTAATACCGATTGTAATGACAATAATGCGTGGGATGAGGCCGAGACTGGAATTGATGATTATAATGGCGATGGTGATATGAAAGATATTTTATTTGAAAATAATGATAACTTTGATTACAATGGTGATGGCGTCCTTCAAGATATTTTATATGAGTTTATAGACAGGGGCAATGGAATTTTAGACCCTGCTGAAACTTATTATGACATAAACGAGAGTGGTTCATTTGATTTAAATGAGCCTTATGAAGACAGAAACTGTAATGGGAAATGGGACGATGTTGAGGTAGTTGATTTAGGGAATGGTCGCTTTGACGATGTCGAAGAGTATACTTTTAAAGATGCTGATGGTGATGGTGCAAATGAAAAACATCTTTACAAAATTGGTTCTGTGCCGAATAATATTCTTGTGGATTGGTCAGATCCAGAAAATCCCCAGCTTTTATTAAATATTAACATTGGAGATGATTTAACAGATAGGTGGGGAAATGTGTATGAAGATATCATTGAGACTGTTTCATTCGTCGATGTAAAGCGTAAGGAAATAGGAGATATTGACTCGCTTGTAACCCTCTACACAAATGATGTAGTCGGGGTAATAAATAGCAATTCTCAAAATCCCGATGACTTCTATGTAACAAAAACAGAATTTATATCGAATAGAACAGGAGATGATGGTCTTAGAATAGATTATGATTATCAAATTTTTTCAAAAGACAAACATGTTAATCAACATATTTATAAAAGTTATTTTTTACCTTTGGGCTTTTATTGGAGTGAGTATCAGGTTGATCAAGGGTTTTGGCAAAAAAATCAGCTCGAAAAGGATATTTATATGTACACATATAATGGACTTTTGCGCGATGGAGAGCATGTAGATACTGCTTATTATGATTCTACTGAAATAGCAGTTTATTTAATTGAAAAATCTTTCCAAGTTGAAAAATCGCAAGTAACTGTACCTGCAGCTAAAGTAAAGTCAGTATATGAAAATGGAACATATACCTGTCTAAGAGATAACTCTATTGCTGATTTAGATTCAGACTGTCCACAAGTTGATACAACATTCGTGGATTGTTTCAAAGTTACCACAACCACAAATATGACCATGATGGGTTCTGGTGTAGAATATGGGCAAAAAATTTACACTTGGCTAGCCAAAGATCAAGGAGTAGTAAAAAGTAACCTTTACATTCGCTGGACCGAAAATCCGTATATTGACAACCCTAATGCATCTGTAGAGATTGATGAGAGTGGGCAAGCATGGTCAGGCTTTTCTAGGATTGAGCTAGCCGAAATCAATGTTGAAAAATCTGGAAATGTTTTCCGTAGGATCTCTAGTCCAGCTCAGATAGTAAAAATGGAAGATTTTGAGAATATCCCAGATTTTAATTATGATCCATATAAAATTAGCAATCAAACTGGATTTCACACGATTAATTTTGATGAGGACAGAAGATGGTAAGCTCGATTAAAATTATATTTCTGGTATTTATCAACATAGCTTCATTTATTTTTGCTGGAACTGATGGCACCATAAGAGGCAAAGTATCGGATGAAGAATCAATGGAGCTTCCTGGTGCAACTATTTATCTACCAGAATTAGGTATTGGTGCTGCAGCAGACCCTGGAGGTAATTTTATCATTTTAAATATACCTGTTGGAAAATATGATGTTGTGGTTCAAATGGTAGGTTATCAAAAGAAAACTTATAAAGAGGTCCAAGTTGTTATGGATCAAACTGTGTGGTTGAATCCTATTTTGCCGGTGGCTGCTGTTGAAGGTGATGAAGTGGAGGTTCTGGGTACTAGACCATTGGTTGAGAGAGGTACTACTTCAAAAAAAATCACTGTTGATAAAGAAGCTATACAGTCGCTACCCATAAGGGATATGTCAGAGCTTTATTCTTTACAGTCAGGTGTTGTTAAAGTTGAAAGTAAGACAAGAGGTATACCTAACCAAGAGGAAAGAGGCTTGGAGGAAGTACATGTTAGAGGTGGAAGATCTGGTGAGATCGCCTATATGATAGATGGTATGTATATAAGAAACCCAATTTTTGGAGGTATCGGTTCTGGGACCAGGCTGAATTTATTTGCTATAAATGAGTTTGATTGGCAACCTGGAGGTTTTAATGCGGAATATGGTGACGCTATGTCGGCTGTTTCTAATTGGCATACATCTACTGGCGGAGAAAATATAGAGTACCATTTTGAGTATGAAACGAGTCTTGTTGGTGCATTTATTAATGGACTTAGAGGCAGAAAAGATGGTGCTGAGAATTTTGATAAATTAAGAGGACTGAATGATTATAATTTTGGAATTGGAGGTCCTGTATTAGGCATACCTAAACTTAGATTTTGGTTCAGTGGGCAACATACTTTTGAAGAAAATTATAGCGTTTATGAATTTGATGACAGGGTATATCTCGGCGAAGATCAGGATTTGCTGCTAGATACATTAGCCTTAAATAAGGAAAGCTTAGTTAACCCATGGGATAATATAGCTGGGTTCAGAGGATTTGGCTTTGATAAAACTACAGATATATTTGCAAAGCTAAGTTATAATCCCTCAAGTAAGCTGAGATTTAATTTGAGTTACTGGCGAGTGGCAAACCACCTTCAGGCATTTAATCCTAGATATTTATATTGGGATGAGGGTAGAAATGAATTATTTCGAGATACTTATAGAGTTAATTTTGAAATAAATCATTCTTTAACACAAAGGACATTCTACACAGTGCGCTTTGCTCGCTTCATTCAAGATCAATTTCAAGGCGTCCGCTGGAGAGATAATGATGATGATGGTTTTCCAAATTGGTTTGAATGGCGCCATCCTGCGGGTAATAAAGAAATATCAGACCCTCATAACCCTTACGTTGTTCCATATACCATTGGTGAGGATGGGGACACTTTAAGGTATACAAATAGAGATGATTTAAGCGGATGGTATGTAGGCGCGACTCCTGGTATGTGGAATTGGGAATCTGCGGAAAAGTTTGATGATTCTAATGGCAACGGTGTGTGGGATGTTGGTGAGGATTTTACAGATTGGGATAATGATGGATCATGGGATGGTCCAGAGATGGTAAAAGAATTAGAGTACAGAGACAATAGTTATTGGTTAGAGCCTGAGATGTATGAAGATTATGAGCCTTTCTTGGATTACAATAGCATTAGGCTTCGGTTTGAAAATGTTCCTGGTAATTCACAAGCGCCATCGAATATCCCATGGGATCCGGATAACATTTATTATTACATGCCTACCCCGCAGGGATACGTATGGGAGGAGGGTCGTGCATTTGGCGGGCACGATAATTTTTATGCAGATTCTAGAGCTACAACCAACGAAGTTAGAGTTGACTTGACATCTCAAATTACCGATAAATGGAAAGCTAGGTGGGGATTTGATTATAAATACCACAAACTAAATTTTTATGAAATTGTTAGTCCATGGTTAGGGCAAGCTGCTACCAGGCAGACTTTCGCAGAATATTGGCAGGATACTGGCCCCGATGGATTGTTACCCATAGATAGTGGTTATGTGAACCCTGACATAGGCGAAAATAATGGTAGATGGGATGAAGGAGAAAAGTTTTCAGACTCTAACCAGAATGGCAGGTGGGATGATTATCGTGAGCCTGAAGAATTTTCAGCTTACATGCAGAATACTTTTGAAGTGCCATGGATGGTTATCAATTATGGAATTCGTGTAGATGCTGTAAACTATAATACGCAGATATGGGCTGATACCTCCGGAAAATATACTCCTGGTACGCCCTGGTACTATTCTGATTTAAATGACAATGATCAGTGGGATAATAATGAGGAAGTAAGCGTACTTGCTGGTCTTTCGAGGCAAAAAGTAATTTTAAAAAATGCAGACTGGTTTTACAAAGTTAGCCCTAGAATAGGTTTTAGCCATGTTATTACTGATAAGTCAACATTTACATTTAATTATGGGCTTTACTACCAGACACCTACTTATCAAAACATTTATTTAAATACTAACAGACTTGAAGATCCCGAAGAGTTATTTGAGGAAGGGGAAGGTCAAGTAGGTAATGCTACAATGAATGCTCAAAGAACTCAGTCTTATTCAGCTGGTTTCAATGTTCAAGTTGGTCAAAATTGGTCCTATTCTATGATGGCATGGGTAAAAAATATGGACCAGCTAACAAAAAACACATTCCAAAGATCAGGTGTTTATTCATATAATATTAGTGATAATGGTGATTATGGCAGTGCAAAGGGAATTGATTTAACATTGAAATTTAGAGGAAGAGCTTTTGGTTCTCAATTGCAATATACTTATTCAATTGCTAAAAATAACAGTGAATATGCTTGGGCCAATGTTAGTGGTCAGTATGTTGATGCGCCTAGTCAAGAGTCATTACAGTTTTATGATAGGCCTCATGATCTAACATTTTGGTTATACACAGGACTTCCATTTGGAATTAATGCTGCTCTTACAGCTTTTTATCAGAGTGGTGGTCCTTATACTCCTTATATTTTTGCTGGAAAAGATCCAAAACCTGATGAAAAAAATATAAACACCAAGAGAGGACCTGCATTTAGAAATGTTAACCTTAATTTTAATAAATACATATCTATTATGGATCATAGAATTAGTGTTGGCCTTAGTGTATATAATGTTCTTGATATTAGAAATGAAGTAGATGTTTGGCCATTAACTGGTAAAGCAGGTAATCCTGGAGCGTACTACACAGACAGAGTAGGTTTACCAGATTCTGAACATTATTTATCTAGTGCATATTATGACCGTCCCTGGAGATTTTCACAACCTAGAGAAATAAATTTTAATGTGAGGTTTGACTTTGATTAAGAACAAAAATTTGTTTGTAATTATTTCAGTTATATCTATTGCTATAACAAATGTTTTAGCAAACCCAAATAAATTTGATCGTGATAAAGTAATTGACCCGTTTCGTAAAACATCCTCAGCTAGAATTGGAGATTATCCTTTTCCAACTAATCCAATGAACGACAGAGCTATAGGATATTTACTTCAAGGGAAAATAAATAATGGTATATCTAATTATGGTAATATAATAAATTGGGATGAGCAGCCATCTGGCCTTTGGGGTGATTATTCTTACCTGCCATCAGTTGCATTTTTAGCTGGGCTGCCAGGCCATAAACGTACTTCAGAATTTGAATGGGAGCAGCTAGAGTCGGTCGTAGACTCAGAGGGTAATGTTAAGTATAGTATATGGGGGTCACAAAGTGCATATGAAGCCTGGTATGATAATGGTGACACTAATTTTGTTGGCATTCTTTTTAATGCGGAGGAGGATTTTGGTAAATGGGATCCAGACAGTATTTCAAAAAAATTATCAGTTGATGATTTAAATGATGCCTATCAGTGGCTTGAGGATTTTGATAATTCTAGTATAGTTATTAGTACTCTTGGCGAGATTGATCCCAATCGTTCTTCAGCTAGAATTGGTTTTATTCATCCATGGGCTTTAAGGCCTAAGCTCAAAAGTCGTGAAGATCAATTTGATCTATATGATTACGGTAAGGATCAGGAAGAGTGGACAGCGGATGATAATTTATTTTATTATGGAGCTACCGCATCTGAATCATGGTTTACAAGAAGCGATCCTTCATTCAATACTGATTGGCACGCAAGCACAATGTCTAGAACAAATACCCATAACACTGAAGTTACCGCAGGTGATTTGTTTGGAGATACTTACGTAACTGATGCTGGAGATACATATCCTTTATTGGCTCATAGTGATTATTCCTCTACTTGGCCTACAAGATTCAACTCTGAGCTTGCTGAAAATGAGGCATATTGGCCTGGCAGGTGGAGTCAAGACTATAATACATTTTTACCAGGTTGTGATAACTCTAGAAAAGACCCAGACTGTTGGGAAGATGTGCCTGGAAGGTTTGTATCCGATATGGATGTTTATATGGAATTTGATGATAGGTGGGCTCATCGTGGTAACGTGGTTAATACAAATAATGAGTATGAGACTACTGGATACCCGACAGGGTTAAGGGTGATGGCAACTGCACATTCATACGGAGTTTCATATGCTGAAGATATAATGTTTGTAACTGTAAATGTTCGTAATGAAAGTGGCGATTGGTGTGCCGAGGACGAATATGGAGTTCCTGTCTTAGATGATGAAGGTAACCAAATTTGTGGGGAAGGTATGATCATGCCTGATGGGACAAAAATAAACCGCGGTAAAGGTTTTGACTACAAAGATATGTCCTTGGGTTTTTATATGGATGCAGATGTGTTAGTTGGAGATAGAGGTGGATATAACTCTGGACTACATACTAACGATGATGATTATATGAAGTATTATTATGAGTTTTTTGAACTTAACGATGAGAGATTATCTGTTAGCTTAGCGATGATCGGCGATTATGATGGTTTGTCTGGTTTGCCTGGTTATGCTATGGACCCTGATACGCCTAGTCCTGGTAATAGTTATGGAGTCGTTGCAACCCAAATGCTAGATTCGCCCAGAGCTACAACTGAGGTAGATTTGGATCAAGACGGTACAACAGATATTTTTCCTGGGGAGCCTTTAAAAATGACTGACTGGCACTGGTTTGATTGGTATAGTAGACCAGGCGTTACTCAAGCAGAGGGTAACTCTAGTGGTTGTTTAGCTGGCTCTCCTGGATGTCCGCAAGCAAGAAATAAAGAAGAGATTCTTTACAAAATTATGACAGGTGACACTACAAATTTAATGGCTGACGAGCATGAGTGGTATTTCCATACTCCAAATCCTGGAACTGATTTAGGTACTGAGCTAAACCCGCACTTTGACTCACTGGAAGGTTTAAAAGAAGAGCCTGCATTTTTAAGAGAACCTGACGGATTAGATTGTGTTTTGATTCTGAGTTGTGGTCCTTTCGACTTGCCTGTTGGTAGAGAAGTCCCTTTTTCTTTCTGTATAATATTTGGACAAAACGAGGAGGATCTAATTAATAATGCCAAATTTGCGCAGGTAATGTATAACTCTCGATATCAGGGGTTTACCCCACCAACCAGACCAACTGTTCATGCTGTTACGGAGCAAGGCAAAGTAAAATTATATTGGGATGACCGTGCAGAATTTTCAAAAGACGTTGTTACTGGTTATGCTGATTTTGAGGGGTATAAAATTTATAAAAGTGAAGATGGTGGTGAAACTTGGGGAATGCCTAGCGATATGGTTTACGATACGGATGGAATCTTTGTTGGCTGGCAGCCTCATGCGCAATTTGATCTTTCTGCTGAACAAGATTCTCTTCATTGTACGTATTCGAATAATTATGATTGTGCTGAAACTGAATCTAGAGGCCACTCAATCAAAGGCCAAGATCCATATTCTCCTTGGTTTAATTTAGGTTCTGACACAGGGTTTGAAGCGATTAAGCTTGATGAACCATATATTGTAAATGGGGATAGTTTTCATTACGTTTTTGAAGATTCTGATGTTATTGATGGTCTAGAGTATACATACTCAATCGTAGCATATGACATGGGAGTTGAACCTCCATTTAAAACCGTTTATGAACCTGCTGGTAATGGACAGTTTAATGCAGTGATAGATACAAACTATTCAAATCCTGATCGTTGGGCAAATCCTGATGGGTACGTTTATATCGAAAATTCTAAAGGTACTACAGTCCTAGATAGAAATTTTGTTCAAGTATATCCTGGTGTGCAGCCACAAATGAGTTTAGAGAATGTTGGAGTAGTTCCGAATCCTTATATAGTAAGATCAGGCTATAAAGAGAATGAATATCTTAGACAAATTAGATTTACAAACTTACCAAGTCAGTGTACTATTAGTATTTTCACTGTTACAGGAGAATTTGTATTTGAGTTTGAGCACCAAAGTTCAACTTCTGGTAACGCATGGTGGGATATGCGTACTGTTAACAATCAGGAGGTTGCACCAGGGTTGTATGTTTTTCATGTAAAAGGAACTGGTGGAGAAAAGATTGGAAAGTTTGCGGTTATACGATGAGTAAAGTTTTAACGTTATTTCTTACTATATCTTTTTCATTTGCTCAATTCCGTGACATTCCTGA
>MDSV01018270.1_pt1 | contig 10371 bp, 9 predicted proteins | sample 810851 | NCBI WGS metagenome assembly MDSV01 (sample SAMN05326640, study PRJNA326480) | marine metagenome | isolation source: seawater | place: Atlantic Ocean: North East | collected 2012
ATAGATCGCGCCAAGAATATTGGCACCGATAAAGGCGATGGCGACCGGCAGGCCAAGCAGCATCAGCCCCAGCACGGTTCCGAGAAGAAACAAGGTGGCTTCGTACCATTCCATGAAAAAATGTCCCCGCGTCTGTGCTGTTATTCGTGCATGCCGGCTTCACCGGTATGCAATGTGTCCTTGCCGAAAATGTAGCGCGTGAATTGCAGCGCCATCATCGAAAAGCAGATCGGCATCGAGATCATCAGTATCCAGCGCGGCATGTCGAGCGAGCGCATGTCGATTTCGTCGCGCACATAGCTGCGGATGGTGACTTCTGCCGCGTAATAGGCCACCACCGCGCAGATCAGCACCGCAAGAGAGACAACTATTCGCGAAAAGGTCGGGCGGATATGTTCTGGCACAACGGCGGTCAGCAGTTCGATATAGACATGGCCTTTCAGGCGGACCAGCCAGGGCGCGCCAAACATCGTGATGTAGAGAAGGCCATATTCGATAAAGGTAAAAATATGGGATGACCCGAAAAGAAACACCGCACGGGCAACAACCTGAAAAATGATGGCGATAAATATCCAGGCCAGATAGAGGCCTGCGATCAGGGCCAACAGATCGGTCACCCGATCAAGCCAGCGATAAAATACAGTCATGGCACACTCCCCGCAAAGATCCCGATATCAGTCGGGAAAAGACCGGCCCGCGACAAGCGGGCCGGTCGGTGACTGATGATCAGTCTGGTGCGAAAAGCGAACGCAGCTTGGCGACATCATCACCGCTGCCCTTTTCTTCCATCCGGCCAGTCAGACGGGCCCAGACGGAATCATAGGCAAGAGCCAGATAGCTGGCAGTGCCGGCGTCAGAATGCGACACGAATTTCATACCACCATCGGCATAGGCCTTCATGTACACAGCGGTATCTGCAACGCGGTCTGCGGTTGACTTGATCTCCATTTCGATCGCGACATCCTGCAGAACTTTCTTGGCGTCAGCGCTAAGTGCATTCCAGCGGTCAAGGTTCACGATGATGCCAAGGTCTGTCGAATAGAAAGACGGCTGCACCATGTATTTCACAAACTTGTCCCACTTCAGGTCAGTGATGCCGATGCTGGTCCATGGCACAGCGTCGATCACACCTTTTTCAAGTGCACCATAAGCCTCGGTCGATGGCATTGGTGATGTGGTGGCTTCAAGCGACTTCAGGAAAGCAGTGTAGATCGGGTTGTCACGAATCTTCACGCCGCCAAGGTCCAGAACGCCGTCACTGGAGCGGAACTTTGGCTCGTTCACAGTGAAAATGTTGAAACCGACACCGGAATCAACCCAGCCCAGATACTTGACGTTAAAACGCTTCTGGTGGGCCGCATCGATCATTGCGGTGCCGCCATTTGCGCGTGTCTTCTCAGCTGTGTTCTTTGAGGCAACCATGGCATCGATCTCGGGTACCTCGGCACCATAGAAAGAACCCGGTGTGTGCACCATGTCCACAACGCCGTCACGAACTGCTTTCGGCTGTTCGAACATCTTGATGGCCTCTGGACCACCCTTTACCTTGATCTGAACCACACCGGCACCGCGTTCGTTCACGGCATCGACATATTCAAGGAATGTCTTGGTGTATACAAGGAACGGCGGGAATGCGTGGACAGCTGTTACAATCTCTTCCGCAACCGCGGTTTTTACCGCGAGGGTCGAGCTCATCGCCGCTGCCGCAAGCAGGGTGACCAAACGTTTCATTATTCTCTCCCTAAATTTAGATTTTCATCCAAAGATGTGTGCCGCTTCGGTTTGGATGCGGCCAACAACGTAATATTAATTGACACTTAAAACGTTCATGCGGTCAAGATGTTTAGAGTCTGCGGTGTGATCGAAAACGCCGCGCCCATCCCAGAGGCTGCTGTCAGGTCTGATTTATCCCGGCAGCGGACAGCCGTGCGGTAAATCGGCAGGCATCCGCGCTGCCTGTGGCGGCGCATTCGATCTCGGTCACCACGGCGTCATCGCCAAAAATCTGGCGCGTAACGGCCGCCAGCATCCCTCTAATCGGTGCACAGACCGGATCGTCAGACGGGCCATAGCCGGCGACAAAAGGGGAATTCACCACTGTCAGGTCAAGTCCGTCATCGCGCAGGCTGATCTGCCAGTTACCCCAGCCGATTTGCGGGGCGGTGGCTTCGATGCGGGCGATCAGCGCATCGGCTGCATCGCGCCCATGACCGGCATAGCTGGCAGCAGATTTGCCGCCATGTTCGAGAATGGATGCGGCGATGGCCTCAAACGCGGCGGCGCGCTCGGCCGGTTCCAGCCGTCGAAACAGTCCCATCAGCGCATCGGGGCGAATCATCATATAGCGGATGCCACCGATATCGAGGCCGCCGCCACCATCAGCCGTTGCGATCACTGGTCAAATCCCGGGTTCACCCGTTTCAGCATAGCCAGCAAGCCCGGCCATTCACGCTCACGCGGGGGTACCGGAAAGCCGTTCAGCTGGCGCGCTGTATGTTCGCATAGCTCGTCAGACGGTGTGCGATAGGGCTGGCCGCTTGCCAGAACATCCATCTGCACCCGGCAGGACAATTCCAGCGCATACATCAGTGAAAAGGCCTCGGCGCAATCGGCACCGACTGTCAGCAACCCGTGATGCCGCAGGATCATCGCCTTGTGACCGGCCAGATCCTGATACAGCCGTTCGCGTTCATCCTCGGCAAGCGCCATGCCTTCAAAATCGTGATAGCCAACACGGGCATAAAACTGCATGGCCTTCTGGTTCAGCATCATCAGACCGCTGTCCAGCGCGGCCACTGCCATACCGGCCCGGCTGTGTGTATGCAGCACGCAATGCGCATCATCGCCTTTCATGTGAATGGCACTGTGGACAATGAAACCGGCCGGATTTACCCGCGCGCCTTGCGGATGGATCACCGCGCCATCCAGATCGATGGTCACCAGGCTTGATGCGGTCACATCCCCGAACAGGCTGCCGAACGGATTGATCAGAAAGCGGTCTGGCGCATCGGGAATGCGCAAAGTGATGTGTGTGTAAACCAGATCGGACATGCCAAAATGTTCGATAAGCCGATAACAGGCCGCAAGATCGATGCGCGCCTGCCATTCGGCGGCGCTGACCATATCACGGGTGTCGGTTTGTGCTGTCATGAGAGATGCCCTGTTACAATGGCGCAAGCGAAACAGAATTCACCGGTGCATTCAAGCATGCAGCGATTTGCCGACATGTTGCGGCATGCCGATTGCCGGTTTGCAATGCCGTCACGCACCGTCAAGCCATTCTGAAACAGCTGTGATGGTGGTGCGCAGCGCGATCGAGGACATGTCATCAAGCGCGGCATGATGCGCCTGGTCTGAAAAGGCACCGCATCCATCTTCCAGAACGGCACAGTCAAAGCCGCGCACATGTGCATCCCGCAATGTCGAAGCGACACCGCCATTCGTCACGATACCGGCAAAGACCAGATGCCGGATGCCCGCATGCGACAGGGCAAATTCGAGACGGCTCATATAAAAGGCGGAATAGGCAACTTTCTCGACCGAGATATCGGCCGGTGCCAGCGTGTCGAACAGCGCCTGTCCCCAGCCGCCTGGCATGAAATCACCTTTTTCCAGAAATGGACGCAGCGCTTTCAGATGTGGGGCGATATAGGGCTCTCCGTTCTTCATTGGCACCAGGGTGAATTGCGTTGACACCACCCAGCCGCCTGCTGCCCGCATAGCCTTTGTTAGCGGCGCAAGGCGGCCAGCCAGCGGGCTGATCAACGGGGCGGACTTGCCGGCCCGCCCATAGGCGCCATCGGGATGAATGAAGTCATTCTGCAAATCGACAAGAACAAGCGCCGTATTTGCGGGCGTGAAGTCGCCAAGGGCCGTTGCCATGTCAGTCTCCTTGCGGGGCTAGTCGGCGCGTTCGATGCGCAGATTGCCAAAAGCGTCAACCTCGCCAACAAGGCCGGGGTCGACAAAGATTGTGGTGTCCGCCTGTTCCAGCAATGCCGGACCTGTCACGCGTTCACCGACGCCGAGTGCCAGCCTGTCATAAATGCCGGCCGTCTGCCATTGTCCGTCAGCATAAATCTGGCGCGTGCCGGTGCGGGCGACGGCGGTGCTGCAGCCGTCAACCGGCGCCATAACGCTGAGGTCCAGTTTGTCACGGCGGGCAATCACAGCAAGCCGCAGATTGACCAGCCGAACGGGAATGCCCTCCAGCGGTGCACCGATTTGTGTGCGATAGGCATCGGCAAAGGCAGCCGCAAGACGGGTGCGGGTCAGATCGGCGCGGCCACCAAGGCGCACCTGAACGGTGTGCGTTTGTCCGGCATACAGCATGTCGGCTTCGATGGCCTCTTCCAGATTGTCAAAGGTCTCGCTGCCGCTGGCGATGCGCGCGCTGCTGGCGGCATACAGATCGTCAATCCAGCTGCCAAGCTGGGCCTCGTCAACGCTGGCAAGCGGCATGTTGACCGTGCGCACCGTATCGTGCCGCATATCGGCAATCACACAGCCAAGCGCGCTGGTAACGCCCGGATAGCGTGGCACCAGCCCGGTGTTCAGGCCCACCTCGCGGATCAGCGCACCGATATGCAACGCCCCGCCACCGCCGAATGGCATCGCCGCAAACTTCGCCGGGTCATGCCCGCGTTCAATGGATACGATGCGAATGGCACCGGCCATGCGTGCATTGGCAACCTGAATGACTGCCTCGGCGGCATCCATCACATCAATGCCAAGCGGCTCTGCAATGACTGTTTTGATGGCTGCGCGTGCCGCCTCGACATCCAGCCGGTCCAGCTTGCCACCGATCGGGCGGTCGGCATTGATGCGCCCGAGCAACAGATTGGCGTCGGTCACCGTAGGCTGGTCATTCCCGAGACCATAGCAGACCGGCCCCGGGTCGGAACCGGCGCTTTGCGGTCCGATCTGCAGCAGGCCGGCACCATCGATCCAGGCGATGGAACCGCCGCCGGCGCCAATGGTGGTGATCTCGATCATCGGCGTGCGCACAACCATGCCGAAATCAATCGATGTCTGGGCCGCCAGCGCGGTTTTGCCATCGGCAATCACCGATACATCAAACGATGTGCCGCCCATATCGCAGGTGATGACATTCTCAAATCCGGCTGACTGGCCAATATGACTTGCCGCGATAACACCGGCGGCAGGGCCGGACAAGGCGGTGCGAACAGGCTGGGCGGATGCGGCATCGATGCTCATCACACCGCCATTCGACTGCACAATCAGGATGTCGCTGTCGCCGCCGCGATCATGTGTACGCGCCGCAAGCTGGTTCAGATAATGCGCCATACGTGGCTGCAGATAGGCGTTCAGCGTGGCGGTGGACAGCCGCTCGAATTCACGGATTTCAGGCAGGATATCGGCTGCAACCGTGATGTGATCATTCGGCCAGAACTCGCGCACCAGCTCGGCGGCACGGCGCTCCTGTTCCGGGTTCGCATAGCTGTTGATAAAGCTGATGCACAGCCCCTCGCAGCCGGCGTCAAGAAGACGCCGCGCGGCATCACTGACCGCCGCCTCATCAAGCGGTGTCTCGACGCTACCATTGGCAAGAACGCGCCCGCCGACACCAATTCGCAGATCGCGCGGGATCACCGGTTCATAGCCGCCGCGCAGCCCCCATGTGTGTGGCCGGTCACGCCGCCGCATTTCCAGAACATCCTCAAATCCGGCGGTGGTGATCAGGCCCGTGCGGGTGCCTTTGCGCTCCAGCAGGGCATTGGTGCCAACCGTTGTGCCATGGACGATGGTAGCGATGTCGGAGAAGTCATCCAGCTCGCGGCTTATCCCGTCGACAAGGCCGATCGACTGGTCAGCAACAGTGCTTGGCAGTTTGCCGGTGGTGACAGTGCCGGTTGTTCTGTCCAGAAAGAACAGATCAGTGAAGGTGCCGCCGACATCAATGCCAATCACAAAACGTGCGTTTGCCGAGGTCATGTAACGCTATTCCTGTCCACTTGTTTCGGGGCGCATATCTGCGCGCAATGCGGCTGTGCCTGCGTCATCGACAGCGCCATCCGCACCCAGCGCCACGCCATACATCGTGCGCGCCATCTCTGTGCTGACATAGCCAAGCCGCACATCAGCCGCGACAGCAGCAGGCGCACGCAGCAACGGGTCGCCATAGCCGCCGCCGCCAGGTGTTTCCAACCGGACAGAGCCACCATGCTGCAGCTTGATGCCAACCTGCTTTGATGTCATTGGCGGGGTTTCTGGCGCTGTGTCATCCTGTTTGTCAGCCCGATATGAGAACCGGTTCAGTGCCGCCGGCTTGCCGGCTCCGACAGGTTGCGGTGCATGACGTCCGCGTTCACCAAAAAAGAACCCGTCGGCACCATTGGCCAGCACCTCAACCTCATAAACAGCACCCAGACCACCGCGATGCTGGCCGGCCCCACCCGAATCCGGCCGTAGCGACCAGCGGCGAAAGGCAACCGGATAGGCAGATTCCAGAATCTCCAGCGGGGGAATGGTTGCCATTGAAATCGGTGCGTTGCCATGGCTCAACCCGTCGCCATCAGAATGCCCGCCATGGCCGCCCCCGAAGAACGAGAACATTACCCAGCGGCTGCCATCATCGCGGTGACCGGCCAGTGACAGTGCATTGATGGTGCCATAGGCATTGGCCAATGCGCGTGACGGATCAAGCTTGCCGATCGCGGTGAAGATCACATCGATAATCCGCAGGATTGTCTCGGTATAGCCGCCAACCGGTTTTGGTGCGGTGGCGGACAGCAATGACTGGTCAGGGATGATGATTTCAACCGGGTCCAGCACACCGGCATTGGCCGGCACGTCGGGAAACAGGTGCTTCAGCGCGACATAGCAGGCTGCAATTGCGGTCGAGCGGGAAATATTCACCGGTCCTGCACATTGTGCAGCCGAACGCGAGAAATCCAGAACCATCCTCTCGCCATCGACATGCACATCAACAGCAATCGGCAGCGCTTCGTCCTTGATGCCGTCATTATCAAGATAGTCGGTGGCGGCCACATCACCGTCGGGAAGGGCGCTGATATGGGCTTGCATCTGCAGATGCGCGCGCGCCCGCAATTCGGCAAAGACGGCGGAAATGGTATCATCCCCATATTCGTCCAGCAGGGCGTTCAGCCTGCCATGACCCAGATCAAGCGCGCTGACCTGCGCGTTCAGATCGCCATAAACAGATAGCGGCAGGCGCGAATTGGTGCGCAGGATCGACAGGATATCATCCTGCCGCACACCGGCCCGAAACAGCTTTACCGGCGGGATATGCACCCCTTCCTGAAAGCTTTCGGTGGCAGCCGGGTTATAGTTGCCCGGGACATTGCCCGCCACATCATGCCAATGATCAACCGATGCCAGATAGCAGAACACCTTGCCGTTGCGGAACAGTGGGCGAACAAGCTTGAAGTCTGACAGATGCGTGCCGCCTTCATACGGATCGTTGAAGATATAGACATCGCCGTCTTTTGGCGGATCATCGCGGGTCAGATCAATGACATAGCGAACGGCAAAGGCCATGACCCCGACAAAGACCGGCAAGCCTTCCTTGCCCTGAACCAGCGTTTCGCCAGTTTCGGCGTCATACAAGCCATGCGAGGCGTCATGCGCCTCGGCAATGATCGGATTGAAAGCGCTGCGGAACAGCGTTGCGTCCATTTCATCGGCGATCTGTTCCAACCGCCCGCGCAGCACGGCAAGCTGTACCGGACTGATGCCCGTTCCGCCCGAAGGGCCTGAAGCTTTATTCATTTACCAAACACATCCTCATCATAACGGGCGCCAGCCTGAAGAATTTCATCGGTGCCAAGAAGGGTATTCAGACCGCCAAGGTCCAGCATCCGGTCCTGCCATGATGCGGTGGACCCGTCACGCAGCAGATCGGCATAGAAGGCTGTGCCAAGATGGGTCAGTGCGCGCACAAATGCCCCGGGATAAATCACCAGCCGGTAACCAAGTGTCCCAAGCTGGTCCAGCGGCAGCAACGGTGTGCGCCCGCCTTCAACCATATTCGCCAGCAGCGGGATTCGCGCTGCGAACCGGTCGGTCAGCTGCTGCATCGCCGCCTGATCGGGCGGGGCCTCGACAAACAGGATATCGGCACCTGCCTCGACCATCGCCTCGGCTCTGTCAAGCGCAGCTGCCAGCCCTTCGACGGCAATCGCATCGGTCCGCGCAACCAGCAGACAGTTGGTGCCGGAAAGCGCGTCCCTGGCCGCGCTGATCTTGCCGGCCATCTCGGCTGACGACACAAGTGTCTTGCCGGACAGATGACCACAGCGTTTCGGCAGAGTCTGGTCTTCAAGCTGAATGGCGGCGGCACCGGCGCGGGCAAGATTTCGGCAGGTACGTTGTACATTCAGGGCATTTCCAAAGCCTGTATCAGCATCGACAATCAGTGGCGTTTCGGTTTTTTCGGTTATCGCCGCCACCGTGTCGACCAGTTCAGACATCGATACCAGCCCGATATCAGGGCTGCCAAAGCGTGTATAGGCAAGCGACGCGCCCGACAGATACAGCGCCTCGGCACCGGCCATGCTGGCCATACGGGCAGACAGACCGTCAAAGACACCGGGGGCCAGAACCGGCGGGGCGGCTTGATCGGCCAGTCGGGCGGCCAGATTGTCAGCAACCCTGCTCATGTGACATCTCCCTTCACACCCGTCGTACCGGCCGCGTGCTGGCTGGACAGGTGCGCCAGCATGCCACCATCCGCAATCATCGCCAGCAGGAAATCAGGCAGCGCCTCGGTGGCAAATTGCCGCCTGCCAATGGTCAGGCTGCCAGCTGCGATATCAACATCGGTGCTGGTGAATTCGTCGACACCATCCAGATCCAACGCCGGACAGGCGATTGCAGGCAATCCCAGATTTAGCGCATTACGCTGGAAGATTCCGCCAAGCGAACGCGCGATGATGGCACGGATGCCCAGATGCTTCAGCGCCTCTGCCGCCTGTTCACGAGATGATCCGATACCAAAGCTGGCACCGGCAAGAATGATATCACCCGGGCGGACGGCGCTGGCAAAATCAGGGCGCAACGCTTCAAGACAATGGCTGGAAAGCGTGTCGAGAGACCCGCTCATATAAGCACCAGGGGCCAGCAAATCGGTATCGATGCCGTCCCCCATAATCCATGCACGTCCTGATATCTGCATGCGCTAGTTTCCCATCCCGCGCGGGTCGGTCAGCCTGCCGGTAACAGCGGCGGCGGCAACACTGGCTGGTGAGGCAAGCCAGACGCGTGATCCCGGTGCGCCCATCCGGCCGCGAAAGTTACGTGCTGTTGAAGAAATGCAGACATCATCGGCAGCCAACCGGTTGGGCCCATAACCGGCACACATGCCACAGGCGGTTGGCAGCACAGTGGCCCCGGCATCTTCAAGAATGCCCATCACGCCTTCGCATGCCGCCTGATCCTGATCGGCGCGCGAGGCAGGTGCCACCAGAAGACGAATGCTGCTGGCTGTCTTCCGTCTCTTCAGGATGCCTGCTGCGGCCCGCAGATCATCCAGCTTTGCCCCGGTACAGGCACCGATATAGGCAACCGAGAAAGCGGCGTCATCATGATCGGTTATGGCAGCGGCATTGGCCGGACTGTGCGGGGCGGCGGCCTGTGGGACGAGGGTGTCAAGGTCAAGGCTGAAATGCCTGCCATCATGGCTGCCGGCATCGCTGGCCCAATAGCTGTCCGGCTGATCATCAAGACGAACGCGATCTGGCGCGCGGCTGGCCAGCCATTCGGCGGTCATGTCATCGGGGGCAATCACCCCGGCCTGCGCACCCAGTTCGGCAGACATGTTGCACAGGGTCATCCGCGCCCGCATCGGCATGGCAGATACCGCCGGTCCGGCAAATTCCAATGCCTCATACCCCGCCATGTCCATGCCGTGGGCACCGCAAAGCGCAAGAATGATATCCTTGGCAAAAGTCTGCGCGCCAAGTTCGCCCTGCAGGTCCACCAGATGTGTGCGCGGCACCTTCAGCCAGGTCTGGCCAGTGGCAGCGACCGCTGCCATATCGGTGGCGCCAACACCAAACATGTAGGCACCAAAGGCACCGCCGGTTGGCGAATGGCTGTCACCGCCTACCACCAGCATGCCGGGCTGCACCAGACCCTGTTCGGGAAGCACCACATGGCAGATGCCCATTTCGGGAAAATAGTTGCTGACCCCTTCGGCAGCGACCCAGTCACGCGTGATCTGCTGAATGGCGCGGCTGGCATCATCATGCGCTGGCACATAATGATCGGTGATCACGGCCAGTTTGTCAGGGTCCTGCAAACGCATGTCAAGCTCTGCCAGCTTTGGTGCGAGCCGGCGCGGACCGCTGCTGTCATGTACCATCGCCAGATCAACGCTGCAGGTCAGAT
>MDSV01020508.1_pt1 | contig 10371 bp, 6 predicted proteins | sample 810851 | NCBI WGS metagenome assembly MDSV01 (sample SAMN05326640, study PRJNA326480) | marine metagenome | isolation source: seawater | place: Atlantic Ocean: North East | collected 2012
AATAAAATTAAAAGTATTACAGGCGAATCAAAACTTTGGTTAAGAAATAATTTATCTACAATTACCTCCCAGCTTATAGATACACTTATTTATCAATTCACATGGGTCTTTGCAACTGGCATGGATTGGTCTACAGCCTTAATGCTAGCGCTTACAAAATATGTTTTTAAGGTTTTAATTGCTGCAATTGATACAATATTCATCTACTGGGTAAAGAAATGGTGAAAAATGAAGAGATTTAAAAGTATAGCTATTTATTCATCTATCAAAGACAAGAAGGTCCTTTACATTGCTAACCAGCTGAAAGAGATACTTTCTAGCTATCAAATAAAATGTCTTTATCCCAAAGCTTCGAAGATTAGTGAAGATCTAACAAAAAGACCTTCAAGTGATGAATACATAATTGAAAAAGCTGATTTAATCATTGCGATTGGTGGTGATGGAACTTTACTTAGTTCAGCAAGGAAGTTCGGTTACTTTGGGCTTCCTGTTTTGGGAATAAATTTAGGGAATTTAGGTTTTCTTGCAGATATAGCTCCTGAGAATTTAACTAATTCAATCAATGATGTCTTGAATGGGAATTTTGATCTAGACAAACGTTTCTTTCTTGAAGCTTTTGCTGAAGGTTCTGATCAAAAATTTCAAGCACTGAACGAAGTTGTTTTTCATTCCGGGTCAATAGCACAGCTCATTGAGTATGATTTATTTTTGAATGGAGAATTTGTATACAGGCAAAAAGCTGATGGATTGATAATTAGCAGCCCAACAGGATCGACAGCGTATTCCCTCTCAGGTAATGGGCCAATAATTTCTCCTGAGGTAAGAGCGATTATATTATTGCCGATGTTTCCGCATAGTCTTAATTCAAGAACTTTAATTGTTGACGAAGATACAGAAATTAAGATTACATCTAGAAGCAAATCTAAGGCTTATCTAAGTTTTGACAGCCATGAAAAGCTAAATTTAAGCAATCAAAAAGATGTTTATATTCAGAAAGCAAAGTCAGAGTTGACTTTAATTCATCCAAAAGATCATAATTTTTATTCTTCGTGCAGGAATAAGTTGGGCTGGAGCTTAGGAGTACCTGGCTTTAACGAAGAATAGCAATTTCTACTTAACTGTTTAAAATACCATTTTATGAAAATAAATTTTTTCTTCACCACTATCTTTTTAGTTTTAAGTTCACCTACCTTCTCTCAAATACCCGATAGTCAACTTGAGATGCTTCAACAACTGCCGCCCGATCAGAGGGCATCTATCTTAGATAAGATGGAAACCTCACAAGGTCTTAAAGATGAGCTAGAAGAATTCTTTGAAAAGGAGAGTTCTCTTGTAAGGCGACCAGAACTACCAGTTGACGATGAAAAAGATAAATTCGAATCAGGAGACTGTGAAGATTGTATTTATGGTTATGAATATTTTAAATTTTCACCAACTACGTTTGCTCCAATAGATAATTCACCCGTACCGTCTGACTATATAATAGGTCCTGGAGATCTCTTGTCGGTCAGTCTTTATGGCAATGAAAATATTGAAAGCGAACAATATGTTTCAAGAAAAGGAGAAGTTTTCATTCCAAAATTAGGACCAGTTTTGTTAGTAGGATACACTTTTGACGAAGCTAGCAATATTCTTAACAAGAAAGTCAACCAAGCTCTTATTGGAACTGAGATATCTGTTACGCTTAAAGAACTTAGATCTATAAATGTATATCTTTTAGGAGAAGCATATAAACCAGGCCAATATACTGTAAGCGGTCTGAGTTCAGTTACTAATGCCCTTTTTGTTTCAGGGGGAGTTAATCAATATGGATCATTGAGGAACATACAAGTAAAAAGAAATAATAAAATTATAGGCACATACGACTTCTATGATTTTATCCTCAAAGGTAATGCAAAATCAGATATCAGACTTCTTGATGGAGATGTAATTTTTATCCCATTTATAGAAAATAGAGTAAGAATGGGTGGCGCATTTAAACGTCCAGCAATATATGAATTCAAATCTGGTGAAACAATCGCTGATTCATTAAAACTTGCAGGAGGATTCACTTACTTAGTTCCGCCAAACCCTTCAATAGAAGTAAGCTATATAGAGAAAAAAGATTTCACAAGGAAATTGGAAATTTTGGAAGATGCCTCCATGTACTCTAGGCCATTGATGAATGAAGATTCAATAAACGTATCAGGTATTAGCGGTATTAGTTCCGAAATCATAAAAATTTCAGGAGAAGTAAAGAGACCCGGTGATTACTTTATACAAAGAGGTGAAACTATATTAGATGTTATTAAAAGGGCAGGAGGATACTCTGATCAGAGCTACCCAGAAGGAGCAATTTACTTAAGAAAAGAAGTTGCAAGAATGCAAAAATTAGCTTTTGAAAGATCTGCTGATGAATTAGAAAATACCATCATAGAGATTATAACTAAAGGTACCATAGAGAATTTCAATGAGTTTACACTAACTCCCATAAGTGCCCTCATTAGGAAGCTTCGTTCTACAGAACCCCTAGGCAGGATGGTAGTAAATGTTGATTACCTCGATCTCAAAACAAATGCAGGAAATAATTTCCTAGCTCAAGGTGGAGACTCACTTTTTATACCAAAAAGACCGAACTCTATATCAATAGTGGGAGAAGTTTTAAATTCTTCAACGATAACTTTCCAACCAACTCTTAGAGTTGAGGACTACATAAACTATGCGGGTGGTTTAAATAGCTCAGCAGATAATGCAAGAATATTTGTTATTTATCCAGATGGAAGATCCGAACTTACTAAAAGGAGTTTATTTAAAAGTTCCAATGTCCTTATTCCAGGATCAACTATAGTCATACCAAGGGATTCAAGACCATTCGACGCTTTCCAAATAACATCAATAATTACTCCTATACTAGCTGATTTGGCAACTTCCGCTGCAGCTATTGCTGCTATAAGTAAAGACTAAATATTGAAAATCTATAATTCACTAAAATTATTATTTTTCTTATGTCTTTTTTTTTGCAGCACAGTATCTTCCAGTATTGATGAATATTATCCTCATCAAGTCTCACCTAACTCGTCTAATTATGGAAATACGGGAATATTAGAAATACCTAACGCAAGATTTATGGAAGAAGCATCATTGCGTTTCAATTTTTCTTCGTCATTTCCTTATGAGTATACATCGATAACCGCAAGCCCTTTCAAATGGTTAGAGGCTACTTATAGGTATACTGAATTGAAGAATAGGCAATATGGCCCAAGTGTTTATAGCGGCAATCAAAGCCTTAAAGACAAAGGCTTCGATCTAAAATTTAGGTTATTTGAAGAAAACTTCTTCTACCCCTCTATAGCCGTGGGACTTAGAGATCTTGCAGGAACTGGATTGTTTTCTTCAGAATATATTGTAGCTTCAAAGAAAATAAATCGCCTAGATTTTACTCTTGGATTGGGATGGGGCGCTCTAGGAATAGATGATAACTTTTCAAATCCTTTTATATCTCTTAGTGAAGGTTTCAAAACAAGAGTAGATGCAGGAAGGCCTGAAGCTGGATTATTTAATCCAAAAGAATGGTTTTCTGGAAAAACTTCTTTAATTGGAGGGTTAGAGTACGATCTTAAGAAATACGGTCTTAGGTTAAAATTGGAATACGATACTACAAATCCTGATGAGATGAACTTAGTACCTTCCGTGAGCAGTAGATTCAATTTTGGAGCAAGTTACTTTTTATCGGATTCATTAAACGTATCGGCATCTTTCGAAAGAGGAGACCAATTTAGGCTTTCCTTTAATATTCAAGGTAATTTCCTTCGAGATACTATTAAAAAACCGAAACCTAAGAATGTCTTGAAACTTAGCGATGAACAGCTTCAAAGATCTCAAGAAAATAAAGATATATTTTATAGATCCCTCAATAGAAGCTTAAGAGACGAATCTATATTTATTCAAGCAGCTGAAATTGACGACAATGAGGTTGATGTGGCAGTAGCCTCTAATAGATTTTATTCTTTCACTAGACTTGCCGGAAGGACTGCAAGAATAGTTTCAGCACTTTCTCCTGATGATATCGAAAAAATAAATATCCATAATATGAATGGTGATTTTGAGATTGCTACAATCTCTTTAGACAGAAAAGAATTTGATGAATCTGAAAAAGGATTAGGTTCAGCTAATGAATTATTTCTAAAGACATCATTATCTTCTAACAGTAGTACTCCTCTATACTCAGATGCTGAATTTCAACCTTCTATAAGTTTCCCAGAGTTTGATTGGAATATGTCACCTTCCTTAAAGCATCAGATTGGTGGCCCAGAAGGTTTCTATTTGGGTCAACTGTATTGGAAAACAGACACAACTATAAAGTTTAAAAGAAATCTTTCTCTTTATACATCGTTTGGAATAAATATCTACGATACATTTAATGACTTAAATAATCCAAGCCAGAGCTCTATCCCCAAAGTAAGAAGTGATATTCAGTCTTATTTGAAAGAAGGTAAAAATAATATACAAAGAATGCAATTAGAATACTTCTATTCTCCATTTAGAGATATTTTTCTAAGAGCAGATATCGGAATATTAGAAGAAATGTTCGCAGGTTTTGGCGGTGAAATACTTTACAGGCCTTTTGATAGACGCATAGCTTTAGGTCTCTCAATGCATCGGGTTAAACAAAGAGATTTTGACCAGAGATTTGGATTAAGAAAGTATGAAAATAATACAGGTCATTTAGGAATATATTTTGATCTTCCATCTCAAATAAATACGCAAATCCTAATTGGTGAATATTTAGCTGGTGATAAAGGAATAACATTAGACCTTTCTAGGAGGTTCAAGACTGGTTTCACTTTAGGAGTTTTCGCCAGCAAAACAAACCTTTCTGCTGAAGAGTTTGGTGAAGGCAGCTTTGATAAGGGTTTTTATATTTCTGTTCCGACCAAGTTATTTTTTTCTGATTTCAGATCTGGGAACATTTCTTTTGGTTTACACCCTCTGACAAAAGATGGGGCAGCACTTCTAAATCAACATAATTCATTAATGAGTATACTTGGAGATACAACTCGATATTCTGTAGAACGAGATTGGGATTATTTTCTAAATTGATTAATATGAGAAGGTTTTTATTTTTAGTAGCTTTATTAATTTCAGGATGTTCCATGATTGACTCGTCAAAGATAGCACCTGGATATAGTGAAGCTTATAAAGCTTTCAGCAACATAATTTTCGGATACAACACAGATGAAATATCCATAGAAGTTATTAATGAGATACCCTATGCCTCTGCATTAGTTAAGATAGGTAATGGCCCAAGAGGTTTGGTGATTTTAGAGGAAATAAGTAAAAATAAATTTACATGGATAAGTGCAGACGAAATTTATTTTGTAACTATGAATGGAAGGATTGTTAGAACAGCAGGATTAGAAAATAACCTCATAGATGTAACTCAACCAGACATTAATTCCATTATTGATGAATTAGAATATTCACAAGAATACTTTTATTATTATTCATATGATTTTCCAGAACTGAAAAATCTCGAACTGAGAGCAAAAATTAAGTTCATTAAGAGAGAAGAAGTGAGATTGTTAAGTGGAAATAGAGAACTTAGAATGTTTGAGGAGAGCATCGAAAGTGGTGTATTAGGATGGAAAGTAAAAAATCTTTATTGGATAGATGATTCAAATTTTATCTGGAAATCAATTCAACATATCTCCCCTTTAATACCTCAAATTGAAATTGAAATTACAAAAAAACCCTCATAAGAGGGCTTTTTTGTTTTACTCAGAAAAAATTAATCAGCTTCTCTTGTGGCAGCAGCAGTCGCTGTTGCAGTAGATGCAGCTACAGCTGGAACCGTTACAGTTGTTGTGTAAGTTGATGCTACATCATATTCCTCAATAACATCGTATTCTTCGACAACATCATAAGTCTCGACGGCATCATAAGTCTCGACAACATCAAATTCTTCTACGACATTGTATACATCTCCACCATCTGAAGTGCCTATTGTCGCACCAGCCATACCTCCTTGCGAAGAGGTAGTTGTGGCAGATGTGGTTCTAGTAGCAGTTGCTCCTGTAGTTCTAGTAGCAGTTGCTCCTGTAGTTCTAGTAGCAGTTGCCCCTGTAGTTCTAGTAGCAGTTGCCCCTGTAGTTCTCGTAGCAGTTGCCCCTGTAGTTCTCGTAGCAGTTGCCCCAGCTGTTGTATAAGCAGCTGTGCCAGGTACATCTACAATAACTTCGGCAATGTAGTCCTCGATAGTAGGTTCATCAGATCCTTGATCAGCATCTGGTTGGCCATCATTTGTTGCTGGGTCTTCTGCTGGTGTTATTGCTCCTCCGCCAGAACCACTATCAGAAATTGCAGCTGCGGCGGCAGCTATTGCTACTACTGCAGCGATTGTACCAGCGCTAACTCCACCAATTGCAGATTTGGCTGCAGCATCTCCTCCTGCACCTCCGCTCGAAGAACCTGTAGTAGTTTCATCGGCAGCAAAAGTCAATTGTGGAACTAATACGATCGCTATAGTTGATATTATCGCGAAAATATTTTTTGGAAGTGTCTTCATCATAAAAACCTATATAAATTAATTTATTGTTCCAAATTTTGGTAGGGCTATGGAACTTTGTTATGTATTAAATTCAAACTGACTCAATATGTCAACTTTAATTTGGGCTATTGAAACTAGAATATTAATCACAACTTTGAACATGCAACTTAAATGCCATATAAAATTACTATGTTTGGTTATTTTCGCACTATCATTTATCATTTTGTTAGAAGGTATTGTAGAATAGTCTTGTAGATTCAATATGTACCTACTTACACTCATAACTAAGATATTTCATTTTCTTCCAGAAGAAATAGCCCACAAGTTTGCTTTAAGTGGCCTAAAGTTCAGTTACTCAATTGGTCTTTTAAAATTATTACTAGGCAAGAATAACATAGACAAAGATATTTCTGATAAGTCTATTGGTGAAATTACCTTTAAGAATAAATTAGGACTTGCAGCAGGTTTAGATAAGGACGGTGAATATATTGACAGTTTATCAGCTTTAGGCATTGGATTTTTAGAAGTTGGCACTGTAACGCCACTTCAACAACAAGGGAATCCAAAGCCTAGGTTATTTAGAAATAGGGCAGATAAATCTTTATTGAATAGATTGGGTTTCAATAATAAAGGAGTTGAAGCACTGGTAGAAAAATTAAAAAAAAGAAATTCAAATATCCCTATTGGGGTGAGCATAGGCAAAAACTTTGATACACCAAATGAAGAGGCTTACAAAGATTATTTATTTTGTATGGAAAAGGTGTACAAATATTCTAGCTATATCGCAATAAACATTTCATCACCTAATACAAAAGAGTTAAGGGAATTGAGTAATAAGAAATTTTTAAGGGATCTTCTTCGTATTATTAAGGATAAACAAAATAAACTTTCAGAATCTTTTGAGTACGTCCCTATTTTTGTCAAAATTAGCCCAGATGAAAAACTTGAGGATCTTGAAAATATCTGTAAATCAATCATTCAGTATGAGATAGATGGAATTATAGCTAGTAATACTACTGTTATTCACAATAATAAAAATGGATATGGAGGACTAAGCGGTACTCCTTTGAAGGAAATAGCTAATGAAAAACTTTCTTTTATAAAAAAAATAGTAGGAAATCAAGTATCTATAATTGCATCTGGAGGGGTAATGTCTGCATCAGACTATCAAGACAAAATTGATGCTGGCGCTGACTTTGTTCAGATATACACAGGATTTATTTTTGAGGGCCCCAAGCTTATTCAGGATATACTTTTAGGATACCCCCCTCAAAGAAAGACTTGACAGAATACCCGTTCTTGAACTTTATACTGTAAAAGGAAATTGAGTTTTAACTATATATGAAATCACTAGTAATTGTTGAGTCTGGTGCCAAGGCAAAAAAAATAAAAGGTTATTTGGATTCAAATTTTCCAGAAAAAGATTGGCAAGTTGAAGCTTGTGTAGGGCACGTAAGAGACCTTCCTGACAAAGAAAATGCTGTAGATACGTCAAATTGGAACAACCTCAAATGGGAATTTTCTTCAAAAGGTAAAAAGGTTATGAGGGAGTTAAGGAAATTTTGCAAAGAGTCTGATCTTGTGTATCTTGCGACTGATCCTGATAGAGAAGGAGAGGCAATAGCTTGGCATCTTCTGAGCGATTTTAATGACAAAAAATTAATTAATGATGTGGATGTTAAAAGAGTAACATTTACAGAAATAACTTCTTCAGCAATAAAAAAGGCCATTGAATCACCAAGAGAAATAGATAAAGATTTAGTAGATGCCTATTTAACTAGAAGAATCCTGGATCATTTGATAGGTTTTAAAGTTTCACCCCTGTTATGGAGACATGTATCAAGGGCAAAATCTGCTGGGAGAGTTCAATCTCCTACATTAAGAATTCTTTGTGAAAAAGAAGATGAGAGAGATTTACATATTCCAAAAGAATATTGGCCTTTCGAATCTAGTTTTGATTTTTTGGGAACTTCATTTGAAGCAAAATTAACTCAAATTTCAGAACGAAGCATCAATAAAGAACCATTAAAAGACGAAGCAGAAGTTAATAATTTGATCAATGAGTTAGAAGCTTCGAACTTCAAGTTAAGAAATATTGAGTCTAAGTCTCAATCAAGTAGCCCAAAACCTCCATTCAGAACTTCTACTTTGCAGATGTCAGCTGCTAGTGGCTTTGGCTTTACAGCTGATAGGACTATGCAAGCTGCTCAAAAACTATACGAAGGAGGTTTAATAACTTATCTAAGAACCGATGGTATATCAATAAGCACTTCTCCCAACACCGGGGATCCATTTTCTGAAGAAAACCCAGGCCCACCCCCACTGCAAGAGATAAGAAACTATATTTCTTCAAACTATGATTCTTCTTTTCTCTCTAGAGAGCCAAGAATTTATAAATCTAAAGTACAAAACTCTCAAGAAGCTCATGAGGCAATCAGACCAACTGATATTTCTAAGACACCATCAGATACCGCTCTATCGGGTGATGAAGAAAAATTGTATACCTTAATATGGAATAGAACTGTAGCGAGTCAGATGGAGAGCTCAAGATATGAGAGAAAAACTCTTGTGATATGTTCTGAAGACAATAAATATGAATTTAGAGCTTCATCCAGAAAGAACATATTTAAAGGTTTTGAGATTCTTATCGGCACTGAGGATGAGAAAGTTACATTATTCCCTGAAGAACTTGAAGAAGGCAGTGAGCTTAATTTAATTTCAAATAAATATGAACAAAAATTTACCCTGCCTCCAAATCGATACTCGGAAGCTTCCTTAATTAAGAAGATGGAGGAGGAGGGTATTGGACGTCCTTCAACATATGCGAGCATAGTCAAAGGCTTGAGAACAAAAAAATATGCTTACGGAGCCAAGTCAATTATTCCTTCTGATTTAGGAAGGGTTTTAACTTCCTACCTGAAAAAAGTTTTTGAGGAGTTTTTTATAGAAACAGAATTTACTGCGCGAATGGAAGCAGATCTAGACGAAGTTGCCTCAGGAAATAAAAACTACGAAGAAGTTTTAAATGCTTTTTGGATAGAGCTCCAAAATTACCTCAATAGAAAGATTAATGATATAGAAATAAGTAATAAGGATGAATTCAAAACTAGACAAGTTTTAGACTTACTTAATGAAGAGCTTGGATCAGTTATCTTTCCTAAAGATGAATCCGGAAAAAACAGAGATGAATGCCCTAAATGCTTTAGTCCTATTAGTTTAAAATCAGGTGCGTGGGGTTATTTCGTAGGCTGCTCGGAGTGCAAATGGACAAAAAAACCATTTGAATTCAATACAACTTGGGAAACTTATCAAGAGCTTCCAAAAGATTTAGGATTTCATCCTGATTTGGGTAAGCCCATTTATGCAGATTTAAGTGTAAATGGTCCTTGCGTATGGACATTCAATGAAGAGGAAAAGAAAATTTTTGGAACACCAGATGAAGACGAATTTATTCTGGATATTGGTTTGAATAGAGCTATAGAGCTCATAGATACAAGCAATGCTGAAAATATATTGTTTACTGAAGTTAATTCAAATTTGCCAATTGTCTTAAAAAATGGAAGATTTGGAGAATATACAGAATTTGATGGCTTCAATAAGGCCACTAAACTTAAGCCTGAAGATAAAGATCCAAATCCCAAGGTATCTTATTACGAGCCTAATACGATAGATTATCAATCAGAGTCTGGAAGAAGATATGTTTTGAACTCTTTAAGGATACTGGGATTTCTTCATAAGGAAGATAAATCAGCACAACCAGTAGGAATTAAGATAAGAAAGCCTGGTAAAGCGTTTAAGTTTGTAAAGAATTTAAAGGTAGGCGAAGTAGAGACGGAAATTCCTAA
>MDSV01075623.1_pt1 | contig 10371 bp, 9 predicted proteins | sample 810851 | NCBI WGS metagenome assembly MDSV01 (sample SAMN05326640, study PRJNA326480) | marine metagenome | isolation source: seawater | place: Atlantic Ocean: North East | collected 2012
AGAAGTCGTATTTAGAAGATATAAAAGATTAATTAATCAAGGACAAAACTTGCCTCAACTTATTGTTGTAGATGGAGGTAAAGGTCAACTTTCATCAGCGATGAAAGCCATTAAATCTTTGGGAATTGAAAAGCAAATATCGTTGATTGGAATTGCAAAAAGACTTGAAGAAATCTTTTCCCCAGCAGACCCGGTTCCAATTTATCTTGATAAAAGATCTGAGACATTAAAAATTATTCAGCAACTTAGAAATGAAGCTCACCGCTTTGGAATTAATTTTCATAGAAAAAAAAGAATTAAAAGTAGTTTTAATTCTTATTTAGACGAGTTAAAAGGAATAGGGCCAAAAACTAAGGAATTACTTTTAAAAGAGTTTAAAAGCGTAAAGAGAATTAAAGATTCTAGCGTGGAAGAATTCGTTGGTTTGTTTGGGGAAAAAAAAGGGGAAAGAATATTTAATACAATAAATAAATGAAAAAAATATTTATAGCCATTTACATTTTTACTTTTTCATTTTCTTACTCGCAAACAAATAAAAAAAGGTTTCTCTCAAATTCAATTAATTCTTTTAAGGAAGGAGAGTGGCTTCAATTTAGAGTTCATTACGGGTTTTTCAATGCAAGTGAAATTGAAATCGAATTAGAGAAAAAAAAATTAGACAGCATATCCGTTTTTCATGCTAAAGGATATGGAAGATCCACTGGTTTATTGAGATTTTTTTTTAAAGTTGAAGACTATTACGAATCATACTTTAAAGAATCCAATGGCTTACCGGTGTGGTTTATTAGAGATATTTACGAAGGCGGATATACGAAAAATCTTGAGATGTTTTTCAATCATGACCTAAACACTGTCAAATTGAATGATAAAAAAAACAATAGAATTTTAAACTTTGATATTAATTCAAACGCACAAGACTTAATTTCAGCATTTTATTATCTAAGAAATTTTTATAATACTGATAACTTAGAAATTAAGGAGGAAATAAATATAAACATGTTTTTCGATGAAGAAAACTATTTATTTAAACTTAGATTCTTAGGTTATGATTTTCTGAACACTAAATTTGGTAAGGTTGAATGTATGAAGTTCCGGCCATATGTTCAAAGCGGCAGGGTATTTAAAGAACAAGAAAGTGTGACTCTATGGATAAGCAATGACAAAAATAAAATTCCTGTAAAAATGAAAGCAGACTTAAAAATTGGCTCTATAGAATGCGACCTAGAAAACTTTAAGAACTTAAATCATCCTTTTAATATTATTACCAATTAATTGTTGTTAACTTTTTTGATAAGTCATTATTAGCATTTTAAAAAGAGGTCAAAAACTTCACGAAATTTGTAATGAAATGAAAGATTATCTTTTCGAAATAGTGTCCTTTTTTTTTATTATAACAATACTCAGTTGTAAAAATGAAAATAAAACACCTAACCCTATTCGGATAAGTGATGTAGTAATTGAAAAACCTGACATTCACTATGGTCTTGATTTTAATAAGTTTTCCTCAAAAGAATATAAAATAAAAAGGGGAGATACGTTTGGAGACATATTAGAAAACAACGGAATCGATTATCCAGAGGTTTACCATATACTTCAGAAAATAAAAAGTTCAATAAATATTAGAAAACTGCAAATTGGAAAACCTTACACTCTGCTATTTACTAAAGATAGTATTAGTACTCCAAAATATTTTATTTATCACCCTGGGGCCCTAAGTTACACTGTTGTGCATTTAAGAGACAGTATTTATGGGGAAAAAATAGAGAAACCTGTAAGAATCGTAGAGTTACAAGCAACTGGTACCATAAAAAGTTCTTTGTACGAAACAATGATAAATAGTGGTTACAATAGTATGCTAACATATTTTTTGGCAGATGTATACGCTTGGACAATTGACTTTACAAGACTTGACAAAGGTGATCGCTTTAAAGTTATATATAACGAGAAGTTTGTTGACGATAGCATATCAATTGGGATTGAAAAGATTAAAGCAGCCTACTTTGAGCATAGAGGAAAAGGTCTTTATGCTTTCGAATTTATTTCGGATAAAAATAAGGGAATTGTAGATTATTTTGATGATAAGGCTAAAAACTTAAGGAGGGCATTCTTAAAATCACCTGTTAAATTTAGTCGCATCTCGTCAAGATATAATTTGAAAAGAAGAATTGCATATTACGGACGTGTTAAACCTCATAAAGGAACAGACTACGCAGCTCCAATCGGAACCCCAATAATGTCCACTGCAAATGGAAGAGTAACCGAATCTAAATATGCAAAGGGTAATGGAAATTATGTTAAAATAAGACATAATAATAAATATTCTACCCAGTACCTGCATATGAAAAGAAGAAAAGTAAGAGTTGGTCAATACGTTAAACAGGGTGACGTTATTGGATGGGTTGGTATGACTGGTTACACTTCAGGTCCACATGTATGCTATAGATTTTGGAAAAATGGCAGACAAGTAGACCCTTATAAACAAAAATTACCGGAGGCAAAACCAATTTCGAAATCTCTAAAAGCTGAATTTTTTGAAGAAATTAAACCCTTAAAAACAAAATTAAGCTGTCTTTATTTTGAAGATGAGGCTCAAGACATAAAATTAGCAATGAATTAAAATGACTTTACCAAAAATTAATCCCATAAAAACAAAAGGTTGGGGAGATTTAAAAAATCACTTTAACGAAATAAAAAGTCACACTATTTCACACTTTTTTGCCAATGATTCTAACAGGTTTAAAAAATTTTCAATAAAATTTGGTGACTTACTTTTAGATTATTCTAAAAATAGAATAAATGATAAAACATTAGAGATTTTTGAGAAACTTGCAGAAGAGATTAAACTTGATGACGCAATTGAATCATATTTTAAGGGGAGAAAAATCAATGAAACCGAACGAAGGGCAGTTTTACATACTGCGGTTAGAAATCAAAGTAATGATAAATTAATCCATGATGGTATTGATATTATAGAAAAAATAAAAACTGAAAGAGAAAGGATTTTTAAATTTTCAAATGAAATTATAACCGGTAATTATCTAGGTTTTTCTGGGAAAAAAATATCAACAATAGTTAATATTGGAATTGGAGGTTCTGATCTTGGCCCAAAAATGGTTACCGAGGCCCTAGAGTTTTATAGAAATCACCTAAATATAAAATTCATATCAAATATAGATGGAGATCATATTCATAGTTTATTACAAGTTTTAGACCCTGAAACAACACTCTTTATTATAGTATCAAAAAGTTTTAAGACACAAGAAACATTGACAAATGGTGAAACAATTAAAAAATGGTTTATAGAAAAAACGAATAAAGATGCTGTTTCAAAACATTTTGTGGCAGTTTCAAATAATTTAGACAAAACAAAAGATTTTGGAATTTCTAGCGATAAAATTTTTCCTATGAATGATTGGGTAGGTGGAAGGTTTTCGTTATGGAGTTCAGCCGGAATTACAATTGCTCTTGCAATTGGTCAAGACAACTTTCAAGAACTTTTAAATGGTGCTCAAGAAGTTGATTTTCATTTTAAAACAGCGAAATTTAATGATAATATTCCAAAAATTTTAGCCATGATTGGTATATGGTATACTAATTTTTGGAATGCTGAAACAGAGGCTATTGTTCCATACACGGAGTATTTAAGGAGTCTTCCATCATATTTACAACAGAGCGTAATGGAAAGTAATGGAAAAAATGTAAATAGAGAGGGTGAAAAAATAAATTACCAAACTAGTCCAATAATTTGGGGCGCAAGTGGCACTAATTCTCAACACGCATTTTTTCAGCACATTCACCAAGGAACAAAGTTAATACCAATAGATTTTATTGGGTTTAAAAATTCTTTATTTAAAAATGATGAGCACCAAAAAAAGCTACTTGCAAATTTAATTGGTCAAGTGGATGCATTAATGAAAGGAAAGAACGAGGGAGAAGTTGAAAAAGAATTAGTGTCAAAGAAAATAAATGAAGACGAAATTAAATTTTTAACTCCTTATAAAGTTTTTGACGGGAATAAACCATCGAATACGATAATTTTTGACAAAGTTACACCTGAAAATATAGGTCGATTGATCGCTATTTATGAACATAAAATTTTTGTTCAAGGAATCGTATGGAACATTTTTAGTTATGACCAATGGGGAGTCGAATTAGGTAAGGAATTAGCTGATGAAATCCTTAAAAAGGATAATCAAAACTCCTCTTTTTCCTTGGAAAATTATTTGTTTTCCTAAAAAACATATTTAAATTATTTTAATTTTAAATCCACGATAACTAATTGTAATTCGGTGTTACCGTTCCAACTGTTTTGTTCTATAGAGTATAGGATATCAAACCCTTTACTTTTATTTATTTTATTTAATATATCTCCCCTGCCAAAAGCAATCCCTTTATAAATTTTATTTTTTGATTTTATGTATACTTGTAAATGTTGGTTGTCCTTACCTACAGTTCTAGTCTGAGATGTACTTATACAATTTCTAGAACAAAAAATAGGCTTCAAATTATTTGGTCCAAATGGCCCCATTTGTTCTATAATTTTAAAAAAATTAAAATTCAGTTCACTTAACGAGATTTCTAGATCATAAATAGAGGTCTTTATTTTTTGTTTTTCAGATATATTTTTATTAGAAAACTCTTCGAATTCATTTTTAAATAATTCGAGTTTTGATTCGTGCAATTTTAACCCTGCTGCATATTTATGACCCCCAAATTGTTCCAAGAGGTTACTACACTTTTTTAATGCCTTGTATATATCAAATCCTTTTATAGATCTAGCTGAACCAATATAATATTGATCCCTTTTAGTTAAAACAATTGTTGGTCTATAATATTTTTCTATTAATCTCGATGCAACAATTCCAATTATACCTGGATGCCAATTGTCATTATGAACTAAGGTGAAAGAAAATGATTCTTCTTCTTTGAGTTTTATTTGAACAAGGGCCTCTTCCGTGGTTTTTTTGTCTTCCTCTCGCCTTTCGGCATTAATTGAACTTATCTGTTTTGACGGATTAATTGTGTCTTCAAGTTTTTCACACATTAATAATTCAAGCGCTAGGTCTGCATGTTTCATCCTGCCAGCTGCATTAACTTTAGGAGATACTTTGAAAACTAATGTCGAAGTGGAAATCTTATCTCCTTTGAAATCTGATAAAAGTGCTTTTATTCCAGGGCGAGGATTTTTATTAATTTGCTTAAGCCCTAAATATGTAATTATTCTATTTTCTTCACACAAAGGCACCTGATCTGCAACGGTTGCAAGAGAAACTAAATCCAAATAATTAATTAGTTGTTGAGTATTCATACCCCATTCTAAACAGAGAGCTTGAATCAACTTAAATCCAATTCCACATCCACATAGCTCCTTAAATGGATATTTACAGTCATCTCTTTTAGGATCCAATACAGCAATCGCATTTGGTATTTGACTTTCTGGCAAATGATGATCACAAATTATAAAATCAATATTATTTGATTTGGCATATTCTACCTCTTCTAATGCCTTTATACCACAATCTATTGAAATGATTAGAGAAATCCCTTTTTTTATAGCTTCGTTGATTCCATTGACTGAAACTCCATAACCCTCAGTCTCACGATTTGGAATGTATGTAAAAATATTATTCGTTTTTTGTCTTAGAAAAGTAGTTAACAACGCAGTTGAAGTAACTCCATCTACATCATAATCTCCATATATTAAAATTTTTTCTTCATTATTTATGGCTCTGTTAATTCTATCTGTAGCAGATTCCATATCCTTCATCAAAAATGGGTCATGAAGATTATTAAACTTCGGGCGAAAAAAAGATTTCGCCCTTTCATAGTTATTTATCCCTCTTTGAGCTAATATGATTGATATGCCCCTTGAAACGCCTATCTGGCTTTGAAGAAGTTTTATTACCTCATCATTTGGAATTGGTTTGGGTTCCCATCGCATAATTAACTTTTTAATCCTTCAATGCAAATCACAAACTCTCCTTTTGGTTCATTGTTTTCAAAATGTGACAAACATTCGTTAACAGTTCCTCTAATAGTCTCTTCAAAAATTTTGGAAATTTCTCGGGATATAGAAATGTTTTTTTCTATCCCACATATATCTTTGATTTCCTTTAATAATTTAATAATCCTGTGTGGGGACTCAAACAATACCACAGTCCTTGTTTCTTTAGACAGCTGTAAAATCTTTTTGTTTCTACCCTTTTTTTTTGGTAAAAAACCTTCAAAAATAAAATTTGTTGTTGGAAACCCACTTTGAGTAAGAGCAGGAATAATCGATGAAGCTCCTGGTAATGACTCAACATCAATTCCTTTACGAATAACCTCTCTAACTAATAAGAATCCAGGATCAGATATACAAGGGAATCCAGAATCAGAAACTAAAGCAATATTATTGTCAGAAATCAACAAATTAATAATTTCATCTAGCACTTTATGCTCATTGTAGATATGATAACTTTTAGTTATTGTGTTAATATCATAATGTTTCAATAATTTTTTGGTTTTTCTCGTGTCTTCTGCTAAAATGAAATCAACTTGAGCTAAAACATCAATTGCCCTTAGTGTAATATCCTTTAAATTTCCAATTGGGGTTGGAACTAAATAAAGCTTACCCATCTACTAAAAATTATTTTCGATACACTTCAAAAACCTTTTTTCAATTTCTTCCTTACCCTCCCAATTATTATAATCTGGTTTCACAATATTATTTAAAAAATCAAAAGCTTCATCCCATGAAGAGTAGGTTTGGAGTTGGGAAACCACTCGAGAAAAATCTTCCTCACTTCCATCAAATAGGCCCTTTGTAAATGCAATTTTATCGTTTAACCCAATTTTTATACCCTTTATCAAAGATTCGTTAAGCTTTTTTGATTCATTTAATATCTCATTATCATTATTCTCTTTTATTATGAATTCTGGGTTTGCTACTGAGGAAAATAAATCATCGACGCTTTCAATGTCTCTTTCATCTGGAATTTCAGTAACTATCTCATTAATTGTTTCCATCGCTGTGTTTACTTCCTTTTGATTCGACCCATCAATTGTATTTTCATTTTCTTTTTTAAATTGAAATATTATCAATTTTTTATAAAACTCTTGGAGTTTGGAAATTATTTGGTCTATATCAGAGGTTTCATTGATTTTCTCTAAGTCGTTTAAAATGTCCTTTAATTCATCTTTTATATAATCAATCATATTGCAAAATAAGATTAGCTTATTACTTACATTTATAATATAAATTTAGTTTTTAATTAACTTAAAATACAAAAATGTTCACAGAATATAGTTTAAATGAAAAATCTAATTTTGGCTTAATCGAAGTCATCTGTGGTTCAATGTTTTCTGGGAAGACTGAGGAGCTAATTAGAAGAATTAAAAAAGCTAAACTCTCGAATTTTAAAACCATAATTTTCAAGCCTAAGATTGATTCAAGAAATCACGGTAATTACATTTCAACTCACAATAACAATAAATACAAAGCTTTTATTGTCTCTAATGATAATGAGATTTTAAATATATCCAAAAAATACCAAGTGATAGGAATTGATGAAGCTCAGTTTTTCGGTAATTCATTAGTTGAAATGTGTAACAAGCTTGCTAATAAGGGGAAAAGAGTTATTGTTGCTGGATTAGATATGGATTTTAAGGGCAAACCTTTTGGCCCAATGCCGAATCTAATGGCTACAGCAGAATTTGTTAGTAAACTTCATGCTGTTTGTAAGCAAACAGGGGGAATGGCAAATTATACAAATAGAAAGTCAAAAGATAAAAGAAAGATAAAAATTGGAGATGATAATGAATATGAAGCTCTTAGTAGGGCTTCTTTTTTTAATAAAAAACATTGATTATTAAAGTGTTTTATATGTAACAAAAACAATTTATTTGATTGGATTTTGTTTCTTTTATGTTATGAGCTCTTTAAATTAGTATTTTCGATAAATAATGAATGTAGCAATTGTAGGTGCAACTGGTCTAGTTGGGAAGAAAATGTTAGAGATTTTAGAAGAAAGGAATTTCCCATTAGAAAAAATAGTCCCAATAGCGTCTAAAAAATCTGAGGGCAATTTAATTAACTTCTGTGGCAAAAAGTTTAAAGTGATTTCTATAGAAAATTCCTTGAGTAATGAAATTGACATTGCTCTATTTTCTGCCGGTGCGGAAATTTCTTTAGAATGGGCTCCACAATATAGAAACAGAGGGATCTACGTGATTGATAATTCCTCGGCGTGGAGAATGTCTAACGATATTAAACTTATTATTCCAGAGATCAATGGAAGCCTTTTGGAGTCAAGTGATAGAATTATTGCTAATCCAAATTGTTCAACAATTCAAATGCTTATGGCTTTAGCCCCTATTCACAAAAAATTTAAAATAAAAAGGATTATTGTATCTACTTATCAATCGGTTACGGGAACGGGAAAAGCTGCAATTGATCAACTTGAAAATGAAAAAAATAACATCAAGGGAATAATGACTTATCCTTATCCCATTCATCAAAATGCACTCCCACAATGCGATATTTTTCTTGAAAACGGATATACCAAAGAAGAGATGAAACTAGTCAATGAAACTCACAAAATCTTATCAGATAAAAGTATAAAAATTTCTGCAACAGCAGTAAGAATTCCTGTGTTTGGAGGGCACGCAGAATCTGTAAATATTGAGTTAAATGAAAAAACAAACTGTGAAGAAATTAAAACAATTTTGACCGAAACAGATGGTGTGATAGTTCAAGATAATCCAAAAAAAAGTATTTATCCAATGCCAATATTGGCTGAGGGGAAAGATGAAGTTTTCGTAGGAAGAATAAGAGAAGATTTTTCAAGACAAAACTCTTTTAATCTTTGGATTGTTTCTGATAATCTAAGGAAGGGTGCTGCTACAAACACAATTCAAATAGCAGAGCATATGATTAAAAATAATCTAATTAGTAAATAATATTACATCTTGAATGAATCCATAAATTTGGTAGTGTATTGACCACTAATATATTCAGGATCATCCATTAATTTTCTATGAAATGGAATTGTGGTCTTTACGCCTTCAATAACAAACTCATCTAGTGCTCTTTTCATTTTATTAATTGCCTCCACCCTGGATTGCGCAGTGGTAATTAGTTTTGCTATCATGGAATCATAAAAAGGAGGTATAATATAACCTGTATAAACATGTGTGTCTAAACGAACTCCATGTCCACCTGGGATATGAAGATTCGTTATTTCCCCTGGTGAAGGTCTAAAATCAGAATAAGGGTCTTCAGCATTAATTCTGCACTCAATGGAATGCAGTTTTGGGTAGTAATGTTTACCACTTATAGGTATACCTGCAGCTACAGATATTTGCTCTCTTATAAGGTCAAAATCTATAACTTGTTCGGTTATTGGGTGCTCAACTTGAATTCTTGTGTTCATTTCCATAAAATAAAAGTTTCTGTTTTTATCAACTAAAAACTCTATCGTGCCTGCACCTTCATATTTAATAAACTCAGCTGCTTTTACAGCTGCTCTGCCCATCTTTTCTCTGAGACTATCAGTCATAAAAGGAGAAGGGGTTTCTTCAGTTAGTTTTTGATGTCGTCTTTGGATTGAGCAGTCCCTTTCTGACAAATGACAGGCTTTACCAAAGCTATCACCAACAATTTGAATCTCAATATGTCTGGGTTCTTCAATAAATTTTTCCATATACATACTGTCATTACCAAAAGCCGCCATTGATTCCTGTTTAGCACTTTCCCAAGCTTTCTCAAGTTCAAACTCATTATTAACTGCTCTCATACCTTTACCTCCACCTCCTGAAGAGGCTTTCAACATAACGGGGTAGCCTATTTGTTTTGCAGCAATTTTAGCAGTATTTAAATTTTGTATTATTCCATCTGAACCTGGAATAGTAGGTACTCCTGCTTTTTTCATAGTTGCTTTTGCAGAAGCCTTATCTCCCATTTTACTTATCATATCACTTGAAGCACCTATGAATTTTATGTCATGCTCCGTACACATTTTGGAAAATTTTGAATTTTCCGAAAGAAAACCATATCCAGGGTGTATTGCGTCAGCATTAGTAATTTCAGCAGCAGCAATAATATTAGAAGGCTTTAAATAAGAATGTATACTTTGGGATGGGCCTATACATACAGCTTCGTCAGCAAACTTAACATGCAAACTTTCTGCATCTGCTGTAGAATAAACCGCAACCGATTTAATTCCCATTTCCTTACAAGTTCTAATTATCCTAAGAGCAATCTCTCCTCGATTTGCTATCAAAATCTTTTTGAACATAAACTTTGTTTTTTAAGACGGATCTATTAAAAATAATGGTTGTTCAAATTCTACCGGAGAGGAATCATCAACCAAAATCTTAACAATTTTCCCA
>MDSV01094669.1_pt1 | contig 10371 bp, 13 predicted proteins | sample 810851 | NCBI WGS metagenome assembly MDSV01 (sample SAMN05326640, study PRJNA326480) | marine metagenome | isolation source: seawater | place: Atlantic Ocean: North East | collected 2012
AGTCGCCTGTTCTTAAACCAAATCTTCTTATTTGACTTGGACTTACATAAATATCATCTGGACCAGGTAAATAATTTGACTCGATTGCTCTCAAGAAACCGAATCCATCTTGCAAAACTTCAAGCACACCCGTGGCTGTTATTTGCTCGTTTTTTTCTGCGAGCTTTTTTAGTATTGCAAATAATATTTCTTGTTTTCTTAATGTGCTTGGATTTTCAATTCCAAGTTTCTCAGCTTCATTAATAAGCTCTGCAGGGTTTTTTTGCTTTAATTCTTGTAAATTCATGTGATTGTGTTGATTAAGGAATGTAATAAAAATATAGGGTTTTTTTTGAAAAATTCAACCCTTATTTATATTTATAGTGGTTTAAATATAACCACAAAAATTACTACAATGAGTATAATTGTGGGTATTTCGTTATATATTCTAAAGAATTTGGACGTTTTTTGATTATTGTCCATTGCAAAATCATTAAGAAATTTGCCTAAGCTGAAGTGGTAATAGGTTAGAATTAAAACTGCTGAAATTTTTATTTGCATCCAGAGCTCTGAGAAAATGGAAAAACCAAGGCTGTGGATTAATAGAACGCCGAATAACCAAGAAAGCAGCATTGCGGGCATCATTATATAATTATAAAGTTTCTTTTCCATAATTTTAAATACTTTTTTTTGTGAGTCATGATCTGCTTCTGAATGATATACGAATATTCTTGGTAAATATAAAAGACCCGCCATCCAAGATATAACAGCGATTAAATGTAAAGATTTAAATATCAAATATGAGTTCATTCTATAAATACTTTTTCACAAGTTTCTCGAACAATTGAATGTGATCAGAACTGTCATTCAAACAAGGAATTAAATCAAAGTTCTTGCCTCCTTTTCCCAAAAAGCTTTCTCTACCTTGAATATTTATTTCCTCGAGGGTTTCCACGCAATCAGATGCAAAACCTGGACATATAACTAATAAATTCTTAATTCCTTTTCCTGGCAAGCTTTCTAATGTTTTATCAGTGTATGGTGTCAACCATTCTTGTGGGCCAAATCTTGATTGAAATGTAGTTTGTATTTCTAGCTCATTATATTTTTCTTTCATCAGCCTAGTCGTTTTTTGACAATAACAATGATATGGATCGCCTTTATCAAAATAAGATTTAGGGATTCCGTGATATGAAGAAATTATTAAGTCTGGTTTCCAATTTATTTCTTTTATCTTTTTTTTTATACTTGCAACTAAAGCTTCAATATAAAAAGGTTCACTTTCATAATGAGGAATAATTTGAAGGCTTGGTTGCCACCTCATTTTCATTAAAGTTCTATAAACTTCATCACATACAGTTGCCGTTGTTGCTGCAGCATATTGAGGATATAATGGAAGAATAACAATATTTTCACACCCTTCGTCCTTAAGTAAATTAAGTTTGTGTTTGATGCTTGGATTTCCATATCTCATTGCGAAATCAACAATTATTTTATCACTACTCATCCTTGTTCTTAGTTTAGAAGCTTGATTACGAGTAAAAAATAATAAAGGAGACTCGTTTGTATCTTTTCTCCATATTTTCTTATAGGCGTGAGCTGTTTTTGATGGTCTAAAAGTTAAAATGAATAAATTTAAAATTATTTGCCAAATAAATGGATTTATTTCTATTACACGTCTATCTGATAAAAATTCTTTTAAATATTTCCTTATGTCCCACCAACCCGTAGAATCAGGGGTGCCTAAATTTATAAGTAGAATTCCTGTTTTTCCAAATTTCACATCTGGGTGATCTTTTTTCATTAATAGTTCCTATAAAATTCAATAAGTTTATTCACTTTATCAGGATCTGTTTCAGGAAGTAAGCCATGACCTAGATTAAAAATATAAGGTATATCTTTAAATGTTTGAATGTATTTCGTCGCTCCTTCTTTCATTTCTTTTTCTGACTTTAATAAAATTTTTGGGTCTAAACCACCTTGTATTACAACATTTCTTAATTTTTCTTTTACCCAAAAAGGATCTAAATCGTAATCTATGTTTATACAATCTGGTTTAACTATTTGATTAAACTTTTCGTAATTTTCTTTTATTCCTTTTGGAAAACAAATATTAGGTATCTTTTCCTTTTTGCAAAATTCAACTATTCTTGCATTAGGCATATAACAGTATCTTTCAATCATTTCGGTAGGTATTAAGCCAGCCCAAGAATCAAAAATCTGAATAACATCTGCACCTGCATTAATTTGATTTTTAATGTGAATACATAAAAATTCAATCAACTTATCTATAATCTTATCAATTTTATATTTTGTTTTTTCTAATGTATCTAAATCTAAAACTGTCTTATTTTTTTTCATGCTAAACATATAAACAAGTAAAGTCCAAGGAGCTCCAATAAAAGCTATTAAAGTTTTATTTGTATCTAAATTATTCCTAGTTATGCTTATAGCTTTATAGACTGGATTTAGTTTTTTAGAAAATTCTTCATTATCTTTGTTTAGAAAAACATTCATATCAAATTCACTAAGCTGTGGTCCATAATCTTTTGTGAATGTAATATTCTGACCTAAAGCATAAGGCGTCATTAAGATATCTGAAAAAATTATAGCAGAGTCCAAGTTAAATCTTTTAATCGGTTGTAAGGTGATCTCAGAGCATAACTTACTATTTAAACAAAGTTTTATAAAATCTTTATTGTTTGATCTTATATCTCTAAATTCAGGAAGGTATCTACCCGCTTGTCTCATAAACCAAATAGACTTACAAGATTTCTTTTTTTCAATTAATATCTTTTTAAGATTGCTCATAATATATATAATTAAGATTTATAAATATAGATTGTGTAGTAGACCCTGTTAATTATCAATATATCTATTTGTACATCTTTTATACAATACGATATTAGTAATTATTGGTATTTTTATAAGAAAATTGCTTGTTTTTGAGATAATATGAACAAATTAAGAATTATAGTATCCACAATGAACAAAATGTTAAATAAATGTTAATTATTGTTAACTATTTTTTTAATTTAAGAAATAAAATGAAAAACTTTAATTTATTAAATATTTACTAACAGACATATGAACGAAAAATACAATGTATATCTTGTGTCTGACTCCACTGGTGAAACCCTTGATAGAATATTTCTTTCGCTAAAATCACAATTTGCTAATTTTGACTACAATAAAAAAGAGTTTGCTTTCGTTAGAACAGAACAGCAAATTGATAGGATTATAAAAGAGACATCCCAACTACAAAATTCTATTATTCTTTATACAATAGTCGAAACAAAACTTGCTAAATATATTTCTAGCGCAAGTGAAAAGCACAATGTCCCATGTTTCGGCATTCTGGGCAATCTAATTTTAAATTTTTCGAAATTACTAAATCAGAAAGCAATTCATAAACCAAGTGCTCAGCATGTCTTAGATGATGAATATTATAGAAGAATAGAAGCAATTCAATTTACCATGTCCCATGATGATGGAAAGAAACTGAATGATGTTGAAAAAGCCGATATAGTTTTACTGGGAGTAAGTAGAACCAGTAAAACACCAACATCAATTTACTTAGCAAACAGAGGTTATAAAACAGTAAACATTCCCTTAGTCTTGGATCAAAAAATACCAACGAGTTTAGAAACGAATAAAAATAAAATTTGTGTAATCGGTTTAGTGGCTGACGCTGAAAGACTGGCAGATATAAGAAGAAACAGAGTTGCTATAATGCGAGAGAACAGCATAAAAGATTACACAGACCTGACCTCAATCAAAGAAGAAGTAGATAGGTCAAAAAAGTTATTCAATAAATATAAGTGGCCAATTATTGATGTAACAAGAAAGTCAGTGGAAGAAACGGCTGCATCTATTTTAAAAATATTTGAAATAAATAAAAATAAATGAAAATTATTTTAGCATCAAAAAGTGGTGTAAGAAAAAATATATTAGATAAATATCAAATAGAGTCGAAAGTTGTAGTCTCGAACGTGGATGAAGACGAAGTAAAAAATGCCTTACTTTTGGAAAATGCTGATCCATTGTTAATTTCAAAAAATTTAGCAGAAATTAAATCTGTTAAAGTAAGTAATAAATACCCTGATGAATTAGTTTTAGGAGCAGATAGTGTAATTTCTCTTAACAATAAACTCATTAATAAACCTAAATCACGAAATGAAGCACTTGAAATTTTAAAAATTTTAAATAATTCAATACATTATTTGATAAGTTCTGTTTGTTTTTCTAAAAATGGCGCGATGATATGGAATTACACTGATAAATCCGAACTTAAAATGAAAAAATTTAATGAAGAAGAATTAGTAAATTATTTAAATAAAATACAAACTGAAACATTATTAAATTATGGAGTTTATCAAATCGAAGCAGACGGTTTAAATCTTTTCGAATACATAAAAGGGGACCAAGACTCAATTATGGGTTTACCAATAAAACAAATTATGAATTATATTAAAGATCAAAATAAATGAAAAAAAAATTTGCAATTATAGGTAAACCTATTTCACATTCCCTATCACCTGTACTTCATAATTATTGGTTTAAAAAATATAAAATTCATGCTGAGTATTCTTTATTAAATCTTGATGAAACTAATTTATCTAAAGCAATGAAAGATATTAGAAATAAAGATTTATCAGGAATAAATATTACCCTACCTTATAAGCAAAAAATTATTCCATTGTTGGATAAATTAATTAATGATGCTAAATCAACTCATTCAGTCAATACAGTATATTTAGATGAAAAAGATACTTTAGTTGGTGAAAACACAGATGTTTATGGTTTACAAGCAGGATATTTGAAAAGTTTGGTGAAAGCTGAAAATAAAAGCGCTCTAGTAATTGGAGCAGGTGGTGTGTCACCATCTGTAATTTTTTCATTACAAAAATCAAAATTCAAGAAAATTTCAATAATCAATCGTACACATGAAAAATCTATCTTTATGAAAAAAAATTTTAGTTTTTTAAATATCTTGGAATGGAAATCCCTTGAGAGCGAATTAGGTAATTTTGATTTAATTATTAACGCAACAAGTTTAGGTTTAAAAAATGGAAATGATTTTGAAGTTAGTTTCAGAAATGTTAAAAATGATTTGACCTATATAGACACTATTTATAATCCTATCGAAACTAAAACGATTCAATATTTAAAAGAAAAAGGTGTTAGAACTTTCAATGGGCTAGATATGTTTATTTATCAAGGGCAAAAATCATTTTATTTATGGAATAAAATAAATCCAGAAATTGATGATCAATTATATGAATTGTTACAATCTAAACTAAAATGATTAAAATTGGTATTACAGGATCACTCGCATCTGGGAAAACAACAGCTAGTAAAATTCTATCATTTAAGAGAGGACCTTTGTATAGTGCAGATAAAATAGTAAAGAATCTTTACAAGAAAAAAAGTTTTCAAAAAACTATTTCTAAAAAATTGAAACTTAGATCTAAAAAAAATTTTAAGAAAGAAATTGTTGAAAAGATTTTAGTTAAAAAAGATACTATAAAGAAACTAGAGGACATTATTCATCCAAAAGCAAGAAAAGAAATGTTAAAGTTTTCTTTAAAAAATAAAAATAAAAACCTTCTTTTTTTTGAGATTCCTTTATTAATTGAAAATAAACTTCAAAAATATTTTGATATTGTAATTTTCATAAAGTGTAAAAAAAATTTGAGAATTAAAAGATATCTGTCTAAAGGTGGAGATCAGAGATTATTTAAATTCTTGGATAGACATCAGTTAGAAGATAGAAAAAAAGTAAAATTTTGTGATTATGTGGTTGTTAATAACAAATCTTTAAAGGTTTTAAAAAAAAAGCTTATAAATATAATTAACCAATATGAATGAAATATTTTTAGATACTGAGACGACGGGTTTATCTTTTAAAGATGGCCACAAGATAGTTGAAATTGCGTGCATTGAAACAAAAGACTTAATTCCAACTAATAGGGTTTTTCACAAATTTATAAATCCCAAGAGAGATGTTCCACAAGAAGCTTTTAAAGTTCATGGTTTTACAAAAGAATTTTTAAGCGATAAACAAACTTTTGATCAAGTAGCAGATGAGTTTTTAAATTTTGTGAATGGAAAAAAGATTATAATTCATAATAAAGAATTTGATCTAGGTTTTTTGAATGAAGAATTGGGGCTGCTTAAAAAAAAATTAATAAATAAAGAAAGCGTTATTGACTCCTTAGAGGTTGCTAGAAATAGATTTCCTGGATCATCCAACTCCCTTGATGCTTTATGTAGAAGATTTAATATAGATCTTACAAAAAGAACAAAACATAACGCTTTACTAGATTGTGAACTTTTACGAGAGGTTTACATAAATCTACTAGGAGCAAAAGAACCTCAATTTAATTTAAATTCTTTCGGAAAAAAAAATGAAGAATTTAAATCTAATTCTAAATCATATAATAAAGAAGTTCTTAAGATATCAAATGAAGAACTTCAGCAACACAAAGATTTTATAAAATCAGATCTCAAAAAAAATTTTTATTGAATTTTTCTCAAGTCGTAAAGTTTTTGAAAATCTATTTCTTTACTAATCTTTATATCTTTGAAGCCCGAACTTTCAAATATGAAAATGAAAATTTTTCTTAGTTCAGGATAAATTTTTGCCGGGACGTCAATAAGAATTATTTTTTCAATATCTTTTTTATCTTCTATTTTTTTATCTAATTCGATAATAGTAGAATATATTACTTTAGTTTCTATTTTCTCTGCTTCGCTATCATTTGACAAAAGACTTAGAGTTGTTCGAACCTCAATAAGCTTTTCTTTAATTTGTTCACTTTTAATGTCTATATTAATTTTATAATTTGAAATATTTTTTGTTAATAAAAAAAAAGTCTTATGATTAGGTATATTAAAATTAATATTCTTTATATATTTTCCAATTATCTTAAAGCTCATCTTTTTTATCTTCGATTATCTCTCCATCGAGCACTTTAGATTTATCATTATTTTTTTTAATATTTTTGTTTATGAATAGATTAATTAAGATTTTTCTAGTTACGGGAAAAAGAAGTAGAAAGCCAATAGAGTCAGTGAAAAATCCTGGTACGATAAGAAGTAAAGCAGCCATAGCAATTGATGCACCTGAAATCATTTCAAAAATAGGTATTTTATTTTCGTATAAATTTGAGAAACCTGATTTAATAGTTTTAATACCCTCTATCTTAGCAAAATAAATACCAATAGCTGCAGTTAGAAATACAAGTGAAACTGTGCTTAAGGCCCCAATTTTTCCACCAATTTTAATCATTAGGAAAATTTCTAGCGCTGGTATTAGTAAAAAAATTAAAAAAAATGAGTTCATTTGTCAGATATAAAAATATATGATTAATGTATATTTATCAAACTATGAGTAATAATTTCGGGTATATAGACATAATTTTATTAGGTATGATTGCAGGTTTTATCATATTGCGGTTAAGAAATATTTTAGGAAGAAGGACTGGTCATGAGACCAAAGTATATCCTACTTTTTCAGAAAAAAAATTTAATGTTCCTAATAAAGATCTTACTAATCTTAAACAAAACTTTGATACTTTAGAAGGCCAGCAAAAAAAAGAGTTTTTAAAAGGTGCTGAAATTGCTTACGAGACAATCCTCACATCTTTTGCCACTGGCGATACTAAAAAACTAAAAAGTTTACTAACATCTGATATGGCTGATAATTTTGAATTAGCAATTCAAGCAAGATTAAAAGAAAATATTAAATCAGAATTCACTTTTATTGGGATAAAAAATTCAAGTGTAGAAAAATATGAAAAAATAAAGAACGAACTTTTTGCATCAGTGAAGTTTGTTTCAGAAGTTATATCAGTAAAAAAAGATAAAGATGGAAAAATAATAGAAGGAAATCCTAATAAGATAAAACAGGTTACTGATTATTGGAAATTTTCGAAAAACATTTTAAAAAAAGGACCTAATTGGTATTTATCCGAAATTATTAGTAAGTGACAAAGAAAAAAAATATTTCTCAAAAAGATCTTGAAGTTTGGGAAAATTATATAAAAAATCCTAAAGACATAATTGACAAAGATTTAAACACAGGAAGATCAGACAAAAAACTTGATCGATTTAAGTTTGATCTTCATGGGTTTACTTTAGATAAGGCTAATGAAAAGGTAAAAGAATTAATTTTATTTTGTAAAAAAAATAATTACAAAGAAATTTTATTAATAACTGGTAAGGGGTTACATTCTAATACATCAAAGGATGTTTATTCTTCAAAAGACTTAAGTAAATTAAAGTTCTCAGTACCAAATTTTATAAGATCCAATTCAGAAATATCTTTGATAGTATCGTCAATTTCAGTTGCAAACAAGTCCGATGGTGGTGAAGGAGCTTTAATAATTAAGTTAAAATAATTATAAGATAAATTTTGATAAGTCTGTATCTTTTACTAAATTACCTAAATTTTCATTAACATACTTTTTGTCAATCGAAATAGTCTCACCAGCTCTATCTGTGGCGTTGAAACTTATGTCGTCTAGAACTTTTTCAATTATAGTATGAAGTCTTCTAGCGCCAATATTTTCAACTGAAGAGTTAACCTCTGCTGATATTTTTGCAAGTGTATCTATACCGTCATCAGTAAAAATTAAATTTACATTTTCTGTTTTTAGTAATTCTTTGTACTGCTTTATTAAACTATTGTCTGGCTCTTTTAGAATTCTTTTGAAATCATCTTCATTTAGAGCATTAAGCTCAACTCTAATCGGTAGTCTACCTTGTAGCTCGGGTAAAAGATCTGACGGTTTTGCGAGTTGAAAAGCGCCAGATGCAATAAAAAGTATGTGGTCAGTTTTAATTGGCCCGTGTTTTGTACTTACAGTAGTTCCTTCAATTAAAGGTAATAAATCTCTTTGTACACCTTCTCTAGAAACATCACCTCCAACTCTATCGCTTCTTGCAGAAACTTTGTCAATCTCATCTAGAAAAACTATGCCGTTTTCCTCTGTTGATTTCTTCGCCTCTTTAATAATCTTATCTTCTTCAATCATCTTATCAGACTCTTGCGCTACTAAAATGTCATGGGATTCTTTTACAGTCATTTTTTTCTTTTTACCCTTTTTATTTCCCATAGATTTACCAAGAATGTCTCCAAGGTTTACCATACCGACGTTTCCACCTGGCATACCAGGTATCTCAAAACTTTGCATGCCTGATGATTTATCTTGTACTTCAATTTCTATTTCTTTGTCATCTAAATCACCGCTTCTAAGTCTTTTTCTAAAACTTTCCCTTGTTGCCATACTTGCTTTGTTTCCAACCAGAGCATCCAATACTTTATCTTCAGCTTTTAATTCAGCTTTTGCTTTTACCTCTTTTCTTTTTTTCTCTCTTTCCATAGCAATAGCTATTTCTATTAAATCTCTTACAATTTGCTCTACATCTCTTCCTACATATCCAACTTCAGTAAATCTAGTGGCTTCGACCTTTATAAAAGGTGCTTGAGCTAGTTTGGATAGTCTTCTTGAAATCTCTGTTTTACCAACTCCAGTTGGTCCGATCATTAAAATATTTTTTGGCAATACTTCATCTCTCATTTCATCAGATAGTGCCTGTCTTCTCCATCTATTTCTCAATGCAACAGCAACAGCTTTTTTTGCTTCTTTCTGACCAATTACATATCTGTCTAATTCAGATACTATTTCTCTTGGAGATAAAGCGCTCACTTTTGACTCTTTCTTTTTAGAGCTTTTGATTAAGTTTAAGTTTGTAACGTTTTTTGAATTTCCCATGATTAGATTTTCTCTACTGTAATGTTGTTGTTAGTAAAAACACAAATGTCCGAAGCAACCTTAATTGACTTTCTAGCTATTTCTTCTGCTTTCATATCTGTTTCTGCCAAAACTTTTGCAGCTGCTAAAGCATAATTACCACCTGAACCAATCCCAATGATTCCATCCTCAGGTTCAAGAACATCACCAGTGCCTGATATGATAAAGCTATGTTTTTTATCGGCTACTGCCATCAAAGCTTCTAATCTTCTTAGAAATTTATCACTTCTCCAGTCTTTTGCTAACTCAACCGCGGCTCTTTGTAAATTTCCTGCATGTTTTTCTAGTTTCGCCTCAAGTCTTTCAAATAAAGTTAATGCATCTGCTGTGGATCCAGCAAATCCTGCAATCACACCTCTACCCTCTATTTTTCTAACTTTTTTAGCTTTACTCTTTAGAACGGTATTACCAAGACTTACTTGACCATCTCCCGCAACTACAGTTTCTCCGTTTTTTCTAAGCAAGACAATCGTTGTGCCATGCCATTTTTCAGCTGTATTCATGTTATTATATGTGGAGATTAATTTTAGATCTTCAATAGCGAAATCTGATTTATTGATAAAATGTTTAA
>MDSV01188162.1_pt1 | contig 10371 bp, 7 predicted proteins | sample 810851 | NCBI WGS metagenome assembly MDSV01 (sample SAMN05326640, study PRJNA326480) | marine metagenome | isolation source: seawater | place: Atlantic Ocean: North East | collected 2012
ATAATATTTCATCTAATAAGATCTTAAGTTACAAAAGGCGTTTAAGAAAAACTTTAAAAATAGGAATTCTTGGAGCAATTAATGGTTTGTGGATGCGTAAGTGGTACAAAGAGGATGTATACGAACTGCTAGGTTCTAACGATATAAGGACTTTGTGTTCAAAGGAAGATATACCCTTACATGAGATAAACACTGGATCGTATAGAGAGGTAGAAGAAGTCATTAAGTCATTAAATGCTGATTTGGGCATAAGTTTGGATAATGCTTACATACCTGAGAGTGTTTTTTCTATCCCCAATTCTGGAATGATAAATGTACATCATGAATTACTTCCCGAATATCAAAATGCTCAAAGTATAATTTGGCAGATATACAATGGCTCAAATAAAACGGGCTTTACTATTCATAAAATAAATAAAAATATTGATGAGGGAGATATTCTTTATAGAGACAGTATTGAATTGGAGTTCAAAAAAAATCTAAATTCAACTGTAACTTATAATTACGCTAGATTATTAAAAGATTCTGCTTTGGGGCTCTTGAGATTATTAGAGAATTATCAGAATTTCGATACTAAATCTTATAGTCAAAGTCCTGGTCACAAATACACTACACCAAGTATTAAGCAAATGTTCAAAATATACGTAAATTTTTACAAGCTAAAAAAACAAAAAACCATCCCTAGATAGGTCAAGTCAATGTCTGAAGAAAGAGCAGAAACTAACAAAAAGTCTTTTATTATTAATGTCAATTACCAGGTTTTAATGGTGTTGATTCAAAGAATGAGTGGGTTTCTTATCAATATCATCATGGTGCAGCTGTTGACTCCACAAAACTTTGGTTTATTTTCTCTTTTTCAAAGACTCGCAGAGACCACAACTGCAGTCTATAGACTAGGTCTTAGTGTTTCTTCACAAGTTCTTATAGCTGCTCCAGAAAAAGATAAGCATGATAAAGGGTCATTAATTGGTTCTGCTCTTAGTTTAAATTTAGTAATCATATTTCTAGGTACAACTTTTCTTATAGTTTTTAGTGATTTTGCTTCTGAGGAAGTTTACCAACAAACCAGCATTAAACCCTGGCTATTTTGCTTAATTCTATTTTGTTTTTTTCAAGCATTTGAAAACACCTTAGAGGGAATATTGAAAGGGTTCAGTGCGTTCAAAAGCTTAGGTATATTTAATTCGTATATAGCAATTCTATTCCTTTTCTTCATACCAGTATTTACCTGGTTATTTAGTTTAAAGGGGGCTATATATATAGTCACATTTTTTCAAGTTCTAAGAACCACGCTTTATGTGATATTTACTTATAATAATATAAGGCTTGCTAGAATAAGATTAAACTTAAAGAATTTTTATTCTTCTTCCTTTACCCATCTCAAGATAGCTCTCCCTTTTTATCTTCCCACCCTAATTACTGCTCCAGTTTCTATTTACCTTTTGTCTATTCTAACAACCGAAGAAGGTCTAGAATCTTTGGCCTATTTAAAAATACTAGTTTCTCTTGGCATGATTGCATTTTCTATCCCAAACGCTATGGTTGGTGTTTTTCTTAGTAGGTTTGCTGAAGAAAAAGATTACTTAGATGATAAAGAAAACCTCAATTATCTTTTCTCATTGAATTTAAAGTTGGTTTGGGTTTTTAGTATGACTAGCTCTTTAATCTTAATTGCCATAATGCCTGTGATAATTGGTTTCTTATTTGGAGATGAATATCAAAAAGTTCTTGAAATTGCACCATATTATCTTCCTACAATTACTATAATTAATTTACTAAATATTTTTGGAAGCGCCTTTCTTGCTAGACAACATGCATTATCTGCCATGACAATAAACCTAGTAATGGGGTTTTGTTGGATTCTTACAGGGCCATATTTAATTTCTTCTTTCGGGTTAACTGGTTATTTAGTCGCAGAGCTTTTAAGTTTTCTTTTATCATTCGTTTCTGCAATTATTCTATATCGTTATCTTTTTAAGCCACTCTCTACCTTCTATCATTCAACTTTAATTATCACTTTAATTATGACAATTTTCTTTGTGTCAGTGTTTTATTTAAATAATATTCCAGAGATTGCCTATAGAGTTCTCATTTTCGGCTCTTTATGCATACTGCTTTTAGCTTTATTCTGGTTTTTTCTACTAAATAATACAGAGAGAAGTAGAATAGAGCATGTATTATTTGAATTCAGAATAAAATTTGGAACTTTTTTAGAGAATAGAAAAATAACTTAAATAATTTTTTTGAATTTAAAATATATATTATGGAATTTATATGCCCTAATGACGGAAAAAAGTTAAAGATTAATAATCATTCTCTTTCCTGCCCTGATTGTGATTCAAAATATAGGAAAGAAGATAATTTAGTTCGTTTTTTAAACTCTTCTGATGATTTTTACGAGGGCGCTTACCATAACACAGTCAATTTTATTCCTGGAAACAATAAATTAGTTAATAGTTTAGCATTGTGGACTATTAATAGCGGATATCTTAATCATGTTAAGAATAACTTTAATGAAAACGATATATTGCTAGAGGTAGGATGTGCTGGAGGAGTCTCTTATTTTGGACAACGGTACAAGATGATAGGGTGTGACCTTTCTTTATCGTCATTAAAGTTAACTGCAAAAATCTATGACACTTGTATTCATGCAAATCCTTTAGAGCTCTTACCATTACCTGATAATTCAGTGGAAGGCATTGTCAGTTCTTATTTTTGGGAACATTTATCAGAAATTGGAAAAGAAAAATGCTTAAAAGAATTCCATAGAGTACTTAAACCAAATGGAAAATTAGTTTTCTTATATGATGTAGAAACAGAAAACCCTCTAATTAGTTTTTACAAGAAAAAGGACCCTAACCTGTATAAAAAAAATTTTTTGGAGATAGATGGACATATCGGCTATCACACAATTGAAACTAACAAAGAAATTTTGCATAAGAATAATTTTATAATTAAAAAAAATATTGGATTACAAAAAACTTTTTTTCAAGAACCTTCTGTTTATGAAAAGTTATTAAATTGGAATGAATCTAACTGGATCTTGAAATTTCTCACTAAAATCAATCAGTCATTCCTTCTGAAGCCATACTTATTTTTTTTGAGACTTATTGATATATTTTTTTCATTCCTCCCTGCTTCTTGGTCAAGAATATGTTTGACGATTGCTATAGTAAAAAAATGAAAATATTAGTTTACGGTGAATACTATACAGAAAGCTTTGCTCGGCATATTTCAGAGAATCTAAATTTAATGGGACATGATGTACTCGAGTATTCTCATTCTTATTCTCATTCTTACGGTTCCACCCGAAGTAATCTCTTTAAAAATAACAAGTTTGTAAAAGGCTTTAAGAAATTAAAAGAAGATTTAAATTTTTCTGTTAAGACATTCAGGACTTCACGTAATAAGAAATTTTTAAAATTTATAACAAGTCAAAACCCGGATCTAATTATCGTTTGCTACGACTATTTTTGGTCTGAGGAAATAGAACAAATTAAGAAACATAGTAAATCAAAAATTGTTTTATGGTCTCCAGATTCTATAGCTACATTTGCTGCAGGGAGATCTCATTTCATGAATGCCAGTTATGATGCGCTATTCTTCAAGGACCCCTTTATTGTTAAAAATATGAAGAGCATTCTGGGACTTGAAGCTTATTATTTACCGGAATGTTTTAACCCTCACCAACATTATCTTTCTAAAGATAAAGATTTAGCTCCATATTATTGTGATCTAGCAACCGCTGGGAACCTTCATTCTTATAGAGTAGCTTTCTTTAAACAACTTATCTCTAAAGGTTATGATATAAAAATTTGGGGTATAGACTCCCCTGACTGGCTCAACAAAGGCAAAATTAATGAGATTTATCAAGGTAAGCCAGTCTATAATCAAGATAAGGCAGCAGCCTTTCTAGGAGCAAAGATTGTAATAAATAACCTCTTATTAAGTGAAATAGAGGGAGTTAATGTAAGGACTTTTGAGGCAGCTGGAATAGGAGCTTTCCAGTTAGTAGATTGGAGATTGGGACTTGAAGATCTATTTTTACCTGGGAAAGAAATTGAAACTTTTAAGGATATGAATGAATTAAAAGAAAAGATTGATTTTTATTTAAAAAACGAAACTCTAAGGAATGATATTGCAGACAATGGAAAGAAAAGAGCATATAAAGACCATACTTACGAAAAGAGGTTATCTCTTTTAATTGATACTGTATTTAACCAATCGCAAGGCTTCAATTTTTAGATTATGGAAAATGGGTTTGGTCTATAATAGAAGGTAGATTTTTTTAATGAAATTAATCATCATAAAATTAATAGAAAAAAAATGATTCACAAAATATTCGCGTTAATAAAGTCTTATTCACCCTCATGGGTTTCAGATCCAATAAGAAGCCTATTCACAGCTTTATTGACTCCTATTAAATTTAGCTATGGAAGCGGTCATTTTTTTAGTAGTTTCAAAATGCAGGCGGTATCCAAGAGACTCGAACCTATACCTTGGTACACATATCCTTGTATTGCTTTCTTAGAGGGTAGGTCTTTTTCTGAAGATAGGATTCTTGAGTTCGGAGGAGGGCAGTCTTCAATTTGGTGGGGTTTACGCGCAACGAAGGTTGTTACTTTTGAAGGAAATGACCCAATTTTTTCTCCTTCATTCGAATGGGCGCAAGAACTTAGAAAGAAATTGCCCAACAATGTTGAATTACACGAAGTTTCCATGCAATCAGCTGATACATGTTTTCAACAAGTCAAAGAAGTCTTGGATGCAAAACCTGATCTTAAATATGATGTAATAATCATTGATGGGTTATTCAGAAAACAAATGGTTCCCATTGCTTTGGATTATCTTTCAGATGAAGGAATGATCGTAGTAGATAATGCTGAAGGGTATGAATTATTTGAATCGTTCTTGGGTTCTGGTTACAGCAAAGTTGAATTCTATGGGTATGCTCCTGGAGTATATTTACAATCGTGTACAGCCATATACTTCAAATCTCAAAGTAAGTATATAGTCGATAATATTGCAATATACAGACCTAACTAGTTTTTTTAAGACAATAATTTGAAGTATTTCAGAGAATTTTGCCAAGAGTGTTAAGAGTTTGATTTTATCCAAACTAATATAGCAAATATCGATGGAGAAAATTTTATCTTTTTAGTTAAGTAAAAAATGCTTCGAAGTAGTCAAAAAAACTTTAATTTATGAAACGAAATATTTTTAGCCTTAACTTCTTCATTTCTGTATTTCTTTTTATAAGTATTTCAATTTATCTAGTTTCTTTTTTTAATACATCAAACAGTGTTTATAAATTTCAGTTCATTCTTTTAAACCTAATTCTTTTCTTTTATTTGGCATTAGAGGGAATGAAAATTTTAAATGAAAAACCTTACAGAGTTTATTTGCATCCCCTGCTTATGGCAATAGCGCTTTTCTATCTATTGATGAATTTCATACCTAATCTTAGATTAATCTTTGATGACCCGTCTGAGCACCTTCCTTTTAGAATGATATTTTGGGATGACATTCCCTATAAAGCCTTCAATAAAACTATGTTGTTAACAATATTGAGCGCTTATGCGATGTTCTTGGGGTACAAAAATAAGTTCACTGAATCAATAGCTTTTTTTTTCAGGGATAAAATTAAAAAGGTAACTACCTTCACAAGCGATAGGACCGCTGGACTCCCTTTGATTTATTCAATAATTGCTGTTGGAATTCTTTCATTAGCTTTACAAATTAATCTTGGTATCTATGGATACGGAATATCTGATGAAATTTTAAAAGAAAATGCTGCTTCAGCTCAAACCTTTAGGTATATAGATCAAGCGCAACTACTATGTCTTATGATTCTAACTTTTTCATTACACTCCTCTAAAGAGCCATTGAGAGGACAAAGAATTATTTTTTATTTATTTTTAGTATTCTTAATAGCGCAAGGGTTTTTATTTGGTTCAAAAGGAAAGGTAATATTCCCTTTAATAGTAGCTGGTATAGCTGCGTACACATATTCTGGAAAGATTCACAAACCATATGTAATTTCAACAATTGTTATTTTGGCAGTTGCTTTTGTTACGATAGAGCCCTATAGGATTGTAAAAAATGTATATCCGGATGCAACTTTTACAGAATCGCTTGCACTGCTAAGAGAAGTTCCAGACATTGTGGAAACAGAGTCAATAGAAGAAGATGTTTCTTTATATGAGAGATTAGAAGACATAACCTGGTGGTTTATGGGAAGAGCTGATAATTTTAGTTTCAGTGCTAATGGCATAGAATTTAAGGACAGATACGGTATACCTGACAACGATAACCCAGATTTTGTAGGATCTATTATTTATTCACCCGTATTAGCTTTTGTTCCAAGATTTATTTGGAAGGATAAACCTAGAGATCAGATTGGACTTTGGTACGAGACTACCATCATGGGAAGCCCTCAGTATTCAGCCAGTGAATTTGGTGCTATAGGCTATGCTTACTACGCCGGTGGAGGTATTGCTGTTGCTTTAATTTTTCTTTTTTTTGGAATTTGTCAACGAATATTATATGAATCCTTTTTTAAGTTACGTACCTTACAGGGCTTCTTAATATACATTGCTCTTGTAGTTGAAGTTACATTAATACCATCTGCGTTGGGAGGACAAATAACTGGTTTTATAAGATTGATACCAATTGTACTTGTTGGTATCTTTCTAATCTTTTTTGATTACAAGGCTTTTATAAAAAAATATTTTTGAAATGATAAAAATACTTTATTTTGGAACTGTACCTTCCCCTTATCAGAATTCTTTTTGGGATGAATGTAGGAAGTATGCTGAAGTTGATAGTCTTTATTTATCTTCTAATGAGCCTGGTCATCAATGGGCTGAGGTTAGGGAAGGCTTTATTTCTGTTTTGGAATATGAAAAGTCAAAGATTAAAGCTTTTTTTAAACTTATACGTCATTTAAACAGGATAAATCCAGATGTTATCTTAATAGGAGGTTATAAGATTCGTTTTTTTACCATTATTGTTTTATGGTTCTTAATTCGTAGAAAAGATATCTTCCTTTGGTTAGAGCGGCCTTTGCCGTCAGGTAAAATAAAAAATATCTTAAGAAATGTCTATTTAAGGATAACCTCTTTTTTTGTTAAGGGAGTTTTGGTCATAGGTAATGATGCTTACAATTGTTATTGCTCAATTTTTAAAGTAATTTTTAATCTACCTTATTCATTTAAGTTAGATTCTTATAAGTTCACTAAAAAAAGATCAAACGGAGGCATGAAATTTTTATTTATGGGTCAATATATTCATAGGAAGGGTATTATTGAACTTATAAAATCTTTTAAGACAATCAGCCAAGAGGATTCCTTCCTTAGCTTAGCTGGTGGAGGAGAGTTAAACGAAGAAGTAAACAGCTTAATAAGTGAGTCTAATAATATTAAGAATTACGGGTACTTAAACTATAAAGATTCACCAGAATTTTTAGTTGATCATGATGTTTTTATCTTACCTTCAAGGCACGATGGTTGGGCAGTAGTTATTGCTGAAGCAATGGCATCTGGCTTGTTTATATTAGGCACTTCTTCTACTTCTGCTTGTAATGAATATTTAGAAGATACAAAAAACGGTTTATTTATTACTACTGAAATTGAAAATATCTCGGAAAAGATAAGTTGGTGCATAAATAATCCAAAAAAAGTTAGAGAAGGGGGAATTTTAAATCAATCAATAATAGAAAACTCAATGTCTAATGCTCAAGTTTCTTCTAAAGAACTTATTAATTTTCTCAAGGAAGTAAGTTAATGTGTGGTATTGCGGGTATTAACTCTAAAGACTCTCGTCATACCCAAGAATCTTTAAGTGTAGTTGAAGAAATGATGGAACTATTAAAGTCTAGAGGGCCAGATGCGAAGGGAAGATACGTCTCCGAATCTCAAAAAACTGTCCTTGGACATAGAAGATTATCTATTCTAGATTTAGATGAAAGATCTAATCAGCCTTTCCTCTCTCCAGATGGTAGATACGCACTATCTTATAATGGAGAAATCTATAATTTTAAAGAGTTAAGGAAAAAATATTTCTCTAAAGAAGATTTTACTACTGAGTCTGATACGGAGGTTTTGCTTAAATTGATAACCTCAAAAGGCTTAGACTCACTAAGCTTATTAAGAGGAATGTTTAGTCTGGCTCTTTGGGATAACTTAGAAGAGACTTTATTGCTAATTAGAGACCCGTATGGCATTAAACCTCTTTATTATGTAAAAAATAGTCTGGGTTTTTGTTTTTCATCACAAGTTAAAGCTCTTGTTAATTCAATGCCTAAACTCAAAGTTGCTGAACCAGCTGGAATAGTTGGATTTTATCTTTGGGGTAATATTCCTGAACCTTGGACGCTGTATAAAGGTATTAAATGCTTGCCAAAAGGGTCATTTATTAAGGTCAAAGATGGAGAAATTATTGAACAAAAAGAGTGGCATAAATTAAGAGATAGTTGGTTATTTGAGGAAGAAAGAAATAGTAATCTCCAGGACACTATTAATAAATCTGTTACTGAATCAGTTAAGAGCCATTTGGTTTCAGATGTGCCTATTTGTATCTTTCTTTCTGGCGGTATCGATTCTTGTACTGTTGCAAGTATAGCCTCGAGTTTAAATAAAAACCTTGAAGGGATCACTTTATCTTATGATGAGTTTGGGAATACTTCTAATAATGAGCTGCCTTTGGCTCAATTAGCAGCTAAAGAATTTAATATTAAAAGCCACAATAGGATAGTAACTAAAAAGGAGTTTCTATCTGATATTCAAAATATTTTAAATGATATGGATCAGCCTTCAGTTGATGGAATAAATACTTGGTATGCTTGTAAGGCGGCCAAAGAAAGAGGCTATAAAGTAGCTTTATCTGGTGCTGGAGGAGATGAGCTATTTTGTGGATACCCCTCTTTTTACCAATTACCAAAGATACAAAGGATTTTCTCCATCTTGAATTCATTACCCTTTGGTTCATATGTATCTCAAATAGCTCCAAAAGCCCTTCAAAGTTTTTTTAAGAGCGAAAAGATAAACTTAATTTCTGAATATAGTAAAAATTTGAACAAACTTTTTTTATTCAAAAGAGCTCTATTCTTACCAGAAGAAATAGTTAAATTTGTAGATAGAGAAATATATCAAGAAGGAATCGATAAGATTCTTGAAGATCAACTTTTTAATTCTAGAGACTCTTCTTTTTTAGACCCTTTGTCTGAGCTAGGTTTTTTAGAGTCTAATTATTATCTAGGAAATCAGCTCCTTAAAGATGGTGATTGGGCTAGCATGGCTCACTCAATAGAATTAAGAACACCATTAGTTGATTCAAAACTGTTGGAGTCTATAGCACCTTTGGTAAAGAGCTTTAGACCGGGAGAAGGGAAGAAAATGTTGTCAAATTCTGCAACTATAAAGATCCCCAAACAGATTGTTAACAAAAAGAAAACTGGTTTCGGTTTCCCCATGGATTCATGGACAAATGAGGCTGTTAGTACTCTAAGTGTAGATTCTAGGAATATAAGTTCCTCTTCGAGTTGGGCAAGGAACTGGTCAAGAGCTTTAATTGATTACAATATAGAACTATGAAGATACTCCATAGTATTCCTTCCGTTCTTAGAACATCAGCAGGCCCAAGCTATTCAGTATTGAGGCTTTGTGATTATCTTGCATTAAATAATGATGTTAGTTTAATTTCTTCAGATGAAGTCTCTGAAAAATTTAAACACGACTTCATAAAGACTTTTCCTACTATTTTAGGCCTAAAAAAGCTAGGAGTGTCTTTAAAGATGCAAAAATGGATTGCAAATAATCTAAAAAATCATAATTTTGATATTGTTCACAGTCATAGCCTGTGGATGATGCAAAATATTTACCCTAGTTGGGAATCAAAAAAGAATAGAATTCCTGTAGTAATCTCACCGAGAGGCACTTTATCACCAGAGGCGTTTAAGAGTGGATCAATTGTGAAAAGTCTCTTTTGGCCTTTGATTCAAAAACCTGTTTTGAGAGATTCAACTATCTTTCATGCAACTTCTAATCAAGAAAAGAATGATATAAGAGAGCTAGGCTTTAAACAGCCTATCGCTGTTGTCCCTAATGGAATAGATTTACCTGAAATAAAAAAAATTAAAAAGGATAATAAACCCTTGAAGAAACTTCTCTTTTTAGGAAGAATTCATCCGATAAAAGGCATTCATAACCTGTTAATGGCTTGGCAAGAAATCCAGAATATTCATCAAAACTGGACTTTAGAGATAGTTGGTCCTGATAATTACAATTACCTCTCTGAGTTGAATAGGATTGCAAAAAAACTTCAACTTAAACGAGTTGTTTTTAGTAAAGAAATTCATGGTGAAGAGAAGAA
>MDSV01007099.1_pt1 | contig 10370 bp, 9 predicted proteins | sample 810851 | NCBI WGS metagenome assembly MDSV01 (sample SAMN05326640, study PRJNA326480) | marine metagenome | isolation source: seawater | place: Atlantic Ocean: North East | collected 2012
AAAATTAATATATATATATAGAAGAATATAAATATAATTATATAAATATTTAGTAGTTGCCTATAATCAGTTACTCTTTATTATTTCTATGGAAGAAAAAACAATAAGTGTCAAACAAATTCATGGACCATCGGTTGAATATGTATTTTCTACACCAGAAAATTCAAAAGATTATATAAAGATTTTAACAAATGAAGAACCTCGTAAAACATTATGTGTATTACCATCTAAATTATCAAATAGTAATGATTTTAAAGAAAAATATTCTTTTTTGAGTGATACTGAATTTCGTTTTAAAGAATTCATCGAAGGAACATTTATGTGTATTTTTTACGACGAACGAATTTGTGGATGGGAAATAGCTAGTAAAAATTCTATTGGATGCAACTATTGGTATATTAGAAATCAATACAAAGTGGGTGATTTCGATAGACAATTAACGTTTAGACAAATGTTAATAGAATGTTTAGGTGAGCCATTTAACAAAGATTTTAATGAAATTCCCTTATTGAAAGATTTGTCTAAATCTCATGTTTATCATTTTGTAATTCAACATCCTACAAATAAAATGATTATAAATATTCAAAAGCCTAAAGCATACTTGGTTGATGTTTATGAGATTGTTGAAGAAAACGTCAAACATATATGTCCAGAAGAATATACTTCATGGTCATGTTTTAAAGATCAAGAAAATATATTTTATCCTAAGTGTTATAATTTGGAATCGTTAGATTATGATAATATAAAAAACAAATTCGATAGTAGTGATTTACAAGGTCTTGTAGTGAGTCATATTGAAAATAATGAACAAACTATTTTAGAAGATGAATCATACAGTAAAATAAAAGAGTTGCGTGGTAATCATCCTAATTTACAGTATTTGTATTTGTCTTTGATAAAAGAAAACAAAATATCAGAATTTTTGAATGTATTTACAATATACAAGAATTTGTTTGATAAATTTAGACAAGAATTATTTGAGTTTGTATGTGAATTACATAAACAATATATTTCATATTATGTTCACAAACGAGGCGAAAAAGTACCCAAGAAGTATTTCCCTTTGGTATATAGATTACACCATGAAGTATTTTTGATCAAGAAAGAACAAGATCCATCGTTTATTTTGAAAAGGAAAGAAGTAGATGTTTTTTTCAAGCTTATGGATGTTGGTAGCATGATCTTTTATTTAAATCAATAAATATATTAATAAATTATATATGGACAGTAATGATATGGATTTGTTTCAGCGTATATTAAAACAGCATACAACGATTGGTGAACTTAAAGACATAGAAAGTTCAGAATATAAAAAAATAGTAAAAAACGCAAAAACTAAAGCCAAAGAAATTATTACAGAGATTCAAAGAACCAACGTTAATGCGTATGGTAATGGTTGGTTATATTATGTTACAGATTCTATATTTAATCAATTAGTATTTTTAAGATTTTTAGAAAATATTATAAAAAGAGGAGGACATGGTAAAGATTATAAGATTTTTAAGTTTTCTTATTATGATCCAAGCGCTATATCGATATCGTCACTTCATGATGATGATATGACGAGGGATTTAAATATAAAAATAGATGATAGATTGAACTATTTATTGAAACAATATCTTTTACTTGAAGATTTTAGTATTTCTACAGAAACTCCTATAGTATTAATTAATTACATTTGGTCATTTATTAAAAATAATAATATTTTACCTTTGGATATAAATGACGATTGGTGTTTGGATACAAAATATAATGAAAAATTTCCATTTTTAGAAGAAAAATTCGGACCAAGTCCATCCACAAGTCTTTCTTCTTGTAAATTAATGGTAAGATTCAATCAAGATTTCAGAGGTGGAAGGAAGAAACGAAAAACAAGAATAAAAAGAAAAAGAAATAAACGAAAGACCAAGAAGAATAGGTTTGTGTAAAGATAATATATATCATTTTATATATATTATGAATAACCCATTAAAAATATTATTTTCAAATTCTTTAGATAAACTAAAATACATATTTTTTAATAAAATAGAACGTGCTCATAAAAAGTTATATTTATTATTTGTTTCAGTATTTATATTTGCATTTCTATATCTAATATTACCTGATGAAAATTTTAGTGGTGTAAATTTAGTAAAAGAAACAATCAAACAAGAGATTATAAAGAAAAAGGTAAGTAAAAATATTGATGAAAAAGTGATGGAATCATTCTCCGAAGTATATGAACCATATGTACCACACTCATCGCAAATAATATCAAATTATGAAAAACAAGAGGTGAAAGAAAAATTAGATGAAGCGACAGATGTAGTTAAAGAGGATGTGGAAAAAGACACGATTACTCCAGATAAGATCGAAACATCATTAACACAAAAATTATTTGATAGACTCTATTTTTCAGTGCAAAATGCAACTTTATTAGGATATGGAGATATTTATCCAGTATCGAATCTTTCAAAAACCGTTGTTATTTTTCAATCTCTTCTAACCATTTCCTTGATTTTATATTAAAGTTACATAGATGAATATGCATCGGTTAATTTGGATAGATTTTGTAAATATTTCAAAGCATTTTGTTTAGATTCTTCGCCCATTAGACGTATTGGTTCTCTTAAATTATCAATAACCTTCATAATCTTGTCTGAATTAGAAAGTGTTTGTAAATCTTGTTTATAATCTTTTTCAAAAAAGAATTCTATATTACCATTATTTATAACATGTTTATATGGATCACATACAAAGATTTTCCATGATTTTATAATAGAAGTTGGATTTAATTTTTTAAAAGTTTCAAATTGTGATTGTGTATGTTTTAAATGTTCATTATCAGGAAATAATTCAACAATACTTTCAATAAATTCAAAAAAGTGTGTATTAAATGCTTTTAATAAACTTGATTTATCAGTCATTAAAATATATATTTGATACAAATAATTATAGAATTTTTTTTATATTGTTTGATGTTTTATTCAAATTCCAAAAGGATTGGGTGGACCAGATTGAGGAATATCTTGATTACGTTGATTTTGTAAAGTTTCAATAGTGCAACTTTGACCTATTTTATCGGGTTTATAACTATCAGGAGGTGTTTGAATAACACTATTAGCAGTGTGATCTGCAGAAACATAATTATACATTTGTCTAGCAGAACCACTACCTTTAGCACTTAATTCCTCGTGTGGTGCATTAAAGTATGTATATTGTTCAGATACAATTGAAACACCTCCAATAGATTGTCCTAAAGAAGTCCCGATTGGTTCTCCATTAATTTGTACCATTTGGGAAATATTTGCTTTTATTTTAGGTTCTAAATAATTTATTATTTCAGCACCAAATATTGCACTATATTTTTCATTTACTTTTAATAATGCAGGTACTCCATGAACATTTGGAGCCATCATTACTTTTTTACCATTTTCCATTTGAATAAATATTTGACCAGTTTGAGGATCACGAACTCTTTTATCAATATTTATACAATTCATTTTTTCCATTAATCCATGTTTTGAAATAATTCCTAAAACTTTCTTTGAATTAGGACAAAAATTACTATAGTATAAAATATCCATTTTTATACTATATATGGTGTGAAAATGCTGATTGAAAATACGCAAAAATTATTTAACACACATAGAATATAATAATCTATTTTGGAAATAGAAAATGAAATAACTCAAAGCTACCATTATCATAGTCATGAAATATTCACCTCCCTTTTTCTTTGTAAATCCAACAATAATTGCACTAATTAATGTAATCACTAAAAATACAAATCCGATGACTGATAAATAATAAAACCAAAGACAAAATTCGCGACTTAAAGGAGAAAACAACTGGTTAAAATCCATATTTCAATATATAATATGCTATTAGATATTATTTATCTTTGTCCTAAATAATACAAAAAAAAAGATACGTATATATATACGAAAATGGACACTTCAAACATATGGAAAGTCATCAATTCATATTTTAGAGACAATCCCCAGAATTTAGTCAATCACCATATTGAATCTTATAATGACTTTTATAAAAAACATATTTTCCAAATTTTTCGAGACAAAAATCCAATTAAAGTTCAATCTATGTATGACGATGAATTAGGTGATTATAAAAATAAATGTAATCTTTATTTAGGTGGCAAAGATGGTACTAAAATATATTTTGGAAAACCCATTATTTATGATGAAGGTAGACCACATTTTATGTATCCTAATGAAGCTCGTCTAAGAAATATGACCTATGCTATGACCATACACTATGATGTTGAAGTCGAATTTATTAAAACTTTACGTGGTGACGAAGAACCTGATATATATGGTGGAACAAATGACATACATGAAACTGAAACACATGATGGAGGCGATTTTGAATCTGAAGATGAAGATGAAGATGAACAAGACAAAAAAACAGGAGGTGCTAAAACTGATATATTGAAAAAACCACCACGCAAAAAACCCGCTCAAAAAAAGAAAAGTGCTAAAACTACCCCTGCTGAAGTTGCAAAAATTAGAGAAAATACACAAGCTTCTTTTGCTGCATCAACGAGTGGAAATATTATACAAACATCTCCACAACCATTTTTAATTGAAAAGATTTTATTGGGAAAATTTCCAATTATGATACAATCTGATTTTTGTGTTCTTAATAGACTTCCTCGTGATTTACGATTTCAAATGGGTGAATGTCGTAATGATAATGGTGGATATTTTATTATTGATGGAAAAGAAAAATCAGTTATTCCACAAGAAAAGTTTGCAGACAATATTTTATATGTAAAAGAATCATCGGATGATAAATATTTGTATTCAGCAGAAATTAGATCCGTTTCAGAAAATGTTGCAAAACCAATTAGAACTTTAAGTGTTAAAATCAGAGCTTCGGGTTCTATGAATACTGGATTTTCTCAATCAAAAGTTGAAAATCATAATATAGTTGTATCTATACCAAACGTAAGAAAACCAATTCCTTTATTTATTGTATTTCGTGCTTTAGGATTCATTACTGACAAACAAATCATAGAAATGTGCTTATTAAATATTGAAAAATATAAATCTATGGTTGATCTTTTCATTCCTTCTGTACATGAATCTGGTGGTATTATGACTCAACATGCTGCTCTTAGATTTATTGCTATATTTACAAAAGGTAAAACTATACCTCATGTTTTAGAAATTTTATGTGATTATTTACTTCCACACATAGGAGAAACCAATTATATGGCAAAAGCCTATTATTTAGGACATATCGTTTTTAAATTACTAAAAGTTTATACAAAAATTGAAGAACCCACAAATAGAGATAATTTCAAATATAAAAGAATTGAAACAGTCGGTTCACTTATGACAGATCTTTTCCGTGAATACTTTTCTATACAAAGTCATGAAATACAACAAGGTTTCGAACAACGTATTCATTTCAATCTAGAATTGTATGAAAATGATCTTCAAACACTTGTTCGTGAATATTATAAAGAAGTATTTTCACAAAAAGCTGTCGATACAGGATTTAGAAAAGCTTTTAAAGGAAATTGGGGGTCTCAAACACATACAAAACGTATTGGTATTGTACAAGATCTTAATAGATTATCTTACTATACTGCTGCATCTCAACTTCGTAAAACCAATATTCATTTAGATGCTGGAGCTAAATTAGTTGGACCTCGTGTATTACATGCTTCACACTGGGGATTCTTTGATCCAATAGATACACCTGATGGAGGAAATATCGGAATACACAAACACTTAGCATTATCCGCTTATGTTACAAAAGGTATTTCTAGAGAACCCATCATTCTATGGTTTAAAGAAAAAGTCGCCATGAAAATAATAGAAGAATGCAACGTACTACAATTAGATTCTATGACAAAAGTATTTATTAATGGTTTATGGGTTGGTGTTCTTGATAATCCAATTGAATGTGTAGAAAAAGTCAAACTCTTTAGACGTAATGCATTATTACCAATCTATATTAGTATTTCATTCGAAATCAAAAACAATACAATTATTGTCTATTCTGATGCCGGAAGATTGTGTCGTCCGATTTTCTATAAAGATAATGAAACAAATCATTTTTCTTTTGAAAATGATGATTTCTTAAAAGTTTTAGAAAAAGGTGATTTCACATGGAGTGATCTTGTTAGTGGATTCAACGAAAAAAAAGACAAAGACTTTCATACAAATAATATGAAAATATACGAAATGGAAGAATTATATGGTGTTAAAAACGAAGAAAATCCTGCAAAACTAAAAGATTTTATAGAAAAAAAAGCTGTAATTGATTATATTGATACCAGTGAAAGTGAAGACACTCTTATTGCTATTAATAAACAAAATATCAAACATAATAAATTATTTACACACGCAGAAATACATGAATCACTCATTTTTGGTATGATGTGTAATCTTATTAATTTTCCAGAAAACAATCCTGCAACACGTAATTCTTTCTCTTGTGGACAATCTAAACAAGCCGTTTCAATTTATCATACTAATTATCAAGTACGAATGGATAAATCTGCTGTTGTATTAAATAATGGACAAGTTCCTTTAGTTAAAACACGATATATGGAATACTTCAATCATGAAGAAAATGTATATGGAGAAAATTGCGTCGTTGCTATTATGTCATACACCGGATATAATGTTGAAGATGCTGTATTGGTTAATGAAGGTGCGTTAAAAAGAGGTCTTTTTCAAACAACTTATTATACTACATATGAAACTCACGAAGAACGAACTAAAACCGATGATCAAGTTAATGAAGTTATCTTTTCTAATATTGAAAATACACCTAATGTTGTTGGAATTAAATCCGATTGTTATTATGATAAATTAGACAATAATGGTCTTATTAAAGAAGGAACTAAAGTTAACGACAAAACTGTACTTATTGGAATGACCAGTTCTTCTACCGGTATTACACAACGTCAAGATGCTTCGAAAACTCCTAAAAAAGGACAATTAGGTATTGTTGATAAAAGTTTTATTACAGAAGGAGAAGAAGGTAAACGTATTGCTAAAGTTCGTGTTAGAGAAATAAGAATACCTACTATGGGTGACAAAATGGCTTCCAGAGCTGGACAAAAAGGAACAGTCGGTCTTGTTATACCTGAATCCGATATGCCATTTACACGTAGTGGTATTAGACCTGATATTATTATTAATCCACACGCTCTTCCTACACGTATGACCATTGGTCATTTAGTTGAAGCTATTACAGGAAAAGTTGCCGCTGCATACGGTGGATTTGCTGACTGTACTGCTTTCAGTAATGATGCTTCCAAAATTAAATCATATGGACAACTTCTTACACGTGAAGGATTCCACAGTAGTGGTAATGAAATTTTATATAATGGAATGACCGGAGAACAAATTCAAAGTGAAATATTTATTGGACCTACTTTCTATATGCGTCTCAAACATATGGTTAAAGATAAAATCAATTATAGAGCACGTGGTCCTAGATCAGTTCTTACAAGACAAACTGTTGGAGGACGCGCTAATGATGGTGGATTACGTATTGGAGAAATGGAACGTGATTCAATCATTTCACACGGTGCTACCAACTTCCTTACAGAATCCATGATGGAAAGAGGAGATGAATATTATATGGCTATTTGTAATAAAACCGGTATGATTAGTGTATATAATCCATCAAAAAGCCTCTTTTTAAGCCCTATGGCAGATGGACCATTACAATTTGTAGGATCTCTTGCTGGAGATAATTTAAAAGTTATTCAAATATCCAAATATGGACGCGATTTTAGTATTGTATGCATTCCTTACACGTTTAAACTCCTTATACAAGAATTGCAAGTCCTTAATATGAATATGCGAATTATTACTGATGATAACATTAAACAATTAGAACAATTATCCTTTTCTAAAAATATTAATAAATTATCTAATGTCCATAAAGATACTACAAAAGAAACTATTTCCAAAATTATCACTAATATTCGAGAATCTTTGAAAAAATCACCTCATGAAGATTCAAGCAAAAATAAACATGTTAGTGAAGAATTCGATATTCCTGAACCTGAATCTTCAGAACAACCGTTACCACATAATGATTATCCTATAGAAACAACTGCATCTCCGTTTTGGACACCACAAACTCCAGATTGGTCGCCAGAAGATGCATATTCTCCTTCAACACCAGAATGGGCTCCGAATGAAGAACGTCCTGGTTCTCCTATGTATTCTACTACACCTTCTGAATCGGATACTATGATGGGTGGTGCTAAAAAGAAAAAAGATGATGATGAAGAACCTGAATATTCTGTTGGAGAACAAGTCATTTTAAGAAATATTACAGTTGATCCCGTTACCAAAACACCTATTATTTATAGTATTAAGAAAATCGGTCCTGAATTTATTACAATCGAAACTCAAAATCCAAATATTCAAAAAGATAATGTTCTTGTTGTAGAACCAAATGAAATTACATATCCATTCCAAATTGATCCTGCACTTTATCAAACACAACAACCTCAACCTCAAATGTTTGATAGACCTATGATTTCACCTCATGGATTACCACCACTTGCACCACCTGTTGCACCACCCAACATTACTGTTGTTGTAGGAGATAAAAATGAAGTACATGGATCAAATGAACAAGATCCTACTAAAAATACAACAGGATCCATCAATATTAATGATGTTAAAGAACCAGAACAAAAAGATAAAAAAAATGAAGAAAGTAATGAAAAAAAACAATCTGAAGGTGGAAGTTCAATATTAGATTTTACTAAATCATTTTTTGTAAAAAAAACATAACTTTATTGAAGATACATTTAGTTTTATATTTTTGAAAACCTAAAATATAAAAATAATAGTATAACATATAGATTTTTATGAATGAGTTCTCCTATAAACATCAATTAAATATGGAAATACTTCAGAGAAGACAGGTGGTGAAAAGAAAAATAAAGAAGTAAAAATCTAAAAAGAATAAATCTAGGAAATAAATCCTTGGTTCTCGGTGGTTCTCAAATACTTCGAAAAATTTTGTGTGTATAAAATTCAATATTTTTCCTAAAGTATTTTTATTGTATTTTTTTGAAGAGGTTTCATTTTTTAGAATTCGAGAACCAAAATAGTATTTGAGAACCTAGATTATTTCTTATAATAATATATATGTCAAAAATATTAGAAAAAATCATAAAAGAAGCATACGAAGAAAAACCTATTCCAAGTGAACATTTGGGTGTCTTTACAAAAATGAGTAGATCAATTAGACATAGCGTAAGTAGTCAGCCAACAACCGGTGAAATAAACCATTTTAAAAATTTAAAACAACATCGATATGATATAATAAGAATAATAAAAAAGAAATTTGAAGATTTTGGCAAAGATAAAGCAAAAATCTTTAAAGATCCAGAAGATTTATCCAAAGAAATTGAAAAACATAAAAACGAAAATACAAATGATGTATATTATGAAGTTTCTAAAAATGGACTACCAAAGCTTTTAGGTAATTTTATAGATTCTAAACCATGGTCTGAATCTACAGATTATGATATTGGTAGGGGTGATAGGAGTAAGTTCAAATCATCATCATTTAATAACAAAGTATATACATTTTCAGAAAAAAAGGAATATAAAGCATCATTCTATGATGAAAAAAAGGAATATAAAGCATCATTCTATGATGAAAAAGAATATTATGCATTTCCTGAAAATACTGAATATGGAAATACTTCAGAGAAGACAGGTGGTAAAAAGAAAAGAAAAACAAAGAAGTCTAAAAAATCTAAAAAGAATAAATCTAGAAAATAAATTCTTGGTTCTCCATGGTTCTCAAATCGTTCAAAAAATTTTGTGTGTATAAAATTCAATATTTTTCCTAAAGTATTTTTATTGTATTTTTTTGAAGGGTTTTCATTTTTTAGAATTCGAGAACCAAAATAGTATTTGAGAACCTAGAGTTTCCTAAATCATTCAAAAACCAATAATTTTGTATGATTTAAAAATAAAATTTTATAAATATATAACCAAAAGTATGTATAAAACAATAGTGGCTGGATATAAAGGTGTGATGGATTTAGATCTTTCAAATATTCACCCAATACATCATAGAGAACTCATAAATGGTCATAAAAAAGATATTGAAGACTATAAATTGTATCAAGAAACGCTTGAACCAGAGTTAAAATACGAAAATACTATTGAAAAAATAATTAAAGACAAAAGCCATTTTGATAAAATCAGAGATGAAAAGATTGAAAAAGAAAAGATGGAAAAGGACAAATATTTTAGAGAACTTTATGAAAGATATAATTGATGCCAAAAAAACAAAAAATTGATTAAAACAAATTAAAAGTATTGAAATATATAAATCTATATATATATGTCATCATTATCAGG
>MDSV01143423.1_pt1 | contig 10370 bp, 8 predicted proteins | sample 810851 | NCBI WGS metagenome assembly MDSV01 (sample SAMN05326640, study PRJNA326480) | marine metagenome | isolation source: seawater | place: Atlantic Ocean: North East | collected 2012
GATACATATTATCAATTTCTTCTTTAAAATTTCTGGCTAAACCCAGAATAAGAGCCCAAGTAAGCTCAGGAGTTGGATTTGTATTTATATCAGTTCCACAGACTATAATTTTTCTTTTTTTTGCAGCTTCTAAATCAATTGATTTATTTCTCATTCCAGTCGTAATAATAAACTTTAAATCATTTAAATTATCAATTAAATTTTTTGTTATTGGTGTACGTTCACGCATAATTAATAAAGCCTCATAATCAGATAGTTGTTCGATTGTATCTGCTTCATCTAAAAAGGGTTCACTGAAAATTTTAAATTCATATTTTCCAGATAGTTTTTTTAAGTCCACAAACTCCTGTGAAACATTTTGATAATCATCTAAGATTGCAACTTTAAGCATTTAAAACTTTCTTATTTGATAATAAAATTCCTACAATAATAAAACAAGCGCCCAAGATATGATAAAACATAAATTTCTCATTAAAAAAGATCATGGCCATAATTGCGCTTAATATTGGCATCAAATGTAAAAAAACACCAGATCGATTTGCTCCTATTAAAGATATTCCTTTAATCCATAATATAAATGATGCTAAGCCTGGAAGCAAAACAACATATGATAAAATTAAAACAAATGGCATATTAAGATTTATTCTAAAACCAATTTGATACTCAATATAATAAATTGGGATTAAAAAAATTAAACCAAAAGACATAACTACTTGCAGTAAACTTATTTGAGATAATTCATATTTTTGTCTTTTTAATAGAGTTGAATATAGAGCCCAAGAAAACATTGCTATTACCATAGTAATATCACCTTTATTAAAATCTAAATTTTTTAAAATTTCTAAATTAGCTTTAGTTATAATTATAATAACACCAAGAAATGAAAGTATTACACCTATTATTTGAAATAAATTTGTTTTTTCAATATTCAAAATAGATGAAAAAAACATAATCATTACCGGGATAGTAGATATCATTAGCACACCACTTATTACTTGAGTAAAATTTAAAGAGTAATAAACAATTGAATTAAAAATTGTAATACTTGTTACCCCTAAAATAATAAAAAGTTTATAATTTTGAAGTATATATTCTTTTTTTTTGATAATTTCAGGAAGAGTAAATGGTGCTAAAATTAACCACGCAAAAAACCAACGATAAAAGTTTAGAGAAAATGGTGGTACTTCATAAAGACTTGCAACTTTACCAACTATAAAGTTTCCAGCCCAAAAAGTTACCGTTAATAATAGAAAAATATAAGCAAGAAAATTAGATTGTTTTCCCACTTAACTAAATCTTATTGAGCTGTAAGGCTTTAAGTCTAAATTAGTATTTTCGTTTGCCAACATTCCAGAAATGATCTTTCCAGATATTGGACCTAAAGTCCATCCTAAATGATGATGACCAAAACAATAGTAAATATTTTTATAATTTTTAGATGGCCCCATAACAGGAAGAAAATCAGGTAAAGATGGTCTGAATCCTAACCATTCATCTTCATGTTCTGGCAAATCTCCCAGCATGTACTTTGCATTATTAATCAGATTTTTTATTCTTGATTTAGATAATGGGTTATTCAATCCACCAAACTCAACAGTTCCCACAACTCTTAGACCTTGTTCCATTGGAGTAATTCCAAAACCTCTATTTGAAAATATTACTGGTCTGCTTAACAAGTGGTCACAGTTTTTAAAATGAACATGATAGCCTCTTTCAGTATCAAGAGGTATTCTTTCACCTAAATTATCAGTTAATTTTTTTGAAAAAGCACCACAAGCTATCACAGCTTTATCAAAAGTATAACTTTGTGTTTCAGTTTTAAAAACTGGCTTATCTTCATTAAAATTAATATCTTTAATATTAATTTTATTAAATTTTCCTCCTTTTTTTAAAAATAAATCAAAAAGCTTTAAGAGAATTTTTTTAGGGTTTCTTGTATGTCTCCCATTAGAATAATAAACTCCAGCATGATAAAAAGGTTTTATGTGAGGTTCAAGGTCATGAATTTCAGCTTTATTGACTAATTGTTGTTCTACCCCTAGTTCATCTCTTATCTTAATTTCTAACTCTCTACTTTTTAAATCTTGATTATTCCAAATATAAAGAATTCCTTTGTTCTCGACTAAGCCATCTAGATCAATTTCGTCGAACAACTCATCGTAAGCTGGTAAAGCTAAGTCTAAAATTTGATGCATATTTTTTGCCGTATACATCATCTTCTTAGTGGTTGAATTCATAATAAATTTTATAAACCATGGGATCATTTTAGGTACATGATTCCATTTTAAAGCAAGTGGACCTGATGAACTGAAAAGCATAGCGGGTATATCTGCTAGTACATCGGGTCTATTAAGAGGGACCGAAGCATAAGGAGAAAAATGTCCTGCGTTTCCATATGAAGCAGCATGACTTCCTGGGTTATCTCGATCAAAAATAGTTACATTAAAACCTTTTTTTTGTAAAAATAACGCATTTGAAACTCCTTGTATACCAGCTCCTATTATTCCTACTTTAGTGTTTTTATTCATTGAATTCTTATATAAGTAAAAATTAAAATTTTAGAGTGACAAATTATACATGAGTTTAATTTAAATTAGCTACGCTATAATCTGTCTATGATTAATTTTTGCGCTTAAAACTATACCAAACCCAATCATCGTTGCCAACATTGAAGAACCTCCATATGACATGATTGGTAATGGAGAGCCAACTATAGGTAGTAAGCCTAATACCATAGATAAATTAACAACTATATAAATAAAAATTGCAAAAGCAAAACCAAAACAAAATAACTTAGCAAAATTACTTCTTGAAATAGCTCCTATTCTGATAATTCTAATAATAATTATTATATAAATCAACAGAAGACCAATAGAACCTATAAAACCAAACTCTTCAGAGAATAAAGTAAATATAAAGTCAGTATGTTTTTCTGGCAAGAAATCTAAATAGCTTTGAGTACCTTTTAAAAAACCTTTTCCACTTAATCCACCCGAACCAATTGCAATCTTAGATTGGATAATTTGATAACCAGCTCCCAATGGATCTCTATCTGGATCTAAAAATGTAAGAATTCTCAGCTTTTGATAGGGCTTTAAAAACGAAATAATAAAAGGAAGAGAAATTAAAAAAGTAACTAAAGAAATAAAAAAATATTTTATTTTAACGCCTCCCAACCATAATATTATTAAACCACTTAAGGCGATTAATATTGATGTGCCAAGATCGGGTTGAGATAAAACTAGTATAATTGGTATCAAAATTATACTCATAGCAATTATAATATTTGTAAAAGAATTTACATTATCAATTTTTAATCTATGATAATATTTTGCAAGACACAAAATAATTCCTATTTTCATTAACTCTGAAGGTTGAAGAACAATAAAATATAAATTTATCCATCTTTGTGAGCCAGAAACTTTAATACCATAAGCAGATACCCAAATTAATAAAAGAAGAATAAAAAAATAAATAAAATATGAAGAAATATGCCAAATCTTTATATTAAAAAAAGAAATTACTAACATTAATGAAAAAAAACTTAAAAGTTTAATAAAATGACTTTTAGTATGAAAAAGAATTTCACCTCCATCAGTCGAATACATTACTAGTAAGCTCATAGCTGATAATAAAATAATACTAAATAATAAAATAAAATCTAAATTTTTTACTTTTTGAAAAAAAGTTAATTCAGAATTAAGCTTGTCTTGTTGAAACATTTAAATACCAATTTCTTCAAAATTAGGTTGTTTTTCTCTTAATTCATTTCTGTCAATTATTAATTTAAATAATTTTTTTGCCATTGGTGCAGCAGCTCTACTGCCTGATCCTCCATGTTCAACAATAATGCTCAAAGCATATCTTGGATTTATATAAGGACCATAAGCTATATATAAAGCATGATCTCGATCGTTGTATGGTATTTGATCTATTTTTAGATCTAGTTCTCTTTCTCTTTTGCTTATTCTTTTAACTTGAGCAGTACCTGTTTTTCCAGCAAATTGATATTTAGGATCCTCAATTCTTGATCTATAAGATGTTCCATAAATTTCATTTGTAGAACTAAACATAGCTTCTTGAACAATTTTAATATTTTTTGAATTTTTAAATAATTGAGCATTAGCACTATTTATATTTTGCTCCTTCATTGCATTTTTTGCTTGATCAAAACTTAATGGATTATTATCAACTAAAATCTTTGGTTTGATAGAATATCCTCCATTTGCAATTAGAGCAGTCATAAAACACAATTGTAATGGAGTTGTTTGTATATAACCTTGCCCAATACCTGTTATCAAAGTTTCTCCTAAGACCCAACCTTTTCCAAGATTATTTTTTTTCCATTTTGTATTTGGAAATAATCCTTTTTTTTCATTTTCAAAATACTCACCTAAAACTTTTTGTCCTAATCCAAATTTTTCAGCTGTAATCTTTAATCTGTCAACTCCAAGTAATCTTGCTATTTCATAAAAATATGTGTCACAAGATTGTTTCATCGCATTTTTTAAACTAACAATGCCATGCCCTTTTTCTTTCCAACAATGAAATGTTTGCCCATAAAGTTCTGTTTTGCCTGTACATTTCACTTTAAAATTAGGTGAAACTATATTGTTTTCCAAGGCAGATAAAGCAACAATTGGTTTTAAGGTTGATCCTGGGGAATAAAGACCTGAAAGTGTTTTATTAATTAATGGTTTCAAAGGATTATTTCTTATTAATTGCCATTCATCTTTACTAATACCAAATAGAAATAAATTCGGATCGTAGGAGGGTGAAGAATACATTGCAATAATTTCACCAGTATAAATATCCATTACACTTATTGATCCAGCTTTATTTTCTAAAAGCTTAGCACATAGCATTTGTATTTCTGTATCTACAGTTAGTCTAATTTTAGAACCTTGTTTACCTTTTTGATATTCAAGCTGGTTAATCCTTTTACCATAAGCATTTACCTCATATCTTTGAATTGCATTAGTTCCTATTAATTGATTTTCAAATGTTTTTTCTAAACCTAATTTTCCTACTTTCATACCTGGTACAAATTTTTCTTTAACTACTTCATTTTGTAAGATATCTTGTTCATTTGGCTGACTAACATATCCCAAAACATGAGTATAAATATCCCTAAAAGGATAATTTCTAGAAATTGTCATGACTGGCTTAGCACCAACCAAATCATATAAATAATTATTAACTTTTAAAAATTGACTCCAGCTCAAATTTTCAGAGACAATTATACTTTCCCATGGTTTTAGACTTTTTTTTAATTTTATTATTTTTGCAATCTTTTCATCAGTTAAATGTAAAAGAGTTTTTAATCTTGATATTAAATAATTAAAGTTCTCTACTTGCTCTGGGATAATGTGTAGTTGATAAACTTTTAAATTTCCTGCAATTATATTTCCAAAATAATCAACCATATTTCCCCTGGTGGGAGGCAATTTCCATTCTCTAATTCTATTTTTATCTGAAAGTGTTAAATATTTTTTATTTTCATTAATTTGTAGCGAAAATAATCGTGAAATTATTCCTACAAAAACTATTAACTTAGCAGCTGTAATTATAAACATTCTTCTATTAATTACATCTGCTTTTCTAATACTTGAGTTTTCTTTAATCATTTTGTTGAATTATAATTTTTTTATCTAAATATTTAAATATAGAAAAAAATAATGGATAAAGTAAAAAAGTAAAACCTGTGTTAATTAAATAACTCATATAATCTACTGATAAAAAAAATATCAAATCCAAAATTATAACTTGAATTGAATTAATAAGTAAAATTGTTAATAAAAATGAAAACCAATCATTAATAAAATTAGGACTTAAAGTTATATATCTTATGTAAGCAGTAACTGAACAAATTAATAAATAACAAAAACTACTTATACCCATAGGTATCCCAATTACTACATCATTTATTATGCCAGCTAAAAAAATTGGAATGTAGCCTAGATAATTTGGGTTTTTTACAGTCCAATAAAAAATAAGAATATGAACAAAATTAAAAGAAAAATATTCATTTTCTAAGAAATTAAAATCAAATTCATTAAATATTGAAAAAAATAATAATATAGTTGGAAAATATGAAAAAAAGACTTGAAAGTATGAGCTTTTATTAAGTGATGACATTAATTATTTCCATCAATGGTAAAAGAAATTATTTTTACATAATCTAACTGTTTAAAATCTGAAAAAAAAATAATTCTATTATTTGAATTTTCAGATATTAGACCTATAGGTATTCCTGGTTTAAACAAACCGCCAAGTCCAGAGGTATAAACAACTTTTTTCATTTTAATTATTTCTTCTTTTAAGTCTTCTTTTGTATACTCAATCAAACCATAATTTTTTCCTGTACCAGATGCTACAGCTTGCATCCAAGGAGGCTGCAAAATAACTGGTATTTTGCTATTAAGATCAGACAAAAGTAAAGCTCTTGAATTTGTATAATTTACCTCGATTACTTGGCCCACAAGATAGTTGCGATCCATTATTGCCATTCCAATCTTTACTTTATCTTTAGATCCTTTGTTTAAAACAATGGATTTTAAATATGGACTTTTCTTATCAATCAAAACTTTAGCTAATATCTCTTCTGTATTAATATTTTCGTTGATTAAATTTCTTAATTTCTGATTTTCTAGCAATAAAAAGTTATTTGATAATTTGTTTTGTTTTAAATCTTTTAATTCTAATTCTATAACTTTATAATTTTCATATAATTCAATGTGTTCATTTATCTGATTATAAATTGTTTTTATTCTACTTTCAGGAATTGATACAAGAGATGAGGTTCTATAAATAATTTCATTTATTCCAGATTTTATGATTTTAACTACTTTAAAATTAAAATTTCCTAAAATAATTACAAATATAGACAAAAAAATTAACGTTAATAATGAAAATCTTTGTTTATCTTTTTTTTTAAGAAATGCAGATCTAAAGGCTATTACAAAATCATCTCTGCCTGTAGACATTTTTATTAATATTCAGATAACATAGTCGAAAAAGTTTCTTCTTGATCCAAAGCTTTACCAGTTCCAACAGCAACACAAGATAAAGGATCATCTGCAACATGAACCGGTAAACCTGTTTCTTTAGAGAACCTTTTGTCAATATTTTTTAACAAAGCTCCACCACCAGTTAGAGTCAGACCCATATCAACTAAATCGGCTGATAATTCTGGAGGCGTATTTTCTAATGCCTCTTTAATTGAATTTACCATTTCTTTCATAATATCGTTTAATGCCTCGGCTGTGTCTTCTTCGGTAATATTAACTTCTTTTGGCGTTCCCGATCTGAGGTCTCTACCTTTTACTGGATAGGTGTTAGTTCCAGTCGGAATAGCTGTACCCATTTCTTTTTTAATTTTTTCTGCAGTAGTATCTCCTATTAACAAATTATATTCTTTTCTCATATAGTTAACAATTGCTGTATCCATTGCGTCGCCTGCAACTCTTAAAGATTTAGAATAAACCAAACCTCCTAAAGACATAACAGCTATTTCACTTGTACCACCACCAATATCAACTATCATAGATCCTGTTGCCTCTGAAATTGGAAGTCCAGCACCAATTGCTGCTGCAATAGGCTCTTCAATTAGCTGAACTCTTCTAGCCCCAGCTGCAAGTGCACTGTCTTGAATTGCTTTTCTTTCAACAGGTGTTGATCCGGTTGGTACACAAATCAAAATTCTAGGATTTGCAAATGTACTTCCCTTGTGTACTTTTTTAATAAAATGTTTAATCATTTCTTCAGTCACAATAAAATCTGCAATCACACCATCTCTTAAAGGTCTGATAGCACTAATATTTCCAGGAGTCCTTCCAAGCATCGTTTTTGCTTCATCACCTACAGCTAAAACATTTTTTTTTCCACCTTGATCTACAATTGCTACAACAGAAGGTTCATTTAAAACTACACCTTGACCTTTTAAAACCACCAATGTGTTAGCAGTGCCAAGATCTATTGCCATATCTTGACTCCAAATTTTTTTAACTTTATCAAATATTCCCATTATATACCTCTTACCTTTTGATTTTCTTGCTCCATAGGAGCTGTTTTATCTCGTTTAATAATCATCTTATTTAGTGCATTGATGTAGGCATTTGCTGATGCCACTAATGTATCTGTATCAGCTGCTTGACCAACTGTTGTTTTTCCATTTTCCTCAATTTTAACACTTACAGTTGCCTGGGCATCTGTTCCTTCTGTAACTGCGTGAACTTGATAAAGTTGTAAATTTACATCATGGGGATAAAGAGTTTTAATACATTTAAATATTGCATCTACTGGTCCATCGCCAGTTTCTGAGGCTTTTTTAATGTCTCCATAAACATCTAGAGTCATTTCAGCTTTTTGTGGTTCACCTGTTCCCGCAAAAACCTTTAATGATTTTAAATTAATTCCACTCACTTTATTGTCTACAATTAAACTATCATCAACTAATGCAATAATATCCTCATCATAAACATGTTTTTTTTTATCAGCTAAAACTTTAAATTTTGCAAATGCATTGCTAACAACATCATCTGTAAGATCTGGATACCCTAAACTATTCATTTTATCTTTAAAAGCATGTCTTCCAGAATGTTTGCCCATAACTAAAGAAGTTTGTTTCACCCCTACACTCTCAGGTGTCATAATTTCATATGTTTGTCTATTTTTCAGCATTCCATCTTGATGAATTCCTGCTTCGTGAGCAAAAGCATTTTTACCAACAATTGCCTTATTGTACTGAACTGGAAAACCTGTAGCATTTGATACAATTTTTGATGCTTTACTTAAGAGTGTAGTGTTAATTCCTGTTTCATATGGCATAAGATCTGGTCTTGTCTTGATTGCCATCACAACTTCTTCTAGCGCAGCATTACCAGCTCTTTCACCTAAACCATTAATCGTACATTCAATTTGCCTTGCGCCTGCTTGGACTCCAGCTAAAGAGTTGGCAACTGCTAAACCTAAATCATTATGACAATGAGTAGATAAAATTGCCTTATCAATATTAGGAACTTTATTTATCAAAGTTTCTATAATTGTTGTAAACTCAGATGGAATTGTATAACCAACAGTATCAGGAATATTTATTGTTGTAGCTCCATTTTTAATAGCAAGTTCTACTGTCTTGCACATATAATCTATGTCCGTTCTTGTTCCATCTTCACAAGACCACTCTACATCATCAGTAAATTTTCTTGCATAAGCAACATGTTTTCCGATTGACTCATAAACATCTTCTGGCGACATATTAAGTTTATGTTTCATGTGTAAAGAACTAGTTGAGATAAAGGTATGAATTCTGAATCTTGGAGCATGTTTCAATGCTTCATAAGCTCTATCAATATCTTTCACAGAGTGTCTAGAAAGACCTGCAGGAATAGAATTTTTTAAAATTTTACTTACTTCCGAAACAGCTTCAAAATCTCCAGGAGAAGCAATAGGAAAACCAGCTTCAATAATATCAATTCCTAATTCATCAAATACTCTCGCAATTTGGATTTTTTCCTCCAAACTCATAGATGCGCCAGGAGATTGTTCACCATCACGCATAGTGGTATCAAATATAAAAACCTTATCTTTATCGCTCATAACTAAATATTTTAGAAAAAACATAATACAATCTATAAGAGAGATTGCAAAATAATTTGTAATATTTCTCTTAAAAATCTACCATTTTAGGGTAGCTAAAAATTAATTATAAATTGACTCAATTTTAGGCATTAAGTGCAAAAGTTCTTTTGTATAATTGTGCTTGGGTTTTAGAAATAATTCTTCAGTGTTTGAGACTTCACACAATTTACCATCTTTTAAAACTCCGATCCTATCACACATTTGTCTTACAACTGGGAGATCATGACTAATAAACAATATGGTTAAATTTAATTGATCTTGGAGATCTTTCAATAAGTTTAATATTTGTGCCTGAATACTTACATCTAATGCCGAAGTTGGTTCATCACAAACTAATAATCTTGGTTGTGTCGCTAGAGCTCTAGCAATTGATATTCTTTGTCTTTGACCTCCTGAAAATTCATGAGGATATCGATCAGCTGATTTTTGTGAAAGTTCAACAGATTCTAACAAATCAAAAATATAATTATTCAAATCTATACTTGATATTGAGGGATTATGGAGTTTAATTGGTTCTGAAATTATTTCCTTAACTTTTAATCTTCCATTTAAAGATGAATATGGATCTTGAAAAATCATTTGTATTTGTTTTCTAAATTTCATCATTTCTGATTTATTCTTAATTTTAGTAATACAAATATTATCAAAAAAAATATCTCCAGAAGAAGGCTTGAATAAATTTACTATCATTTTTGCAATTGTTGATTTTCCACTTCCACTTTCACCAACTA
>MDSV01175454.1_pt1 | contig 10370 bp, 8 predicted proteins | sample 810851 | NCBI WGS metagenome assembly MDSV01 (sample SAMN05326640, study PRJNA326480) | marine metagenome | isolation source: seawater | place: Atlantic Ocean: North East | collected 2012
AATAATCTACAAATTTATTTTCAAGATCAAAGTCTCCAATCCTAGAGGTAACCCTTATAAAGAATTCAGATTTATTAGCGGCTATTAAATGATAACTGCCAGCTGGTGTTTGAGATGGGAATAATAGTTTTAAAGTCGAATCTTTTATATCAATTTTTGATTTGATTAAATCTAAGATTCTATCTTCAATATCATGATTAACTTTAATGTTAAAAGATGTATTGGCCTGAGCTTTCCCTTGCGCCCAACCAAATTCCATATCTCTCATACAACACAGCTTAATGTTTTTAATATTAAAGCACCATACATTTAATCAGTATTAGTAATTGAAATTTAGAACAAATTTTTAGTACTCATTGCTTAATAAGTCATTGATGTGATCAAATACTATCCTTTGCTGTACCATTCGTTAGTTTCTTGGTGCCGTCCCTTTGGAATCTCATTGGTATCCAATCTTGGCATTACAAACCTTGTGCTTTCATTGGTTGTCGCGATATCGACTTTCGTAGTTACTGCCAACTTGCACCCTCTCTCTTGAAGCATTTCGATTGACTGGTCATCATATGAACCATAAGGATAACAAGCGGTCCAGTTCTTCATATCCACTCCAATTTTATCTAAAAAAGCTAAAGATAGGTCTAATTCCTCTCTGAGCTCTTCTTTTGTTAAACTATTCCACCAATAATGGTTATAGCCATGATTACCAATATGTTGCCCGCTTCTTAACATATGCATTAACTGCTCTTCATTCATATACAGCTCTCTACTAAAAGATGACTCACTCATGCCAACATATTTCTCGAAAAGAGTATCTATAATTTTAATTCTTAGCTCCTCCCTTAACTCAACCTGGAGTAAACGCTTAATAAAAATAACCTCTGCTGTATCATAACCATAATCACGCGCTAGCTTCTTATGATAGTAGTCAAAATCTTGAAGTTGATATTCTTTTTTATAAACTTTTAGTAAATTTTTAATATCGCTAACTATGTCTGATTTATTCTGAGCTGAAGCTAATATGAAGTGAATCTTGTTCACGTCCAACACAGTATGTTCTGTAACTGCCTTGGAGGGTGGAAAAAAACTTCCTTGAAGTTGATATTTATCTAAAACAGGAAATACGTTCACGTAATGGTCAGAGTGGGCATCATCAAAAGTTAATAATACAGACTTCTTTGGTATCTTTGCTTGATTATCAATACTATGAATCACCTCTTCCATGGTAATAATATGGTAATGTTTTCTTAAATATAGGATTTGCTCCCTAAATAAATCAAGGTCTAAACCTTTAATCTCAGGAAACCTAGAATTCTTTAAATCCCTCACATAGTGGTACGTTACTATTGTTAAATTATTCATGTATTAAATTATTCAAACTGCAATATATTAAAAAATTATCATGGAGCATTTCATCTTATATTGGGTCTTTCTTGATCACAGTCACCAGTAATAATTAAAAGGTCTTCGCTATTTTCATTATTCAATTTCTTAAAACAAAAATTTTTCTTTTTATAATTAGAAATAAATGGCTCAAAATATAATGGTAGGTAATTCTGGCTTGTGCAAGTTTCAAAAACAGCATTATCAATAAAGGAAACCTCAGACAATAAGACATCTATGTAATCAATTTTCTCTGAAAGTGTAGCAAATGATGCATGTTTTGCAAAAATTGAAATTCCATTTCTATCTCCAGAAAAATCAACTATTCGAAAGATATTCTTTTTTGATTTTGGGTCAAAAAGTACTCTTCCAATAATTGTGGAAATGTAGGATTTGTCTTCATATATGTAAAAAATTAAATAATTATAGAATTTTCTTATTAGATATTTTTGTTTTAGGTAAAGATCTGACTTGTATTCGTAAAAGGTTATTTGCTTTTCTTTGTTTAAACTATCTGCAATTAGATAGTTTTTATTAATATTTTTTAAGTTTTTTGAAACTGATCTTTTTAAATGAAACATAGGCCCAGTTTCGTATCCCATTCTCTGGTATAAAGGAATTACTTGATCGCCAACGCCTAGACTTGCGACAAAGTCAACGTTTAGATGATCTTCAAGAAACTTTAAAAGTTTTATTCCAACTGGTTCATGCAATCCGTTCTTGGCCATCCACATTGAAAGCCATGCAATTTCTTGCTTTATTTTCTTGTCAAACTGACTATTTGTTATGTAGCCCAAGATTCCTAAAATATTACCTTTAGAATCTTTTGCTAAAAAAAATTGAACTTTATTCATATTTACAAAAAAATGATCGAACACCTCTCTGTCATGACTGAGAATATGATCAGAAGCCCAGTATTCTTTTATAAAATTCTGAATTCCTTTGTAATCTGTGTATTTGGCATGAGAGTAATTAATCATCATTTTGGTTAGCTCTTGTATAAAAATTCAATGAAAAAAGTATGCAAATATCTTTTGCCGTAATTAGATTTCTGCATTGTATATTTAGTGAGGAGCCCAAAATCCTTTTCCTAAAAAAATACAGATCAACTCTATGTTACTACATGGATATACAAAATGATAAATGTTAGAAGGATTCATTTTCTTTGATGGAACGAAATTATATTTTTTAGATGACCCAAGTCATTGAGACTTATTTAACCATTTTATTGGTAAAACAATCTAGATAGATAAAATGAATATTATGGCGATAATTAGATTGGTAATGCTGATCAAATAAATACAAAATCTAGAATTAGCAGTGTAAAATGAGCGCTAAAATATAAAAATTATATACTCATGACTCCAAAAGAAATATACAGCATTATAGCTGAGGTACTTAAAATAAGCATTGATGATGTAAATGATGACCTTTCTGTTGGAGATATCCCTTCATGGGATTCACTTGCGCATATGCAATTAATTGAAGTATTGGAACAGGCATCCGAATCAACTCTAGATATTGAAACAATAATTGAAATTGAGGATGTCCAAGATCTTTTGGAAGTTTTTCAAAAAACAGATTAATGTCAATTATAGAGAAGATTTTTTATCATGCTGATAAAAATCCGAATAAATCTGCTGTAATACATGGTAATACTTCATATTCATATGAAACTTTTGTCTCAGACATTCAATCCTCTTCCGAGGCTCTATGCAAACAAGGCTGTAAAAAAGATAGTAAAGTAATATTAAGGGCCGAGAATACCTATCAATTTATCTGTGTATATTTTGCCATTCACTTGATTGGAGCTATAGTTGTGCTTATTCCCTCAGAGAGAGATGAAGCATTTGAATTGTTAGTAACTCAAGCAACATGTCCATCATTAGTAATTGAGGACTCATCTTTTTTTTATAAAGAAAATAAATCCAATAAACCTTCAGTAGATTTCAAATGCGCAAATCATTCCAATGATATCGCCGATATAGTTTTTTCAAGTGGGACTACTGGAAATCCAAAAGGCGTCCCAATTAGTCATGCTAAGCAGTTCCTTGCAACTGAAAATATTACAAAGCATGTTAAAAATACCTCAAAAGATACTGAGTTGATATTAATGCCATTAAGCCATTCTTTTGGAATGGGTAGACTAAGATCTGTTTTCTTTGCAGGAGGACTGGTGATTATTGGTCCAGCTATCTACAATCTTAAAGAGATTTTTTATCATCTGAAAGAGCATAATGTTAATGGTTTGGGATTAGTGCCTTCTGCATGGAATATTCTTCGTAAGCTATCACGGGACTCTATCACCAAGTTTTCAGATCAAATGAAATATATAGAATTTGGCAGTGCTTACCTCCCCAAAGAAGAAAAAAAATTTATTGCTACATCTTTTCCTAATACAAATCTAGTAATGCATTATGGTCTCACAGAATTATCAAGGGCTTTATTTATAGATTTTCATAAAGATGATTTGGGGGCTATTGGCAAGCTTCAAAAAAATGTAAGTGTTAAGATAGTAGATTCAAATGGGAAAGTTCTTCCGGATGGTGAAAGTGGAGAAATAATGCTTCGATCTTCCTGGATGTCAGAAGAGTATTTAAATAGCAGTGAGCATAATAAGCATGCATTTCATCTTGATCATATTCGAACAGGTGACCTAGGCAAGATTATTGATGGGTATCTTTATCTAACCGGCAGGCTAAAAGAAATCATTAATGTTGGTGGGCGAAAAGTTAGTCCATATTACATTGAAGATAAACTAAACCTTCTAAGTTTTATTGAGGAGTCTGCATGCATAGGAGTCCCACACAAGGAAATGGGAGAGTCTATAGTTGCATTTGTTGCAATCAAAAAGACTATTAGTGATTCCAAAGTTGATATTAGGAATCAAATATACTCCTTAATCTCAAAGTCTTTGCCTGAACACATGATTCCAAATAAAATCATATTGATTGATGTGATACCTAAAACTCATTCAGGTAAGATCACTAGACATAAACTACATTCAATGATGAAGGATTATGCTTAAGTTAAAGTTACCTATACCAGTTTTCAGGAATGCAAAAGAGATTGCTAATGGAAAGAATTCAAGGCTTGCATTAACAGGTATCAATTCAAGCAAGGCTGCTCTGATTATTTCGGGCTCTTTTTATAAATCCCAATATTTTGAACAAATTAAAAGATTAATTAATTGTGATTCATTGCATGTTATTAAGAAAGAAGCTGGAGAGCCAACAATGCTTATTATTTCAAGTATTTTGGAGGAACTTGAGTCATTTAACCCAGATTATATTATTGCATTGGGTGGAGGGTCAGTGATTGATGCCTCAAAAATAGCATGGGTTCTATATGAGCATCCTACACTTGAACTTCGTGATCCTATCAGACCATTTTCAATTCCACCTCTGCGTGGTAAAGCAAAGTTTGCAGCTATTCCTACAACCATAGGATCAGGTTCAGAGGTTTCATCAGCAGCTGTTTTTATGGATCCAAATAATTTTTCAAAACAATCAATTGTTTCTCATGATCTTTTACCAGATCTAGCAATACTGGATCCAGAGTTAGTTTCTGAGGTACCTCAGGTTATATTAAAGACCTCTATTGCCGATGCCTTATCACATGCTGTTGAGGGATATGTATCAAAAATATCGCATCCAATGATGGAAGTTTTTTCAGAAAAATCATGCGAGATAATTTGCACATATCATGATAACTTTGATCAAGAAAATTGGAATCTTGAAATGATTTCAGCATTACAGCTATCTTCAATGCTTGCAGGCATAGTTCAAAATCATTGTGTCGTGGGCTTATCGCATGCCATTGCCCATCAACTTGGAAAATATAAATTTTCACATGGTCTGGCTAATGCAGTTCTTATGCCACATGTAATTGCATACAATGGAAGTGATCAGAATACATATAATAAGTATTTGAAGTTATGTAATCGTTCTGGAATAGGTAGCCTAGACAAGCTAGTAAAAATTTTTCAAGACTTGTCGCCAGATCATCAAGAATTTCCTTCTATTCAAAAATCGCATTTTCAAGAAATAGCAAAATTAGCAATATTAGATCCTAGTGCCAGAACAAATCCTATACAATTTACTGAACAAGATGTCATTGAAATCTTAAACAATCTTTATGAGTAAAACTAAAAAGTTTATATTAGACTGCAAGCCTTATGATTTAAGTAAGGAAGAAAAAGACTCATTGTTTAGAGAGAATTTAATAGATGAGTTAATCCATCATTATAAAAACAACAAGCTTTATAAGAAGTTTTGTGAAAAAAATAATTTTAATCCTTGTTCATTTTCAGGGCATATAAATGAGATTCCTGCTATACCTGTTCATGTATTCAAAGCATTGGGTGGAATTCTAAATTCTGTAGATCAGCAAGAAATTTCATTCTCTCTAAACTCATCAGCTACCTCTGGAAGACCAAGTACTATTCTTGTAGACAAGCTAACATCTCAAAGGCAAAAAATTGCAATGGCAAAAGTCATGCAAGAGGTTTTAGGGACCAAGCGAAAGAAATTTTGCATTATGGATATTAACCCCGCTAGTTCAAGAGCAACTAATTTAGGAGCACGAATTGCTGCTATCAAGGGATACCTTAATTTTGCATCTTCTTCTAATTACTTTATAGATTATTGTGAGAAAAAGAATGGGCTTATTTTTAATAGAAAAGATTTCTTAGATTTTATTGCATCAGCTGATCCTGAAGAGCCGTTGGTAATTTTTGGCTTCACTTTTGTTCTATACTACGATGTCATTAAGCCTTTGTTAGATGATACTCAAGATTTAGGACTGCCTGAAGGAAGTAAAATTATTCATATTGGTGGATGGAAAAAATTAGAAGATCGAAAAGTAGATAAATCTTTATTCAATAAAGAAATTTCTCAATTATTTAAAATAAATGAAGAAGATATAATTGATATTTACGGATTTACAGAACAAATGGGAATTAATTATCCTGATTGTAAAGCTGGCTGGAAGCATATCCCCTCTTACTCCGAGCTATTGGTCAGGGACGAATCAAACCATGCTTTAATGAAAGATAATGAAGTTGGTTTATTGCAGTTCCTTAGTCCAATTCCTCATTCATATCCAGGAAACGTTGTGCTAACAGATGACTTAGGCTTTATGGATTCAGGCAAATGCGAATGCGGATTAGATACCAAAAGATTTAAGATTGTTGGAAGAGCTCATAAAGCTGAAGTTCGAGGGTGTGGTGATGTTATGTCGGAGAAAATTGCAGACCGGGATAAATTTAAAAATATTAGGCATTCATTAGAATCTTTTAAGGTTCATCATTCTCCATTGACTATTGCGGAAGGCAATGTTACTCAATTAGAAAATTTTAAATTGATGGTAAGTGAGTTAGAAAAATCTAAAAAATGGTTATCTGATCAGCCAAGTGAGTTAATTCTTGGATTGGTAAATCTTGCAAGAAAAAAATGGGCTACTGAAAAATCACTAGAAACTTATAGAAATCATGGTTTAAATTTCTTGATTGACTGGTGCTCACCTGAAAGGTTGTCGGCACTTTTGGATGAGGGTCTCAGAGGTAAGAGAGGCATGATTGATAGCTTTATGCCAAAGGGTAATTCACAAAAATCTTCAATGATGGCATCTCCAAGAGGTATTGTTGTGCACTGGTTGTCAGGTAATGTTCCTTTGCTAGGGATGTTTTTATTGATTCAAAGTATTTTGTGTAAAAATATTAATATTTTAAAAGTATCGGCAAATGAATCCCAGGCTTTACCTGCACTTCTTGATTCATTTAAAGGTTTAACATATTCGTCTAGTGGGGGAAGAAGTATTTCCGGAGATGATTTGCTGAAAACAATTGCTGTACTATATTTTGATAGAGAAAATGTTGAAATTGCTGATGCATTTTCAAGCATTGCGGATGTAAGAATTGCTTGGGGTGGTAAAGAAGCTGTAACCTCAATCACAACTCTACCAAAGAAATATAATTGTCAAGATATAATATTTGGTCCGAAGCTTTCTACAATGGTAATTGGAAAAGAAGCATTATCTGATGAGAGAAAAATTAGAAAAATTCTTCGACGAGTAGCAACCGATTGTAGTGTTTTTGATCAATATGCCTGCGCCTCCCCTCATGCAGTTTTTATTGAATCTGGCGGACTAATTTCTCCAAAAGAATTTTCTGAAAAGCTTGCGAATGCCATGGAAAAAGCTCTCATTCGACTTCCGTGTGATGAGCCAGATATCGGACAAAAAAATAAGATCAAATCAAAGATTGCTGAATACCAATTTATTGGTGAGGCTCAATCTCATCCAGAGTTCAAATGGACAGTCCTTTTTGAGAAATCATGTATTTTAAATGATCCCACATACCAAAGAGTGGTAACTATCAAAGAAATAGAGAATGTATTTGATATGGTCGAAACTCTAAACGAAGATGTCCAAACAATTGGATTGGCTTTGGAGGGCAAAAAGAAATTAGATTTTGCTAAAGAAGCTGCTAATAAAGGAATAGTTCGATGTCCTGAAATAGGTTTCATGACTCATTTTGATTCACCCTGGGATGGAATGTTTGCAATTGATAGGTTAATTAGATGGACTTCATTGGGAGGCCCGCATTAAATTTAGGTATCTCAAATAACTCATTTTATAGTTTCAGGGGTGTTCTAATTGAGTTAGAATAACGCCAGCACCGCTAATAGCATGTTTATAAATAAATATTTTAGAAATGATAATAATTGACGTAGGGGCAGCTGGAGAAATCTTGCCAAGGTTCTCTAATATAAATAATAAAACTATAGTAGCCTTTGAACCAGATCCAGAAGCATTTTTAGACCTAAAAAAAAAATATACATCAAAAGATGTCATTATTATCAATGAAGCCCTGTCATCTCAAGAGCAAGACTTAGACATATACTTCACAGAAAAAGGAGAATGCTCATCTATTTATAAACCTAACAAAAAATTATTGGAACGGTTTCCATTTTCTGAAAGATTTAACGTTAAAAATATAGAAAGAATTAAATCAAAAACTCTTGATAGTGCTCTTGAAGAAAATAAGTTAAAAAATCCAAATTACATAAAATTAGATATTCAAGGCGCGGAACTTGACGCACTAAAAGGCGGCTTAAAATCACTAAAAAGCATCTGTTGCGTTGAGCTTGAGATTGAATTTGCTGAACTGTATGAAGGGCAACCTCTGTTTAGTGAGACAGAGCAATTTCTTCGAGAGCTTGGTTTTGAGGTATGGGATATTAGAAGGACATTTCAAAAAGAAAAAAATGCAGTATTTTTTGGTTTTAAAAAAGGAAGATTGGTATCAGGTGATGCTTTATTTTTTAAAAATCCTAAAAAACTTCATGATGATTTGGATGAATTAGATGACAACGATTGGTATCAGATTATTTCTTCATCTATAGAAATTGCAAAAGTTTATGGTTACTCAGACTATGTTTTGGATCTCATAAATGAAATACCTGATACAAGGGACAAAAACTTAATAAATAAGGGCTTAAAGTTTAGAAAAAAAAATTGGTTAACAATTGAAAGCGCCTTAAGTCACCATCGCTATAAATTTGGTAGGTATATATCGAGCAAACTTTTTTCTTTGGCGCACAGAATAGACCCTTACGATTCTGGTTATAAGACCGGAGATTTGGAATTAGGAAATAAAACTATCGAATAATACCCTCTGTTAATCTCATCATGAACTTTAGTTTCATCTGATAATTGGTATCTTTTAAATCAGAATTTCGAGAAAAATATCATAGATAGTAGCTCCAATCTAGGAATAGATAGATTTAAAATGAGCAAATATAAAATAAATTATAAAGCTTGCCGTAAATATCTCTCCAGACTCCTCCAAAAGACTAAGCAAAAATGACATTACGGCATTATGATTAAATAATACGGAAAAAAAATCTATCCCTACAGCAAAAAAAATTAAAATAGCTACCAAAAATAGCACATGAGTAAGAAATTTTTTAAAAAAATAGTTACTTTTTATAAAAGAAATAGCTAAAGGAATTAGAGCTAATGAACCCATCATAAGAAAACCAAAAAGCTCGCCTAAACTTTTAGCTATTTGTGGTAAAGGGACTTGAGAACCAATAATTAAATTAAAATTTTGACCAAATTTCTCATGAATTTGCAATGAATCATCCGCAAGAACAATAGTAAAAAATATTATCAATGAAAAATAATTTAAATATTTTGTCTTTAACATTATTAAAAATAATAGGCCTATAATTCCAGCATACTTAATGTATTGATAGATTTCAGAAATGCTGCGGTCCTGCTCAAGACTAAAGAAGAAATTTGGAGGTGTTAAAAGAAAAGAATTTATTAAATGAATGGATATAAATAAAATATCAAATAATAAAAAAGTTATTAGAAAAAGTGAGATTTTTTTGGTATTCAAATTTTTTATTCCCACTCAATGGTAGCTGGAGGCTTGCTTGAGATATCATATACTACTCTACTAACTCCCTCTAATTCATTCACTATTCGGTTTGAGACATGCGCCAAGAAATCATATGGGAGCTTAGCCCAAGTAGCAGTCATGAAATCTACTGTTTCAACTGCTCTAATTGCTATTACATCCGCATATCTCCTTTCATCACCAACAACTCCAACTGATTTAATTGGAAGAAATGCACAAAATGCTTGACTGACTTGATCATATAAGCCTGCCTTAATTAACTCATCTATGAATATAGCGTCAGCATTTTGAAGGATTAAAACTTTTTCTTGAGAAATCTCACCTAGAATTCTTACCCCTAACCCAGGACCTGGGAATGGATGCCGATTTAACATTTCTAATGGAAGGCCAAGCTCGGATCCCATTTTCCTAACCTCATCCTTAAATAAATCACGTAATGGCTCAACTAATTTCATCTTCATATCATCAGGAAGACCGCCAACATTGTGATGAGATTTAATCACCCTAGCCTCTTTAGATTCTGATTCAGAAGATTCAATTACATCAGGATAAATAGTACCCT
>MDSV01200340.1_pt1 | contig 10369 bp, 9 predicted proteins | sample 810851 | NCBI WGS metagenome assembly MDSV01 (sample SAMN05326640, study PRJNA326480) | marine metagenome | isolation source: seawater | place: Atlantic Ocean: North East | collected 2012
TGAATGCTCAATCAAGCGCTCTAATAAAATTATTTTAATTCATCCAATTCAACAGTTTTTTGCCATTGAAGCTTAAAATCTCTGGAGATAAATTTAGCTTTGTTTTCTCGCACCTCGATAACATCGCCATAAATTATGCCCATGTCCAATTTATGTGTTTTACCATCCTTGTCAAACATATGACTTGCAATGCAGTATGTTTCTCCCTTGTATGTACTATCTTGCCAAACTCCGTTAACGTTCATGATCTGATGCATAGTACTCTTATAGTTTTCTAGTTGCTGCATAGCGACTATAAAATTCTTTAAGCCATTAATCTCATAATGTCCATGCATAGAAAATTCGTCCCACATTATAGTTGCAAGTGACGAAAATTTTCTTTTATCAATGTATATTGCATATAAATTTGATAATTTTGTTGGTGCCATTAAATTTAATAATTTTGATGAAACAATATTTTCTTCCATTATTTTTTCACCTCTGAGATTAATTTAAGAACTTTAAAAATATCATCAGGACCTTGAGCAAAATTAATTGGGAAAATCTCAACTTCATTCAAACCTGCAGCAATAGATTTTTCTAATTCCTGAAGAGTAAGGTCGATATTAGGAACGCCATTATCATCAATGCATGTAGGAAGTTGACCTCTAATTCTTGGATGATCATCCCTTCCCGCTTTGACGAAAGCTTCAGACAATATTTCTTTGCCCTCAGAAATAAACTCTCTACTTGTTTTAATTGGAATCCATCCATGTCCGACTTTAGCAATTCTGGAAGCATTTTCAGACGTCATTTTTAAGCCAAACAATAAAGGCAAATCTTTACCTTGGGCAGGCTGAGGATGACACCAAATGTCATCAAAATTAAAATTTTTACCATGAAATGAAACTGGGCTGTCTTCCCATAGTAATTTACAGATATCTAAAGTTTCCCAAAAGATTTCTGCTCGATTCTCAAAGCTAACTCCAGCAGTATCAAATTCTTCTTTTTGCCAGCCCAAACCAACTCCGAGTTCTAAGCGTCCTTTTGAAATAGCATCTAAGGTAGCAGCATTCTTTGCTAGTAATGCAGGATTTCTGAGAGGCGCAATAAGCACAGCTGTAGCTAAGTTTATCTTTTTTGTATTTGAGGCAATCATTGTTAGTAGTGATAATGGCTCATACCATGGTGCTTCAGATGGAAGGGGAAATTTTCCGAATGGATATTTGTGAAGATTTTTACCCATTACTACATGATCGGTAACACTAATAGAGTCAAAGCCAAGCTCCTCAGCCATTTGAGAAATTTCAATTAAAGATAAAATATCTCCGCCATAAAAATTTTCTAGGCCAAAAAGCCCCGCCACTAATTTCATATAATTCTCATTTATTTATTTGATTGTACGAAGAATTTTAATTCAATGCACATTATTATTTTGTGAATTCCCTAGAATAACAAAATTAATGCAAGTGCAGATAAAAGTAACTTCAAGAAAATATAAAATCTTTCGTATGAAATATATGAAATTAATTTTTTACCTAGTAATGCGCCCGCATAACCAGCAACGCCAAGGACAAAAATAAATAAAAGGTAATCTAAAAGAGAGAAACTGAAAAAATATATAAATAAAATAATTTTATAAGAATGTTGAAAAATCATAACGGCGCCATGATTGGCTACTAATACTTCTGGCGACAAGTTTTTTGTCCTCATGTAAGCCGTTACTAAAGGTCCATTTGCCCCAATAAAAACACCTGCAAAGCCAGAAATAAATCCACAAAACCAATCATTTCTCATTATGGAGAGAATAAAGTTATCTAAAGGAGCCCAAGTAAAAAATAAAATAGTGCCAGCAATTAGCCAAATTAAAAATTGCTCTGGCATAGAGCCAAATAATAAAATTCCACTAAATGCACCGAATATAGTAGCTATTAAAATATTTTTAATAAGCCTCCATTGACAAAATTCCCGATACACAAAGGTTCTTGATAAATTGTTTGAGAGCTGAATTGCCCCATGCAATGGAATAAGTGTTCCAGGCGAAAAGTATTGGGCCATTGCAACAAGCATTATCAGGCCACCACCAACACTAAAAATAGAAGTTAATAGAGAGGTTAAAAAAGATAATATAGAGAAGAAGATAATAAACTCTGGTGACATATAAGAGTGTGTTTTTAGCTTTAAAGGAATTAAGATTAACTCATGAGTAAGATAGATCAAATTATTAATGACCTTACATTAGAAGAAAAAGTATCTCTTCTGAGTGGATTTAATAGTTGGTATACCAATAAGATTGATGGAAAAGGTATTCCAAGCATTAAGATGTCGGATGGACCAAATGGTGTAAGAGGTGATTCAAATTCTGGAAAATCATCGGCTTGTTTTCCATGCGCCATATCCATAAGCTCTTCTTGGGATCTAGATCAAGTCAAAAAAATAGGAGTGGCTTTGGGCGAAGAAGCTCAAGCGAAAGATGTAGATGTGCTCTTAGGTCCTACCATTAACATTCATAGGCATCCTCTGGGTGGCAGACATTTTGAGAGTTTTTCAGAAGATCCATTTTTAACTGGAAAAATTGCATCTAGCTACGTTCAGGGCGTCCAATCTCAAAATGTTGCAGCCTGTCTGAAGCATTTTGTAGGCAATGATACTGAGTTTGAAAGGCATTCAATCAGTTCAAATATTGATGAGCAAACACTCAGAGAGATATATCTTCTTCCATTTGAAATTGGTGTGAAAGAAGGAAATGCAAAAGTTGTAATGAGTGCTTACAACAAATTAAATAATATTTACTGTAGTTCACATCAGGAATTACTAATAGAAATTTTAAAAAAAGAATGGGGTTTTGATGGATATGTTGTAAGTGACTGGGGAGCAGCTCTTGAAACTGAGGAAAATGCAAATGGCGGATTAGATCTAGAAATGCCTGGGCCGGGCAATGTTTGGGGGAATGCTTTGATTGATGCAATTAAAAACAAAAAAGTTGCAGAAGATTTAATTGACGATAAGGTAAAAAGAATCCTATCTATAGCAGAATTCTCAAAACGTTTTGAAAAACCAGAAATCAAGAATGAAGAGGCTATTGATAACCCCGAACATAGAAAATTATTAAAAAAAGCAGCAGCTGACGGAATGATTCTTTTAAAAAACGACGATATGTTGCCCCTAAAAAAAGATATAAAAAAATTAGCAATCATTGGTCCTAATGCAAAAGAAGCACAAATTATTGGAGGTGGGAGTGCCAGCTTAAGACCTCATTATCAAGTTCATCCACTTGAAGCAATCCAAGCAAGAATAGGAAGCAAAACAGAAATTTTATACTCAAAAGGTTGTCATACTCACAAGTATCTTCCAAAAATTAATGAAAAGCTGATGAAATCCTCAGAGGGTTTCCTGGTGGAATACTTTGATGGAGAGAGTTTTGATAAAAATTTACTTTTTCAAGAAAATTTAATAGGTAGCAAATTCTGGGTCTTTGAAGGTTTTGCTAAAGAGATAATCGCAAAAGAAGAAAGGCCAAAAACATCAGTAAAATTTTCCTGTGAATATGCTCCAGATATTTCTGGTCATCATGAATTTGAGATTTTTGGCATAGGTCAGTGTCGCATGTTTATTGATAACAAAATGCTTATTGATAATTGGAATAATATTGAGCCTGGCGAGGCATTTTTTACTTTTGGATCAGCCTCCAAAAAAGGAATTGCAAATTTTGAGAAGGGAGAAACTTATAAAATAGTAATAGAGTATTATTTTGAAGGCAATTTCCCCGCTGTCTATATTGGCTGTCAGCCTCCAGATGAGGTTGATTTATTTGCAGAGGCCATTGATTGTGCTTCTGAAGCAGATCAAGTAATTTTAATTGTTGGAACCAACTCTGACTGGGAGACTGAAGGCAATGACAGAGCTGATTTTAATTTACCAGCGAATCAAAATGATTTAATTGAAGCGGTATTAAATGCTAACGAAAATACAGCAGTAGTAATTAATGCTGGCTCACCAATAAATATTCCTTGGTTAGATAAAGCAAAGGCTGTATTGCAAGCATGGTTTGCGGGACAAGAATTTGGTAATGCCTTGTTTGATATTTTGTCTGGTTCAATTAATCCTTCAGGTAAATTACCAACATCATTCCCTGCAAGAATTGAAGATACTCCAGCTTTTAAATCATACCCTGGTGAGAATTTACAAATGAACTATGACGAAAAACTTTTAGTTGGTTATAAGTGGTATGAAAAAAAAGATATAAAACCGTTATTTTGCTTTGGTCATGGCTTATCCTATACAGAATTTGAATATAAGAATTTAGAAGTAGAGACAAATGATAATAAAGAAGTTTTGTGCAAATTCACTATTAGAAATAAAGGAGAAATTTCAGGCGCTGAAATAGCCCAATGTTATATTCGTTACTCAATGAATTCAGAGAGTGAGCCTAACAAGACACTTCAAGGCTTTTGTAAAGTCAATATTGATGCTCATGATGAAAAAATTGTTGAGATAAGACTGACTCAAAGAAATTTTTCATATTGGTCTATAGATACCAAAAGCTGGCAGATTAAAGATGGATCGTATGAAATTTTAATAGGCTCATCCTCAGAAAACATTTATTTAAATTCATCTATCAAGCTCGAGAAAGTTCTTGAAGTTCTTTGACAGAGAGCTTAATTTTTGTCGCCTCAATTGAGCTATTAGTCTCAGATAAAGTTCTTGGGCCAATAAGTGGAAATATTAAATTGGATTGGTGCAGAACATAAGCTAAGGCAATTTGAATAGGTTCTACACTTTTTTTCTTGGCCAGCTCAAAACACTTGTCTCTTCTAATTAAGTTTTTCTCATAATGCCAAACTCTCATTTCTTCATCGAAAGTGGGGTTCGAAAAATGCTCATTAGAAATCTGCTCTTTCTTTTTAATAAAAAATCCTCTTGCCTGAGAAGACCAAGGAAATAATAAAATCTTTTCGTTAATAATATATTCTAAAAATTTATCATTTACTCCAACACAACCTGGCCATACAGGTTGAATCATTTCTGCTAAGCTAAAATTATTGCTTAGTGTAGAAAATGGTTCTTTTTTATTTTTTATTGCATTAGCTCTTGCAGAAGAAAATCTATCTAACTCCCAATTTGAGGCTCCCAATAAATCAATTAGACCTTCATCTCTAATATCTGACAATGCATCAATAAATTCATCTACCGGTACATCTCTATTATCTCGATGTAGACAAAAAATATCTATTTTTGGAATATTAAGCCGATCAAGTGATTCAAGAATTTGAGGTCGAATAAACTTTGGTTCACATTGAGGAGTATGGGCTGCCTTACCAATGACGACTACGTCTTTTGAAACTCCTCTTGAGTTTATCCAGTCACCAAGATACTTATCACCTTTTCCATGATTATATATATACGCGGTATCAAATATCCTTCCTCCCGACTCATAGAAGTGATCAAACATTGTAAAGGCATGGAGTTCAGACGTTTGATTGTCACAACCCAATACAAGTCTTGAAACAATTTTATTAATTCTTGGAGGGGTTATTTTTTTGAGTGTAGTTTTTCTTATTTCAGAAGTATCTGACAAGAATATTGGAGAATTTTTTAAAATATTTTTTGGGCATTCAATTTTCATTCTTTCTCTCCATTGATCAAGCCAAAACATATTACTTTGAGTTTCAGTGTGAGTTACAAACTCCGACTCTTCTTTTTTCTGTAATATGCAATTAGAAGCATGCTCAATTTCTCTGGAAAATAAACCAACTTCATCAATAAACAAAATTTCTTCTTCGCCTAAATCAGGAGTAGAGACCAAAATAGAGGATCTTCCACCTTGAAATTGTCCACAATGCCATGGTTGATTAACAGAAATAAATTTGTTACCACTAGATATAACTAGATCATTGGCAAAGTTTTCATTTATTGCACAGCTGATTTTTGCCTCAATAGAATCTGAAAAAATAATATGGGCGTGAGATTGGAGATCAACACCAGTCTCATCTAGCTCTCCTGTCACTGAAAACTCTTTGGGTTCAGCAAACGGAAGTCCTTGCAAATGACCAGCTATTAACTTACTCATCGTTAGGGGATAACATCCAATATCTAAGATTGCCCCTCCACCTAGATCAGGATTTCTTAGTCTATGATCTATCGAAACCTCAGCAGCAAAGCCAAATGAGGCTTCAATTAATATTTTTTCTTGATCACCTAAAAAAATATGTAAATTATCTAAAATATTCTTTGTTTGGGGATGAGTTCTATACATAAACCCTTCCATTAAAAAAATATTTGATTGTTTGGCTAGATCTAGCAGAATCATGCTCTCATATGCATTCATCGTAAATGGCTTTTCACATAGAACATGCTTATTATTTTTAATAGCTTCAAATGTATGATTAAAGTGTTCACTGTGAGGTGTTGCGACATAAACAGCATCTATTTCAGGCGAGGATAATAAATCATCTAATTGATAGTGGGCGTCGATATTAAATTTTTTTGCAAAAGCATTGGCTTTTTGAACATTTCTACCAAATAAGCCTATTAGTTTAGAATTTGAAGTTGATTTTATAGAGTGCGCAAAAGCAGATGCTATTGAACCTGAGCCAATTATCCCCCAATTAATTTGTTTCATGATTCAATTTTTTTCTTTCTATTTCAAAAATTAATTTTTGATGAAATGCTTTATTTATCGGATAAAAAGATACCAAAACAAAACTTAGGAAAATGCCGGTTAATGGTATCCAGGTCATAATAAATTTTAATTCATTTAATGTTTGCTCAGTCTGAACAGTGTTTGGCTCAAAGCCAATTTGAGTTAAAACCAGGCCAAGCAATAAAGCAGCTAATGCGATAGCTGCTTTTTGAGCAAAGGTCATAAAACCATATAGCGATGATTCTGTTCTAACCCCTGTTTTCCATTCTCCATATTCAATTGTATCTGGAAGCATTGACCAAAATAAAACTCCTGTTGCTCCATTTCCAATTCCAATAAAGCCAAGAATAAGCAGCAGTTCATTAAGAGAATTTATTGGGGAAAAATAAAAAATTAAAAATCCAATAATCAGCAATATCATTGATGCCATCCATGAATTTCTTTTACCAATTTTTATCGCGGCATATGCCCATAATGGAATGACCAAAAGAGCTGAGCCGCTGCTTACACCGAGAATTAGCCCTTGATACTCATGCAATTCGAGAGAGTATTTAACAAAATAAATTAAGTTGTTATTAAACATTATTGAAGTTGAGCCAAGGATAAGTATTGACGCAAAGACAATCCAGAATGGATAATTATTAGCAACTGACTTAAAAACTTTTGCAAAGCTGGGTAACTGAGTTAAGGAATAATTGAATTCTCTTTCTTTTACAAATCTTACAGTGATGCTTAAAACCAACACTGCCATAAGACCACAAATAATACCTAAGTAGATAAAACCAAAAGCTTCATTTGTCCCACCAAAGAACATAACTATTGGGAAGCCTAAAGCTGAGACTGTAAGGGTGCCAAAAGAGGCTCCTATCATCCTTGCTGTGGTTAATTTAGTTCTTTCGTCACTATCATCAGTAATCCTTGCTGTAAGAGAGGAATATGGAACGCTGACTATTGTGAAACACGATCTATGTAATAAATTAACAGCTAGTAAGAAAATAAAAAGTTTTGCGCCTTCAAATGGAGGAACCCAAAATAATAAAACAAAGGAACAGGCTAAGGGAATTGCGCCAAAAAAAATATATGGTCGATAACTCCCCATCTTACTTCTAGTTCTTTCTGCTAGGTATCCCATAAAAGGATCTGTTATTGCGTCCCAAGCAATTCCTAAAGCATAAAGCCAGCCTGCAAGAAGTGGTGATATTCCAACAACATCGGTATAAAAATATAAAAGATATAAGCCTACTCCACTCCAGTACAAACAAATTGCATAATCTCCGATGCCATAGGCTGCTCTAACTTTATTTGATACTGTATTTGGACTCATAAATCTTCAATGACTATAGCAGTCTTGTCAGCAGTTGGTAATATTTAGTAAGTGCATTAGTATAAAATTCATGGGAACAAAGCATCACTATAAAGAAGGCTTTTCTGAAAATAACGGGGTTAAAATTTTTTATCGTGATTATGGTCCAGAGGACGGTGATCCGATACTAATGGTTCATGGCCTAGGAGCACAGCTTGTACATTGGCCTCACCATTTAATAAGTTTCTTGCAAGATAATAATTTTCGACCCATAACTTATGACAATAGAGATGTTGGCTTATCTTCTAGATTTACCAATACGCCATCATTTGTGTTGGACTACATCAAATACTTTTTAAGATTACCTATTAAATCTGAATATAAAATTGATGATATGGCAGATGATGGAATCAAACTATTGGAAACTTTAAAAATCCCAAGGGCTCATATTTTTAGTACCTCCATGGGCGGAATGATTGGTCAGATAATTAGTGCTATATATCCTGAGAAAGTTAAAACTTTTACATTAATTGCATCTACCGCATCCACCCCTAGTCCGATTAATGCTCCATCAAAGGCAGTTAGGGAAATTATGTTGGAAAGATCAAGAAATCCAAATGCTTCTTATGATGAAATCATCAACAGAGAAATTAAAATGGTTTCACTAATTGGAATGAAAGGAAGGATTGTTGATACTCCTGAATTTAGAAAAGAAACAATGGAAAACTTAAATCGTTCTCAGGATGGATCAGGATATGCAAGGCAACTTCTGTCAATTCTTGCATCAAAGGATAGATTAAAAAAAATTAAAAAAATTAAAGCTCCTACATTAATTATTCATGGAAAGGATGATCCTATGATACATGTCAGGAATGCCTATAAAATGCATAAGTTAATTCCGCATAGCAAAATTAAAATAATTGAAAACATGAGACATCTAATTGAACCTGAAATTCTCTCTCAATTTGAGGGAAATCTATTAAATCATCTAAAATTTAACTCTTTATAGCTGCAAGCTCCTCTTCGGTAATTAGCAGCATTTCTCCAATTTGCATAAACAGTGAATTTTCATACTGATCAACTTTATTATCAGACAAAATAACACTCCAGATATTAGATAAAATCTCAAGTTTCATTCTTTTGGTGCAGTTGCTGTTAATAATATTAATGAATGGATTAAAAGACTCCTTATGACTTGTCCATTCTTTTAGCTCTTGAAATGCTTCAGAAAAATTACCTTCAGGGTATAAATCTAAATAAAAATTTTTAATTTCTTCTATCTCCTCATCATCAACTTTCCCATCCATTCGAGCAATTTCGATCATTAAACATAAAACAGCAGAAACATGTGGAGGCATATCCTCTGCAGTTCCAGAAATATCAGAAAATAATTTTTTTTTGAATATAGACAGCATGTATTAAAAATTTTTTAAAGAATAACTATATCAATCTTTTTATAAAAATAATCATAATGAGCCATCAATCCCAAATACGCATAAGTCCCTCTTGCGCGGTTGAAGCAATTAATTTACCAGCCTTGGTATATATTGACCCTCGAGAAAAACCACGTGCGTTTTGAGAAATTGGGCTATGCATATGATGCAAAATCCAATCATTAAAATTTACTTTTCCATGAAACCACATCACATGATCCAAGCTAGCACTTTGAAATTTTTTCGACATAAAATTTACCTCATGAGGATTTACAGCCGCTCCAAGAAGCCCCATATCAGAACAATACAATAATAATGCTTGGTGGATTCTTTCATCTTTAGGCAACTTTCCAGTTGGTTTCATCCAAGTGCTCCTATAAGGAGGTAGTTTTTCTGCTTTTAATAAATCCATGGGTTCAACTTGTCTCGTTTCGATCTCTCTTTCTCTGAGCCACATAGGTAAATAATCTTTAGGAATTTTCTTTTGTACATCTTTTCTTAACTCTAAATCACTTTTAAGTTTCTCTGGACCTGCAATTTTTGGCATTTTTATTTGATGACTTAGGCCTTTTTCCCTCTTTTGAAATGAAATGGAGCAACTAAAAATTGCTTCTCCATTTTGAATTGCGTTTACTCTTCGAGTCGTGAAACTCTTCCCATCTCTAATTCGGTCAACTTCAAAAATAATATTTTGCTCAAAATCTCCTGGTCTCAGAAAGTATGAATGAAATGAGTGAACCCATCTTGCTTTTTCGACTGTTTGGTAACCAGCTATTAAACATTGGGCCATAATCTGACCCCCAAATATTCTTTGAAAACCAACACTTTTTCCGGTCCAGGAATATAGATCTCTATCAATCCTAGTTAAGTTAAAAAGTTCAAGCGTGTGTTTAAGGGCGCTATTCATTAGTTTTGATGATTTATTAAATAAAAATTTATCTTACATTGAATCAATTAAAACTAGAACTTTATCTCATCAAAAGTTAGCATATGTGCTTCTGTAAATACTAA
>MDSV01005864.1_pt1 | contig 10368 bp, 9 predicted proteins | sample 810851 | NCBI WGS metagenome assembly MDSV01 (sample SAMN05326640, study PRJNA326480) | marine metagenome | isolation source: seawater | place: Atlantic Ocean: North East | collected 2012
CAACTGCTCAACGTGGTCGAAGAGATGGCCATCGCCGCGGGTATGCCCGTACCACCCGTGTATTTGATCCGCGAAAACAGCATCAATGCGTTTGCTGCCGGTTTTGGCATTCACGACGCTGTGATCGGCATCAACCAAGGCACCATCGACCTGCTGAACCGCCAGGAATTACAGGGGGTCGTGGCCCATGAATTCAGCCATATTTTGAACGGTGATATGCGCATCAATCTGCGCATCATTGCCTTACTCAACGGTATTTTGATTCTGGGCATTATTGGTGGCGGTTTGATGCGCGGTTCCATGTTCAGCCGCTCCCGTGACCGCGGGGGCTTGATTGCCTTGGGCATTGGTCTGCTGATCATCGGTTATGGCGGCACGTTTTTCGGCCAGCTGATCAAGGCGGCGGTGAGCCGGCAACGCGAATATCTGGCTGATGCCAGTGCCGTCCAGTTCACACGATCCACTCAGGGCATTGCCAACGCGCTGAAAAAAATTGGTGCGCATAGCCACGGCTCTCATGTCGAGTCCCCCAACGCGGACGAGAACAGTCATCTGTTTTTCGGCGCCATAAAGTCGTTCAGCGGTATGATGGCAACCCATCCGCCCTTGGATGCACGCATTCAAGCATTGGATCCAAACTGGAAACCGAACAAACAAGGCAAGCCCCACTCTGCCAGTCCGGCTTCCGTTGACGCCTTCAGCTTCGCAGGCGGTACGGGTAGTACGCCGGTCAGCCAATCCAGCGGCAGCACCAATCTTGTTGCGGCGCAACAATTGATGACGACGGCAGATACCAAATTAAGCCAAGCCAGCCACGACACGTTTGAAGCGAGGGCCTTGGTGTATGCCATGCTGCTCAGCGACGACGCGCAAACGCGCGACGCGCAGCTTCAACTCATCGCTCAGAACGCCGAGGCCGGCGTACCGGGTTTGGTTCCGGATATCTATCAACGCATTCGACAGCAGGACCAACAGCACAAACTCCTTCACCTCGACCAAGCCATGCCAACCCTGAAGGAGATGTCGAAGCAGCAGTATCAGCGTTTTTACGATATCACCGGCAAGCTTATCGTGGCCGATCAAGCGGTGGATCTTTTTGAATGGGTGGTTCATCGCGTCATCACTCAAGAGCTTTACGCTCACTTTGTGAAACCCTTTCGCGGCAGCGGCCGGATCACGCGGGCAAGCAGAGTACATAAGCCGGTGAGCCTTGTCTTATCGCTGCTGGCGGCGGTAGGAAGCACCAGTGACGATCAACGACGGTTGGCCTATCAACGTGGGGTAGCGCACTGGGGCAGCAAACCGTCCATGACGCAACTGGAGTACTTCGACTATCAAACGCTGAATCAGGCCCTAGACAGGCTACGCGACCTCAACGCCGACTTAACACAGCGATTCATCGATGCCTGTGCATGTGTTGTCAACGCCGATGGCGAGCTGACCGGTGACGAATTCGCCTTGATCAAAGGCGTGGCGACTACCTTGGGCTGCCCGCTGCCACCTCTTGAACCGAGCGCATGAGCGTCGCGTCACCGCAAAACAGCGTAACGTCTTTAAGTAACGGCGGCCACCAACTGGCCGCCCTTGATCTCGGATCAAACAGTTTTCACCTACTCATTACCCAAGAAATTCAGGGCCGAATCCAAGTTGTCGACAAACACAAGGAAATGGTGCGTTTGGCCGAAGGCCTTACCGACAAAGGCCAACTCAGCAAACAAGTGAGCGAACGCGCACTCCAATGCTTGCAGCGATTAGCGCAACGACTGCGTTCCATTGACCCGAACAATCTGCGCATCGTTGGCACCAATACGCTAAGACAACTTGAGAACAGCAGTTCTTTTCTGGCTGAAGCCGAGAGGATTTTGGGGCGCCCCATCGAGATCATTTCCGGACGTGAAGAGGCTCGCCTGATTTACCTAGGGGTATGTCACGGCATGGGGGACAACCGCACTCAAGAGCTGGTCATCGATATTGGCGGCGGCAGCACCGAACTGATTATCGGCCAAAATTTCACGCCGACAGCCTTAGAGAGCTTGCACATGGGTTGCGTGTCCATGACGCGCAAACACTTTCAGCCCGGCGCCGATCTGGCTGAGGCGTTTCAGCGCGCCATCAACGATGCACTGATTGAGCTAGAGCCGGTAACCCAAATCTATCTGGAGCGGGGCTGGGAGCATGTAATTGGCGCCTCGGGCACGATCAACAGCGTGGCCTCGGTCCAAACCGCCCTGGGCCTTGGCACACAAATCACCGCCGACACCCTCAAACACATTCAGCAGACGATTCTCGAGCAACAGGGCACCAGGTCTCTGCCTGGGCTGTCGGAAGAGCGCAATGACGTCTTCGCTGCTGGACTGTCCATACTGACTGCCTTGTTCCAGGCATTTCATATCCAAACCATGGAGGCTGCCCAGAGCGCCCTGCGCGAGGGCGTCATATACGACCTCTTAGGGCGTCAGCGTCACGCTGACATACGCGACCAAACCGTAAAGAGCCTGAGCCAACGTTTTACCGTTGACCAACAGCAAGCGAAACGGGTGAGACAGACCGCGTTGGACTTTTTGGACCAGGTCACCGACATCCGAGACAAATCAGCCGCCTCCCAACGTCAGCTGTTAGGCTGGGCTGCGGACCTGCACGAAATCGGCATGGACATTTCGCATAGCGCCTACCACAAACACGGCAGCTATCTTCTATCCCATATGGATATGCCAGGATTTTCGCGGTCCGAGCAAGCTCAGCTCGCCAGATTGGTCGGCATGCATCGACGTAAAATTGCCGACACCAGTCCTGACTGGGTGACTAAGCTGGGGGTGTTGCTGCGGCTGTCAGCGGTGATTCATCGACACCGAAGCGTCGCTGACATGCCAATCATGTCTGTCGCCATAAGTCCCAGCGAGTCGCTGTCCGTCGCACGTTTGTCCATTGACCCAGCGTATCTACAAGAACATCCCCTAACCCAACTGGATCTGGAGAATGAGATTCAAATGCTAAAGGGGATCAACATCACCCTGGAAGTGACTCGCCAGAACGACTGAGCTGGCCAGCCTTACTCGCTCAGCGCCTCCAGCAGAGTCGTTTGCGCGCTATACGGCTTGCCTCGGCTTTTGATTTTCTGATACCTACCGTCGCTGAGCAATTCCCAGGCCTGGGTGTTGTCATCGAGATAGTTCGCCAGACCCTCACGATAAACCCGCTCGGCCAGCACCGGATCTCGAATCGGAAAACAGGCTTCAACCCGGCGGAAAAAATTGCGATCCATCCAATCGGCACTAGAAAGAAAGATCTTACGATCCTCACCGACACCAAAGCAGTAAACCCTCATATGCTCAAGGAAACGTCCGACCACCGACCGCACGCGTATGTTCTCCGAAACTCCGCTAACGCCAGGTAGCAAGCAGCACACACCTCGGACAATCAGATCAACGCGCACGCCAGCCTGAGAGGCCTCGTACAACGCGCGGATGGTTTTGGGTTCGGTGAGGGCATTCATTTTTGCCTGAATCAGCGCGGGCTGGCCTTGCAACGCCTTTTGACGCTCTGCTTCGATCTTCTCCAGCATGCCGGAATGCAAAGTAAAGGGGCTTTGCAGTAATGCCTTGAGCTTTCCCGCCTTGCCCAGCGAGGCAATCTGCTGAAAGATTTTTTGCACGTCTTGCCCCAACTCCTGATCACCGGAAAACAAACCAAAGTCCGTATAAGAACGCGATGTTCTTTCGTGATAGTTGCCGGTTCCTAGGTGTACGTATCGCTTTAAGCTGCGGCCCTCCCGACGGATGATCATGCACATCTTGGCGTGGGTTTTATGACCCACGACGCCATAAACGACTTGGGCTCCAGCGCCTTGCAGTGCCGTGGCTAACTCGATGTTTGCGGCCTCGTCAAAACGCGCACGCAGCTCAATCACCACCATAACGTCCTTGCCAGCCGTTGCGGCTTCTAGCAAGGCCTCTACCACCGCAGACCCGGTTCCGGTGCGGTACAGCGTTTGGCGAATGGACACAACAAGCGGATCACGAGACGCCTGGCGCAGCATTTCAACAAAGGGAGCAAAGGACTCGTAGGGGTGATGCAGTAAGACCTCATTGTCCGCGATGGCTTCAAAGATGGTCTCGGATCGACGTAACAGCTCAGGAATGCGAGGACGGAAACTGGGATATTTCAACTCCGGTGCCTCGACCAAATCTGGTATCGCATCCAAACGCCCCAAGTTGACTGGGCCCTGGCACACATAAAGATCTCTGTCCGTCAGACCAAATTGGCCGATCAGAAAACAAGCCAGTTCCTCGGGGCAATCGAGGGAGACTTCCAGACGAACCGCATCACCGAAACGTCGAGAAGACAGCTCGCCCTCAAGGGCAATCAACAAATCGTCCACGGCTTCTTCGTCGACAAACAGATCACTGTTGCGCGTAACACGAAACTGGTGGCAGCCGGTCGCCTTCATTCCCAAGAACAAATCCGAGACAAAGTAGCGGACAACCGTCGCTAACAGGACCATGTCGCACCGCCCGTCGCTGACGTCATCCGGCAGACGGATCACTCTGGGCAACGAGCGCGGCACCTGTACGATGGCTCGTCCGCTGTTTCTCCCGAACGCATCGCGGCCCGCCAAGGTCACGATAAACGCGAGGCTTTTGTTCACCGGTTCCGGAAACGGATGCGCTGGATCCAAACCCATGGGTGAGACAATGGGTGCGACTTCTCGGGAAAAAAACCGCTTTAGCCAGGCAACTTGCGCCTCGGTCCAGTCATTGGGTCCGAGCAAGCGAACGCCTTCGGCGCTCAACGCCGGTGTCAATTCATCGTTCAACACCCCGTACAGGTCAGCAACCAAGCGTTTGGCCGATTCGGCAATTTTGACCAACTGTTCATCCGCCGAGAGATTGTCTGCCTCACGCTGGACCGAGCCGTAGGCCGCCTGCTGTTTGAGGCCGGCCACTCGGACTTCGAAAAACTCATCTAAGATGCTGCTTGTGATGCAGAGATAACGCAGGCGTTCAAACATCGGGACATCCCGGCTCTTGGCCATGGCGAGCACCCGCCGAGCAAAATCCAGCTGAGAAAGCTCTCGATTGAGGTAAAAATTTGAACTGCCAAGATCTGTGGAGGCCACGCCGCTGCCCGATGTATTACTGTTACTCTTGCCACGTTAGCAGCAAGTCATGTGTTTTGTGTTACAAAGCCCACGCAAACGACAGGATTCAGCATGGAAGATCGAGTATTCGCCAAACCTCAAGATCATATTGTGGACTTCGCCTTCAACGAGGACGTGGTTGGCGTTTTCCCGGACATGATTCGTCGCTCGGTGCCAGGTTACGAATTGGTGATACCCATGGGTGGCCTCATGGCAGCCCGACACTTGGGCGCGACGGGTACAGCCTTTGATTTGGGTTGTTCCTTGGGGGCCAGTTCCCTTGCCTTGCTGTCCCAATGTCCTAGCCCCGACGTTCGGGTAATTGGTGTAGACCGTTCTGCGGCCATGATCGACCAAGCCAAACGCAACATTGATGATCCTCGTATCGCCTTTCACTGTGATGATCTGCTCACGACGAAAGTCACCGGCGCCAAGGTCGTGATGCTGAATTTCGTTGTCCAGTTTTTACCGCCAGAAAGCCGTGCAGATCTTTTGCAGCGTATCGCTCAGGAAATGGATCCGGCAGGGCTGCTGATTTTGTCGGAAAAGGTTCAGGACGAGCGTCCAAACGTTCAAGCCTTCTACGATTCCACACATCTGGCGTGGAAACGTGCAAACGGCTACAGCACCCTTGAGGTGAGTCAGAAACGCCAAGCCTTAGAGAACGTCATGCGCGTGGAAAGTCCGCAAACACACCATGCGAGGCTCAATTCCGCTGGTTTCAACGACATCGTGCAGTGGTTTCACTGCATGAACTGGATTTCGTTCGCCGCCTCGCCGACTCGGGTGCTGCATGCCTCAAGCTAACGATTGGCCGTCTTGGTTGACTGATTGGCCCGAAGCAGAAGCCCGCCAACGTTTTAGCGCCGAAAAGCATGGGGATTACCTGCGATGGCAGGCTGCCATAGACGCTATGCCTGCCTTGGAAGCTGGAGCGCTGCAGCTCTCGCAGGCGGCCGTCGGCTGCGATTTCGCCGACGCCAGCGCGGAACAGATCCAGCAATTAGAACAATGCCTACAAGCATTACATCCCTGGCGCAAAGGCCCCTTCCAACTGGGATCCGTTCACATCGATACCGAGTGGCATTCAGACTGGAAGTGGGATCGATTGGCGCCTGCCATGGGCGGCCTAGAAGGCCAGCGAATCCTCGACATTGGTTGCGGAAATGGCTACTTCGGTTGGCGCATGCTTGGTGCCGGTGCCGATGCAGTGGTCGGCATCGACCCTACTCTGGTCTTCTGCATGCAGCACCGTGCAGTACAGCGCTTGTTGGATCACCCCAACCATTGGGTACTGCCGCTTGGGGTCGAAGACATACCGGCCAGCCATCGCTTTGATTGGGTGTTGAGCATGGGTGTTCTGTACCACCGGAAGAACCCCCAAGAGCACATCAAGCAGATGTACGCGTTGACCGAGGACGGTGGCAAATGCGTTATGGAAACCTTGGTTGTAGACGCCGCCGACAGTCTGTATCCCCAAGACCGCTACGCCCGAATGCGTAACATTGGAGTCATTCCAAACTTAACCGACCTACGCCAATGGATGACTGACGCGGGTTATCAAAACATTGAGCTGATCGACCTGAGTCCCACCACCACCGAAGAGCAACGCACGACGTCTTGGATGCGTTTTGAGTCGTTGGATAAATCATTGGACCCCCGGAACACCGGGTTAACCGTGGAAGGCCTTCCCGCGCCGCTGCGCGCCATGCTCATCGGCGCACGTTAAGGCCATGCAGAGACAGGGCCCGGTTGGTCTATACTGGCATCTTTATCGACGGATACACCCATGTTCGGCATACCTACTTTGGAGTTTCGATTTCGCGGCAAATCGCGCCTGCTGCTCGACATTTACTACTGCTTTATCGAGCAGGGTAGCCCTGCCCTACACCCGACCCAAATCGCCAAGCACACGGGCATCAGTTTTGCCGAAGTTGCCAGGCGCTTAGACGCCACCCCAGAGCTATTCGTTCGGCTGCCGACCCGCGCAGGTGAGGTCACTCGTTATCGCATTACTTCAAGCACATCGGCGCGCAGCCACGAAGAGGTAGAAGCCCTCGTACAGAAAAATGTACAGCGCGAATCGCTGCTGTTTTACAGCGTCGGCGCCATGGTTTTCCTCACCCTGATTATCGTCGTCCTCACCATCGCACCAAACGTTTAAGGAGCGAAGATGCCTGAACAACTCAACCCAGAACTCTTGGCGCTGCGAGACCGCTGTGCCACCTTTGCCAGCGAGCATATGGTGCCCTTGGGGGATCTCGACTATGGCGACGCCGCCGCCAAAGTCAGGGCAGCATCCAAACAGGTCGGACTTTTCGGTCTGACCCAGCCAGACAGTGAAATTGCAAAAGACAGTAAGCAGTTGGCCCTATGCGTCGCCCGAGAAACATTGGCCGCCGCCAATCCGCCGGCAATGGATGCGGTATTCGGCCCCAGCGCTGGGGTGCTGGGTCAGGTCGGTGAGCCCCTAGCATCGACGCATCTTGCCCCCATGCTTGCGGGCGAAAAGCGTGGCAGTTTCGGCTTTACAGAGCCGGATGACGCAGAACCTACCCGCGGTGTTATCGAGGGCGAACGATTGATCATTAACGGTCAAAAATCCTATGTCACCGGAGGTGCCGACGCCGACTTCATCAACGCGTTAGTCCGCATCGAAGGACATGGCCCCTCCATGGTGGTCATCGACACCGAAACCGAAGGTGTGATCTTGGAAAAACGCTTCAACTCACTGGACGGCAGCCACCACGCTGCATTTCGTTTCGAGCAGGTGAGTGTTCCCGTTGCTCACGTCATCGGTGAGCTCGGCCAAGGACTGCCCAAGGCCATGCGACAGATTGGCGATGTGCGTTTGTTATTCGCCGCCCAAGCCTGCGGCTATCTCATCTGGGTCATGGATTTACTGCAAACGCACCTGCAGAGCCCTGACAAGAGCGGCGCCCCGCGGGGCGATAAAGACGTGGTGCGTTGGCACTACGCCGACCTGCGCATCAAAGCCTTTGCTGCACGCAGCATGCTCTACCGTACCGCCCGATTGGCTGATCAAGGCGAAAACATCGTTAACGAAGGCATGGCCTGTAAAGTGTTTGCTACCGAATGCATTGGTGAGGCGGTGGACACTGCCATTCAACTTGTGGGTGGCAGCGCCCTGGTAGACGATCACCCCTTGGCCATTTTGTACAAAAAAGTTCGGGCATGGCGTTTGGCTGAAGGCGCCAGCGACGTACTGCGCTTAAACATTGGCCGCGGCATCTTAGAGCTAGGTAAGGGTCGCGTCTGACCCCTAACCATTGAATACGTTACTATCCATAGGTATCAAGAGAGAAACACAATGAAGATCAAAAACGGAAAGCCTTTCGCTGTATCGCTACTGCTCGGGCTGAGCCTTAGCGGTTGCACCTACGTTTCGTTGAGCGAGGCAGGCAGCCGAGTAAACCAAAGTTCACTCGATGCGGTGAGCGCCTGCACACTGGTCGGTGATGTGTCGAGTCAGACCAAGGATAAGGTGCTGCTGGATCGCAACACAGGCAAGGTGAAGCAGGAGCTGATCGTCTTGGCCCGCAACCGCGCCGCTGAGTTAGGCGCTACGGATCTGGTACAAACCGGCAGCGTGAAAGGCGGTACGGCGAGCTTCAAGGCCTATCGCTGCGACTAGGGCGAGGCGCTAGGGCAAATCGCTCTTTTGACCGAAACGCTCGCGGTTTTCTTCCCTGCTTTGCGCAGATTTTTTGATCAACACGTAGGCGGATCCGACACCGCCTCTGTTGCGCTGAGCGGAACAGTAAGCGAGTACCAGCGGATGCTGCATTAACCAGTGGGCAACATAGCTTTTCAGTCTGGCGGGTGTGGCACTGCGCAAACCCTTGCCGTGGCTGATCAGTACACAGCGCCAATTATTCTCATGAGCTTTGGTGATCAGCTGGTAGATGTCGCCACGGGCTTCCTTCACCGTTCGTTGGTGAAGATCCAGCTCTCGAGCGATCTCATAACCGCCTTTGCGAAGCTTGTTGAAGACCGCTAGCTGAATGCCATCCTGACGCCACTCCAATACTTCCAATGGATCTCGTGGCTTAACCTCACCTAGGGTCAAAAAATTCGACTCGTCTTCCTCGGTTTGAAATTCCTCCGCAGCCTTGCGCAACGCTTGCTGCTCGTCAGCGGTTTTAGGCTTGGGGGGTTTGAGGGTTTGTTTGCCCTTGCTGAGCGGTTCCACATCCTTCATCGCCGACGCGAAGTCGGTAAAGTCACCATCGAATGCATCGGCAGAGAGAGGCCCACCCCGTGCGCTACCGGGATCGGCATCCTGATCTTTGTCTCGATCATGAGGCATGGCAAATGTCCTGCTTCTCGTCATCTGACCCGCTCCTAGCTGTTAGCTAGGGTGCGCGGCCACCACATCAATACTGGGAAAGCGATCTGAGCGCGTATCCTGTTTCGGGCAATTGTCCTTTTGGTGGTAGGTAAAGACCGCTGACAGTTTGACCGCATCCGACGTGTTGTGCCCGGCTGCATGAAACAGACGGCAGTGAAACAACAACACATCGCCGGCATTGAGCTCTACAACCTCCGCACGCTCTATCAATTGCCAATTCTCTTCCAAATCCGGCCGTAAAAACAAATCGGCGTCCAATCGCTGGATATCAATGTCCAATTGATGCGTTCCAGGGATTACCTGCAGCGCACCGTTTGCCTGGGTTTCTTCTCCCAGCGCGAACCATACCGAGATCAGTTCCGGGCGCTCAAAAGACCAGTAACGCACATCCTGATGCCAGAGCGTTGCGCTGCTAAAACCCGGGTGTTTCGTCATAACGCAATTGTGATGGCATTGAGACAGGCATACGGCGTCGCCCATCAAATCCTGTAACACCTGTAGAACCTGAGGCTGGGTCGCTAAAAACTTCAGCTCATCGGAACGGGCATAAGCGTGAAGCAAGCGCCTCGGTGTTTTGCCACCGGGCGCATCGCGACTTTCCGGTGCACCGGGATAGCCAACATCGGCCTCAAATTCCGCAGGCCCCACCAGCGGTTCCATGTCCCCCATGATGTGCTCACAGAGTTGGGCGCGGGTGCCTTGGTCGACAACATCGCGCAACACCACAAAGCCGTGCTCGGCAAAGTACGCTTTTTGCTCGGCAAGGGTCGCGTTGGGTGGTTGGCGTGCTATCGGCGGCATAACGGGTTCTAGCCCTCAGGCTTGCTGGTTCTCGTGCAAATTTTTTTCCAGTAGCGGG
>MDSV01009578.1_pt1 | contig 10368 bp, 7 predicted proteins | sample 810851 | NCBI WGS metagenome assembly MDSV01 (sample SAMN05326640, study PRJNA326480) | marine metagenome | isolation source: seawater | place: Atlantic Ocean: North East | collected 2012
ATGCATAATTACTTTTACTTTTTTTTATAGTATTGAAATTTCGTTCATTTAATTTATCTATAAAATCTGAGTTATCAAAATCATAGAATTCTTTTAATGCATATTGACCTGCATATGCATCTAAAATAATATAAAATACATTTGGTGAATTATCTTGTTTTAGTAATATATTTTGTTCATTATCAAAAAAAGTTTCAGTATTATAACTATCAATATTTACAAAGTTAATTAGTGAAATTATTACAATTGTGAATGCTATAGCATTAACAATTTTTGTCCAATTTTTAAAATTGGAATTTTTTCTGATAATAATAGTAGTAACTAAAATAAAAATAATTAAAAAAATTGGGAGTAAAACTTTGTTTGGAAGTTCTAAGCCAGAAGATATTAAGGCTTTTTGTATATGCCCATAACTGAAAAATAGAATTAGTGATAGAGATAATACTATACTTGATTTTTTAGTATTTTTAAAAATAAATTTCAATAAAAACCATGATACAATAGTTACTCCAATCAATAGCAATGATGAATAAAGTAAATCATCTAAATTGAGAAAGCTGAAATTTGTTGAAAAGAGGAATATTGCAGGGAAGAATGCAAAGAGGATTGGATGTATAAAAGATGACTGAGAAAGCTGAATACTCATTCGGAGTTGGTCACTTTTTCCATGATATAAATAGTTCTTTCAGAATCAGTAATTTTTTTAGAATTAATTATTTTAAAGAATTTACTAAATTCTAATTCAAAATTTTTCACATCATAGTTTTCAAAGATGTCATCTCTTGTCATTAGTAGTCTTTTTACTTGTGAGTCAGATTTTGGTACAAATTCAATTATTAAAAATTTAGAAATCTGTGAAAAAAATTCTGCTAATTTGTTTAAAGGAACATTATTAGATATAGCCAAATGATGTACAAGCGCTAATGCAAAAACCATATCTGCAGGACCACGTTGTATTATGGACATTCTTTCATCATGATTCCAACCAATACCAGAACTAGGGTTAGTAAGATCTAAGATTAACGGGAGAATATGTTGTTCAGAGTTTTGTGATGATAATAAATAATTTTTCTCAACTGCTAAAGGATCAATGTCATAAGATATTGTGTTAATTCCTTTAGTTGATGCTAGACGACTAAATACACCAGTATTTGCACCCATATCCCACACCAATTTTGGTTTAACTTGATCTATTGCCAATGAAATAAACTGTTTTTTTTCTTCAAATGATTTTTCTGTGTAATTTGTATCAGAATAATAATCACCCCATTCTGTATTATCTTCATTCCATGTCATTTTTTCAATAGAAGATTTCAGATTTTCAATTAGTCCTTCAAAAGAACGTTTTGAGAGTGTTTTTTGTTTAATTTTTGCATCTTTGTCTTCATAATGTTTTTGTGATTTTGCGTGAGCATGAATATGTGCCATTAATCCAAAATTTCCAAAAGTTGTTTTTGGTAAAAGTTTAGCGGCCAGATCAATTGGAATACCATCAATGAATATTTTAGATAATAAATTTAATCTCACATCTTTTTTGGATATTAGTGCAAGAGGTGCTAGGAAATGTTGACAAAATTGCTTATACGGTTTCCAAATTTGACCTTCTTCATATATTTCAAAAGATAATGTATCAATGAATATTGGATGACCATTATGAAATTGTATATTAAATGCACTACCATCTTTAAGTGTCATTCCATATTTCATAGCAGCTTTTTGTATTCTCAAAGTTAGTAATGCAGCATCCTTTAATTGACTAAATGACCATTCGTAAGGATAAGAGATAAAAGGAATTTTTTCTGGTTTTATTATTTTATAATAATCACAGTCAATATCTAAATTTTCAATTTCAGAGTGAGTAATGATTAGATTTTTTTCTTCTAGTTTTTGATATAATTCAGAATTCATGAGTTTTTCATATTGTTTTTTATAAGAGAAATTTATTATTCGATAAATTTCATTTTCGTAATAAAATAAGAACCCACTTCTATCTCGAAACGAGCTATTTTCTATTTTAGATATCTTCATCGCCATTATTTCTCTTAAAACTTGGAGATAACGCTGACTTTATCCTATACCAAAATACTTTAACCGCAATTCCAACACCCACTAATCCACCTATAATCATTTGAACAATTATACTTCCAGTTCCAGGATCAATGTATCCAAATGCATTAGGAATTGTCAAAAATGATATCGTGGATAAGAAAACTGTAAAAAGAAAAACTGAGAGGGATATCAATATGGTTATTGTTTCGGTGCTATTTTATAAATTGCGCCATTAGAAACATAATCTGTCAAATATATGGCATTATTAGAACCAAGTTCGATATCAGAAATACAATAAAAATTTTCTGCAATCAAAAATTTATCATGATTAAAATTTAGTAGAGTAGATTGCGTGTTAGGAATTAAAAATTCATTTCTTTCTGAATTTAATGGATACTCGTATAATCCACCTCCAGAATTAACTCCTTTACAAAATCCTACAAAAAGGGAATCAGTATAAGTTGTAGAGAAATTTACTTCAGGTATTAAGATACTATTTGGATAATACGGGACTTCCCAAGATTTTGAAGTTTTGTATGGTTTAGACATTATGTGAATTTTTTCATATTGATTTAGTGAGTCAACTTCTTCAAGATCTTCTGGCCAGTATACCTCAGAAGTATGCCAAAGAGTTTCAGTTATGGAATCAAAATCAAATCCATGAATTCCATATACATAGTATTCTTCATCATTTTGCTTTGCACTTACGGGAATAGTTGATACAATGTTTCCATTATTCATAACAAGAGAATCTCCACTATGATGTTCATCTGTGTATAATGATAGAGTATCAACTACTTCAATAAAATTTAATGAATTTCCATTCCAAGAATATTTGAGTATTTGATTATTTTCAAATATTTTATTTTCCTTACTTTCTGCTATATGAACAAATATTGAAGAATCATCACTAGAGATACCCAATATTCTTATTTTGGAGTTTTCAGAATCAAGTTCCAATATAGGACTCTTCTGAAATTCTTCATTTTTAATAACAAAAAGCTTTCCGGTAAATCTTTGATTAAAAAAAACATCATCATCTATAATTGTAAGATGATATGGAAATGGAAGACCTACTGCCAATGGCTCTAAGACATATGAATTGACAATTATTTCAGGAGTTTGTTTTATGTCAACTGTTTGAAGTATAGTATGTCTATATTCAGAGTCCATATACAAAATAATTCCCGATAAAGCTATGATTCCAATTAAACCCAAAATTGGCAAGATTATTTTTCTATTCATGTTATTTTAAACTAATTTTGAATAATGCACCATTACTTAGATGGGTTGCTACATATAATGAACCATCAGGACCAAATTTCATATCAGAAATCCTTCCAAATCCAGTTCCAAAGATTATTTCATCATATGTATCCGTGTCATTTAGAATAAGATCTTGTAAGCTTTCATCTTGGAAAATAAATTTAGTCCTATCTTCATTTAATTCAAATTTGTAAATTATTCCATTGATATAATCACCAGCAAATAGAGAATTTTTATATTCATCACCCCATTGATTGCCAGGAATTGCAATGGCTGTAGGAGCAACGACCGATTTCCATTCAAATTCAGGTTGAGAATATTCAAAGTTTCCAATATTAGGAATAGCATCAATAGTTTTTTGATTTACAAAACCCATTGCAAGTCCCCAGCCACTATTGAACTTAGGTGTTACAAGATTAATTTCATCACAACAAAATTGACCATTTTCAGTATCCCAAAGATTTCCAGTTATAGGATCGAATGCCAGTCCAAAACTATTTCGTATTCCAATTGCATGATAATGTGAGAAAGGATCATCAGAGTTCATTGGAGATATTTCATTTTTATCATATTCTACTTGGAAAATTATACTTGTATCATCAATTTTACCATCAATCATGTTTTGTAATTTTCCAGGAGTTCCTTCTCTGATATTTTCTAGATCACCAATTGTGGCAAACACTTTGCCATCAGGACTAGTAGTCATATATCCACCTTGATGACAGCAATTTCTTGAGGGTAATGTGTTTACTAATTCTTTTTCAGTTAATTTGTAATCATCCCACAAAAATTTATAGATGTTATTTTTATCAGGAATTTCTCCTTTTTCATCCAATGATTCTGAAACATAAACATAAACATAATTTTCATTTGTTGTAATTCCCAATAATCCGGATTCAGTAGTTCGGTATACATCAAAATGATATAATGGTTCATTTTGAAGTTCAGAATTTTTTATTAGTTTAATATCTCCATTGAGTTTTTCAAGGTATAGAATATCATTATCAATAAATGCAAATGTAGTTAATTCGTTAGCTCCTGTCACAACTTCTTCAATTTTTAAATTAGAATCAATAGTTTGTGGTGATGTACCCTCTTTTATTTTGAGAGATTTTCCCACTTCCCATCTTAATTCTGCGTCATTATACAGGTAAACTGTAGATAATACAATACTAATTGCAAAAATTGTAATAATGATTTTCTTCATACAAAATTTATGAGATTTAATTATTTAGTTATTTCGAGTAAAATGTATGTTTTATTTTATTATTTTTAAGATAGTTTTTCGGTTATTAAATTCAAGATATAATCAGATATTTTATGCTCAGAATGAGTATCATCAGTAATTAGTTCAAAATTTCCTGGACCAATTTTTGAAAGAGATTGACTAACTAAATTTGGATATGAGTCTTGATAATTTCCAGAAAAACAGCATGGATCATATTTGTTTAAAATTTGCGTGTGTGTTTGGTTTTCTCCAAATGAGCTCATGACATACAATTCAAGATAGTTTACAATTGAATAAAATTTTGGATTAAATTGTTCATAATCTCCTACATCATCCATAGTATTTCTTAATGAAAAAGGAAGTGAATCTGCAATGGAAAAAGAATTTATGATTCTATTATCAAGTGCAGAATAAACAGTTGTTACCCAACCGCCACCAGAAATTCCAATCATATTATATTCATCAAAAGAAAAATTTTTGTCAATATGATTTAATGTGACGTTAAGTGGAGAAAAGAAATATTTCATACTAGAAAAATCATTTGAATCTAAAAGCACAAATTGATTATGTTTAAAAAATTTCACATGACCGAGATTTTCTAATTCTATAGTAGGTTGATTGTTTAATCCATGTAAAGGCATAGAAAATGCTACGACAGAAAAACCAGAACTTATGAATTTTTCAATAACATTTTTTCCATTGATAAATCCACCAGAGTGACCTTGATGATAAATTATTAATTTCCCATTACTTTCTTCAGGAAGAAATAGGTATGAATATGAATGAAGATTATTTTCCATTAAAATTGAGATTTTATCAATTTGTTTTAGATTTTTTATATTATCAAATCTAGAATCATTAAAGTTTTTTTCAACTAAATCTGGATAGTGTAATGGTAGATTTTCTGAATTCCATACAAAATTAATTAACTCAATTTGTTTTTCAATAAGTTCAGACATATTTGTAATATTGATATGATTTGAAAAATCATAAATTAATTCTTCATCTTCTGAATTAATATTAAATATATTATCACTTAATTGAGGATTAATTGATTTCAATTCTTGTACAGAAGATGTTAGTCCAACAAATATTCCAGATAAAAAAATCACAGTTAGTGAAATCCCAAAAATTAAAACAGTTCTATTAGTCATAAAAATTGTATTTTTCCATCCTTTTAAAATATTCTAATTAATCCTCAATTAAGTAATTAATTATTTACTGATAAATTATGAGAGATTTAATATTAGTAGATAATTTTAAAAAGTATATTGAAAATATTAATAGCTTATGGAAGTTTAGGAAAATTATTTCATTTAAAAGAATTTTCTACTGAATTAGAGAAACAAAATATACAGGTAAAGTTAGTTAAAGATACAGATTTTAGTAGAGGATTTCCTAGCAAGAAGATTACTGAATGGATAAATGGCGATAAAAAATTTAAAAAATTAATAAAAGATTTTAAGCCAGATATTATTTTTACAGATCGACAAACACATTTTGCGTTACATTCAATAAAATCAGGAATTCCAACATTTATTTTACTTAGAGGTCATTATTGGCAAGAATATTTTTGGGGAATGAAAACATTAGGAAAAAATATCAAGACTAGATCTATCATTTGGTTTAGAAATAGAATTTCAGAAAAAGTTTTTCAAAATGCAACAGGTATTATTCCTATATGTAAATATTTAGAAAATGTTGTAAAAGAACATTATCCAAAACAGAATACAGGAGTATTTTTAGAAGGTATTAATTCAGAACGCTGGCATCATACACAAAAAATGGAATTGAAACATCCGTGTGTAGGATTAGTGCAAGATGCAAATTGGTGGGGAAAAACAAAAGAGTTGTTAATTTTAGAAAATGTTCTTCAAAAAATGCCAAATGTAAATTTCTACTGGGTAGGAGATGGTCAGTATCGAAAACAGATTACAGACAAATTAGAAAAATTTGATAATTTCAAATGGCTAGGTCGATTAGAATATCCTAATAAAATTAGAGAATTTTTAGAAACCATTGATGTTTACGCGCTAATCACTGGAATGGATCTTGCTCCACTTACATTAAAGGAAGCACAGTTAATGGAAAAACCAGTCATTGCAACAGATGTTGGTGGCGATAAAGAGATGATGGTAGACGGAAAAACTGGTTTCTTAGTTAAAGAAGGAAATTCAGAAGACATTATAGAAAAAATATCAAAATTGTTAGATGATGAAGATTTTGCCAAGGATATGGGAAAGAAAGGTGCAAAATTTATCAAACAAGAATTCAATTGGGAATTAGTAACAAAGAGATTTTTGGATACAATTAATCTAATTTTGGAAAAAAAGTAATCTATTTTGAATATTTTTTATAGATGGTCTTTGAATTTTTAACTTTTTTTGAATATTTTTTATTAATTGATTTAATAAGATCAAGTGTTTGATTTTGTATTAATTCTAAATTTGGAATTACACAATGACCACCTATAAAACCAGGAAACATTTTTGGCCTGTTTCCCAATATTTCATGTATTTCATCTGAAAATTGCCACATTTCATCATAATTGACATTATGTTGTATTGCAATAGTGTTGGTTAGTTGAGCATAATTTATCAACCATCCAAGATATGTTGTGTCACAAAGAATTTTTGCGAGCTCTAGAGTTTCTGGTTTTGACATTTGTCGGGTTTTAATTCCAGACTTTTTCATAGTTTTTTGATATTGAGAAGTAGCCCATATTTTTTTTGGTGCTTTTTTTGATATAGCAAAAAATTTTGTATATGTTTGAAGATCTTTCAACATTCTTTTATGAACACCTCTTGTTGCACTAAAGATTACAGGTATATCCAATTTTTTTTGTATGACATCAGTAGTTCCAGGACTAATAGTACTATGTATAACAATACATTCAGGTTTGAATTTCCTGTATAATTGTAATACATTAGAATTAAAATTTTTATTTACAGGTATAGCTATGTGTAAAAAACGTGTTTGTGTAGTTTCAAATTTAAGGAATTTTTTTTTATTCATTAGTTTTTGGTCTAGATCATAGCCAACAGCATTTTCTTTTTTAGATATTAATTTAAGAATTGGAAGACCAATTTCGCCTAATCCAGCAACAATATCTTTTTTCATTATTTTATTCACTTGATATACTAAATTAATCTAGTGTAGTATTACTGTTCATTTCCTTTGTAATGAATAATCTATACCATATTTCAAATGCAAGAATTCCAAAAAATTTATTGACATATTTTACATCTAATTCAGACGAATCAATATGTTTGTTAATCCAATCATCATTTATCCATCCATCTTGAACTACTCTAGAATTAATGAGAAATTCTTTGCATAAATTATGTCCATTTTTCTTCCATAGATTAATTGTATTGACATTAAATCCTAATTTTTGATGTCCAACTAGATGATCATGTCCATTTTTTTTTAGTATTTGTCTAAAAGGTAGTTTTCCTAAATCAGTAACGGAATCATATTTTTTTGAATGAGTTAGATGAGGACCAATAGAAAGTAAATCATCATTTAAAATTGGAGTCATTAGTTCCATATTGAAATTTTTTATTATGTTAGTATTTATCGGATTAAAATTATAGAGAAGTTTTCCGTTATAATCAGCAAGAAATACCTGTTCAAGTCTAGACAATTCATTATCAAAATATGGTAATAGAAGATTATGAATAGCTTTCCAAGAAAAATTAGAATTATGATTAAAAATTTTTTCCTGATCAGGAACGCGATCTCTTTCATGACATTCCATGTATGCAGTTACTTTTTCTAGTGGTGTTGATTTTTCAGATGTCAAAGAAAGAAATTTCTTATATCTAAAAGTATAGCCCGCAAAAAGTTCATCACCACCATCACCAGAGATTAATATTTTTGAAATAGATTGTGATTTTTTAACAACATAGTACCAGTGTAAATCCCAAAATGGCATTTTAATCATACTGATGGCTTTAGGTAATTCAGAAAGATAATTTTCAAGATATACTATATGATGATCTGCTTCAAATGTCTCCGCGATTTTTGAAGCAGCGCTTGTTTCATCAACACTATCTGCAAATTTTATAGAAACAGCTTGTATATTCATATCTGGTTTAATTTTTCGAATTAACGATAAAACAAGTGTAGAATCTACACCACCACTTAATGCAATAGATATTTTTTCTTTAGAAGAAAATTTTAATTTTTGTTCAATGTAATTCAGTATTGATTTTTCTATTGAATCTGTATCAACAGATTGAATAGTTGGCCGAAAATCATTTGATATTTTTTTTGGTAAGTTTGGTTTAAGGTTTGGATCATATCGTAATGTTAGAATATTTACTAATGATGACGGATTAATCTTAGGATTATTGTTTTCCACGACCCAACCCTCTAAAAATTAGCATTGAATTTTTTGCATCGATAGGATCTATAATTCCACGAGAATCAATTAAGATTGGAGTTTTCATTTTATTGAAATTAGATATATTATATTTTTTGAATTCTTCATGTGCTGTAACTATTATTGCAGCATCCATTTTTTCAAGTAATTTATCAGAAAGAGATTCTCTAATATCAATATCAAATATTTTTGTTGATCTAAAATATGGATCATAAATATGCACATTCGCACCCAGTGATTTTAGTTGTTTAATGATATCTTCTGCAGGAGTTAATTGAATATCTTTTACATCAGGTTTGTAAGAGATTCCAAGAATGAGAATTTCACTATTATCAAGTATTTTTCCAGATTCTTTGAATGCATCAACTGTAAGATCTATAACATGTGTAGGCATTTTTTCATTAATTTTTCTACCAGATTCAATAATACTTAGATTAGAACCAGTACGTTTTGCAGTATTAAGTAGTTGATAGGAATTAATCGGAAGACAAGGCCCACCAACACCAGCACCAGGATAATGGACTTGGAAATTATATTTCTTTTTAGCTGCTTCTAAAACTTTGTTTGTATCTATTCCTAATTTTTCAAACATTAAAGATAATTCACTAACAAATGCAATGTTAATATCACGAAAAACATTAGTTGTTAATTTTACAGCATTTGCAGTTTTACAATCAGGCATTTCTACAAGTTCAACTGAAAAAACAAAATCATAAATAGATTTTATGATTTTTGTAATGTTAGAATTTATTCCACCTACCAATCGTGGAAGATTTGTAAAATCATGTAAGATTTCACCAGGATTTGCATTTTCAGGACATACACCAATGAAAAAATTTTTTTCTACATCTAATTTTCCAGATTTTGAAATGAGTGATACCATATCTTCTTCAATAAAACCAGGTTCAATAGTGCTCTCAACTATAACTAAAGAATTAGGAGACAGCATATCGGATAATTGAGAACCAACATTTCTTAGTGCAGAATAATCTGGAATATTATTTTCATCCATAGGAGTAGGTAATGACAAGAGTATCAAATCTGAGTTTGATACAGCGTCTTGAATTTTTGTTGTTGCTGAGAATTTTTTATTTTTAATTACATCGTCAAATATTTCTTCATACCCAGGTTCATCTTTTAAGGGAAATTTTCCAGAGTTAACATTTTGGACTAAATTTTCATTTATATCAACACCAATTGTTAGTAATCCAGATTTTGCAAAAGATAATGCCGTAGGCAAACCGATTCTACCTATACCAATCACACAAACTCGAAGAGTTTTTTTGGTTAATGATTCTTGAACATCTCCAAAATTATTCATATTAACTTTCAAATTTGACATTATTATCACAGATGCTTGTATTTTGAACCTATTTTTACCTATTATAATTTTGTAATGATAGCTTTTATTCCAAAATCTTAAAAACTTAATGATAAG
>MDSV01147648.1_pt1 | contig 10368 bp, 12 predicted proteins | sample 810851 | NCBI WGS metagenome assembly MDSV01 (sample SAMN05326640, study PRJNA326480) | marine metagenome | isolation source: seawater | place: Atlantic Ocean: North East | collected 2012
GCCGCGTCTTAATAATTATTGTAATTATTAAGACCAAACCTTAAAAGAGAGGTAAGGTACTAATTATGGATGTAAAAAAAAGATCTGAAATAATCGTTGAATGGATTAATAAGTATTGTGATTCTATATCCTATAAACCCAAAGCTTTAGTTGTTGGAATTTCAGGTGGTATTGACTCCTCAGTTGTTAGTACTTTGTGCGCAAATACTGGTCGTAAAACTATAGTGTTAACAATGCCAATTAAACAAATTAAGTCACAACATGACTTTAGCCTTTCACATGCTAAGTGGTTAAAACAAAAGTACAATAATGTTGAGCATCATTTATTAGAGATGGATAAAATTTTTTCCTCTTTTTCTCAAGTTTTAAAAAAATTTGATAATGAGCACGGATATGCGAACTCAAGAGCGAGACTAAGAATGGCAACTTTGTATCAAGTAGCTGCCGCTAATAACGGAATAGTTGTTGGAACAGGCAATAAAGTTGAAGATTTTGGTGTTGGTTTTTATACTAAATATGGTGATGGCGGAGTTGATATTTCGCCGATAGCTGACTGCACCAAAACCCAAGTGTGGGAACTTGGAAGACACCTTGGAATATCAGAAGATATAATTAATACTTCGCCAACAGATGGCCTATGGGATGATGGAAGAAATGATGTGCAACAACTTGGAATGAGTTATGAAGATCTCGAAAAAGCCATGGTAGATAAAAATGATCCAAACTATCAAAAATATTTAGAAATAAGAGAAAAAAACTTACATAAAATGAATCCTATACCAGTTTGCAAATTTAATGAGTAATCTTCAATTAACCAATTCATTAACAAGAAAGAAAGAAATTTTTAAACCAATTAATCCAAAAAAAATTTCTTTATATGCTTGTGGGCCAACTGTTTATGACAACCCACATGTTGGTAATGCTCGAAGTTTGGTAGTATTCGATGTTTTATATCGAATATTAAAAATCATCTATGGGCCTGATGTTACTTACGTAAGAAATATTACCGATATAGATGATAAGATAATTGAAGCATCTCAAAAAAAGAAAATAAGTATTAACGAAATTACAAACAAGGTAACAAAAATTTTTCATGAAAATTGCAGAAGTTTAAATTGTTTAAAACCGTCAATTGAGCCTAAAGCTACTGAACACATAAAAGGAATGATAGAGATGACATCTTCATTAATATCAAAAGGCTTTGCTTATGAAAATCAAGGACACATTTATTTTACTGTAAACTCATTCAAAGATTATGGGAAGCTGTCTAATAAAAATCTGGATGAACTAAAAGCAGGCAATAGAATAGAAATTTCTGATTTAAAAAAAAATCCAATGGATTTCGTTTTATGGAAACCATCAAAAAAAGAAGATCCCGGTTGGGAGTCTCCTTGGGGTAGAGGTAGACCAGGTTGGCATTTGGAATGTTCAGTCATGAGCGAAAAGTACTTAGGTAAAAACTTTGATATACACGGTGGTGGCTTAGATTTAATTTTTCCTCATCATGAAAATGAAATAGCTCAATCTTGCAGCAACAATAATACTAAGAATTTTGCAAATTATTGGATCCACAATGGATTTGTCACAATCAATAAAGAAAAAATGTCAAAATCTATTGGAAATATAATTACAATAACTGATGCTGTTAACAAGTATTCTGGCCAAGTAGTAAGGCTAGCTCTTTTAAGCGCACATTACAGCCAACCACTTGATTGGAATGATAAACTTTTAAATAGTCAAGAAAGTATTCTTGATAAGTGGTACAGCCTTTATTCTGAACAAAAAGAAAATACTTTTGAGGTCGACGAAATATTATTAGATGATTTAAATACCCCAGGGTACATAGCAAAGATACATGAACTATATAACGATGCTAATAAAGGTGATGAAGAAAAAAAATTAAAATTTAATCAAGCATGTAAACTCATTGGTCTTTTTAATATAAGCAAGAAAGAGTGGGAGAGTTCAAAAAAGAGAAAAATTAGTGTATCTGAAAGTTATATAACAAAAAAAATTGAAGAGAGAGCCAAAGCCAAAAATGAAGGCGATTTTGCTCTTGCTGATAAAATTAGAGACGAATTATTATCAAAAGGTATAATGATTGAAGATCAAAAAAGAAAAACAATTTGGAAAGTAAAATGAAAAAAGAAAAAATTTATATCTTTGATACAACCCTAAGAGATGGAGCACAAACAGAGGGTGTTGACTTCACTATTGAAGATAAAAACAAAATTGCAAAAGTTTTATCTGATATAGGTGTTGATTATATAGAAGGTGGTTGGCCTGGAGCAAATCCAGTCGATACGAAATTTTTTTCAAAACCTCCAAAAATGAACAATACACTCTTTACTGCGTTTGGTATGACTAAGAAGACTGGTAGGAGTGCAGATAATGATCCTGGCTTGGCATCATTAATTAATGCAAATACGTCTACAGTATGCGTAGTTGGAAAATCATGGGATTTTCATGTCAAAGTTGCTCTAGGCATTAAAAATGAAGAAAATCTAGAAAATATAAGAGAGACCACAAAACATTTTGTTAAAAATAATAAAGAGTTTTTATTTGATGCCGAACATTTTTTTGACGGTTATAAAGCTAACTCCGATTACGCGCTTGATTGTTTAAAACAAGCCTACGACAACGGAGCTAGATGGGTGGTTTTATGTGATACCAATGGAGGTACTTTACCTAATGAAATCAGAGAAATTGTATCAAAAGTTTCAAAAGTAATTCCCGGTAAAAACCTAGGTATACACGCTCATAATGACACTGAAAATGCTGTAGCTAATTCTTTGGCTGCTGTTGAATGTGGAGCTAGACAAATTCAAGGAACTATAAATGGTTTAGGTGAAAGATGTGGAAATGCAAATTTAATGTCAATAATTCCAAACTTATGCCTTAAAAAATCATTTAGCGACAAGTTTGAAATAAATATTAAAAAAGAAAAATTATCTTCTCTAACAGAGTGTTCAAGATTACTTGATGAGATATTAAACAGAAAACCAAATAAAAATATGGCATATGTGGGAGCTTCAGCATTTTCACACAAAGGAGGGCTTCACGTTTCGGCTGTCAAAAAAGATCCTAAAACTTATGAGCACATAGACCCTAAACTAATTGGGAATCATAGAAATATTATAGTCTCTAATCAATCAGGAAGATCTAATATTTTATCTAGACTTGAAAAGTATGGAGTGCAGATTGACTCTCAAGATCCAAAAGTTCAAAAAATATTAGATGAAGTCAAAGATAGAGAGTTTAGCGGATATTCTTACGATGGAGCAGATGCCTCTTTTGAACTTTTAGCTAATAGATTATTAGGAAAAGTTCCTGAATATTTGAAGGTCAAAAGTTATGATGTAAATGTTTCTAAAGAAAAAGAAATAAAAACTAAAGCAAGCGTAATTTTCCTAATTGATAGGAAAGAAATCGAATGTCATGGAGAAGGAAACGGCCCAGTAAATGCTTTAGATAATGCAATAAGATCAAATTTTAAAAAAGTTACAAAATATTATAATTTTTTTTCAGATTTAAAGTTACTTGACTATAAAGTTAGAATTTTAAATACAGGAACAGAAGCTACCACTAGAGTGTTAATTGAAAGTACCGATAAAACAGGTGTGAGCTGGTTTACTGTAGGCGTTTCACCAAATATAATTGAAGCTTCTTTTAAAGCTTTAATAGATAGTTTAGATTACAAACTTTATAAAGAAAAAGCTCCAGCAAATTTAAATGAAAAATAAATTTGGGTTTATATTAGTTAAACCTCAATTAGGAGAAAATATCGGAGCGTGTGCTCGCTCTATGAAAAACTTTGGTTTTAATAATCTAAATATTGTTTCTCCTAAATTTATTTTTCCTAATCACAAAACGAAAGTAACATCTGTAGGTGCAATAGATATAATCAATAAAACTAAAATTTATAATAAAACTGTGGATGCTGTTGGAGATTTTGATATTGTTATAGCTTTAAGTGCAAGAAGTCGGGATATAAATAAAAAACACATTTCAATGAAGGATTTTATTGATATTTTAGAAAAAAAAATTAACTTTAAATTTGGATTTATGTTTGGCCCAGAGTCTTCTGGACTTTCAAATAAAGATTTATCCTATTCAAACTATATACTACAGATTCCAACTTCAAAAAAATTTAAATCCTTAAATTTATCTCACTCGTTAACAATAATTTGCTTTGAAATTTTTAAATTATTAAACAAAAGTTCATTTAATAAAAAAGGAAAAAATCTAAAAATATCTTCAAAGTCTAAAATCTATTTAGTTGTAAGACATTTAGTTAAATTACTTGAAAATAAAGATTTCTTTCTTCCTAAAGAAAAAAAACAGTCCATGCTACTTAACATAAACAATTTACTATATAGACTTGAGCCAAATGATAAAGAATTGAGGATTTTAGCTAGTATTATAAGCTCTTTAAGCAAAAAAAATTATTAAACCGTAATTGACAAATAGATTTGAAACCTTATAAAAACATTTCTATTACATATGACAAAAAGAGTTAAATCTAAACATAAGGTCGACAGACGTTTAAAAGCCAATATTTGGGGTAGACCAAAAAGCCCATTTAATTCTCGAGCTTATCCTCCCGGACAACACGGTCAAAATAAAAAAGGAAAACCAACAGATTTTGGAATTCAGCTTCAGGCTAAGCAGAAACTTAAAGCATATTATGGAAATATAAATGAAAGACAATTTAGAAATATTTACAGAAAAGCTTTGTCTAAAAAAGGTGACACAACAGAGAATTTAATTGCACTTTTAGAGAGTAGATTAGATACTATTATTTATAGAGCAAAATTTGCTCCAACAGTTTTTTCTGCAAGACAAATGATCAATCACGGTCACATTAAAGTAAATAAAAAAAGAGTGAATATTGCAAGCTATGTAGTTAAAGACTCAGATTTAATCGAGGTTAGAGAGAAATCAAAAAAATTAACAATTATAGACGGATCTTTGCAAAGCAAAGAGAGAGAAGTACCAGAATATATTCAACTTGATCAAAAAAATAAAACTGCAAAGTTGGTAAGAGTTCCAAAATTTGCCGAAGTTCCATATCCAGTTATTATGGAACCAAATTTAGTAATCGAATACTATTCTAGATAATTGAATTTTTTTAGTCTTCTTAAAAGAAAAATAATTTATAAATTTAAAAAAAAATATTTAATTGATAATGATAGTTTTTCAAAAAAAAGTTTAGATAACCTTTTTCACTATTATGGTAGTGATAAATCTAATATTTTTAAAATGAATAACTCACCAGGACATGGTTTTTCGTTAATATATGAAAATCATTTAAAAAGTTTAATTGGAAGAAATATAAATATTTTAGAAATAGGATCTTTTGCCGGTGCATCAGCTGCAGCCTTTGTACAATATTTTCAAAATGCAAATGTTTTTTGTTTTGATGTAAATATATCTAATTTTAAATATATTTCTAAAAATATTCATGTTTACGGGCTTGATATAAAAAATAAAAAAAAAGTAAAAAAAATTCTTTTTGAAATTTTTAATAAAAACAATTTCAAAAACTTTGATCTGATTATTGATGATGGATCTCACCAATTGAGCGATATATTGCAAAGTTTAAATTTCTTTTTTAAATATTTAAAAAAAGAAGGAACATTTATAATTGAAGATTATAAACATCCAAATTACTACAAATATAATTATGATATTGATGATATTTTAGTGGATGATTTACTTTTATCATTAAAAAGAAAAAATTTTTTTAAATCTTCAATTTTCAACAAAGAAGATCAAACATATTTGATAAATTCTATTAAAGAAATAAATATTTATAAAGGAAATTTAAAGGATTCTGATATTTGTTTTATTAAAAAAAATTAAATTATTTTTTTTTCTTCGAGAATCTTCTTTAATTCTCCTTTTTCAAACATTTCTTTTACTATGTCACAACCTCCTATAAATTCTCCCTTAATGTATAATTGAGGTATAGTTGGCCAGTCACTAAATTCTTTAATACCTTGTCTTAAGTTTTGATCTTCTAAAACATTTATTCCTTTAAAGTCTATTTTAAGATGTTTAAGCACATTTGAAACTGCCATTGAAAACCCACATTGTGGAGAATCTGGAGTTCCCTTCATAAACAAGCAAACATTATTATTATTTATCAGCTCATTAATTTTATCTTTAATTTCCATTATTCACTTTCAGTTGTTATAGATAAAGCATGTAACTCATTACCCATTTTACCCTTTAGAGATTTGTATACAAGTTTATGTTGTTCAATTTTATTCAAATTTTTAAATTTTTTTGACTTAATTGTAGCAGCATAATGATTACTATCACCCATTAGATCTTTAATTTCTATTTTGGCATCAGGTATAGAATCTTTTATTAATTTTTTAATTTCTTCAATTGGTAAAGGCATTAATAATTATTATACCATTCGTTATTTACTTTAAATAGGGTATTTAAGTCAATTTTCATTTCATTTTTGATTTCTAGATAGCTTTTTTGTGTTGAGCCAATATTCTCAAAATAAACATTATTATTGTTAAGTATTTTTTCTATTTGTTTTAAATTTATCTTATCAATCTCCAAAATGTATCTACCCTGATCTTCACCAAAAAAGTACGCTAATAAATTTCTCAATTTTTTGGGCTTTTCAATTATTGCACCTATATTACCTCCGAATGACATCTCACTTAAAGCCACAATTAATCCTCCACTTGAAACATCATGAGCAGAAAGAATTAAATTATTATTTATTAGGCTGAAAACTGTTTCCCCATTATTTTTTTCATTTGCAAGATTTACTTCAGGAGGATTTCCTTCATTTATTGAATAATTTTCTTTTAAAAAACAACTCTGCTCTATATGACCAAACGTTTTTCCAACTAAAATTAAAGTGCTATCATCTTTTTTAAAATTATGACTAAAACGCTTTTTATAACTTTTAATTAAACCAACACCCCCTATAACTGGAGTTGGATATATATTTTTTTTATTTGTTCCGTTGTAAAAAGACACGTTACCTGAAACAACTGGAAAATTTAAAAACTCACATGCTTCTTTAATACCATCTAAACATTCAGCAAATTCACCCATAATTTCATTATTTTCTGGATTACCAAAGTTTAAACAGTTTGTTATTGCTAATGGTTTAGCTCCAACCGTAATTAAATTTCTCCAATTTTCACAAACTATTTGTTTACCACCTGTTATCGGATGAGATTTACAATAGTTAGCTGACGAGTCAACGGATACAGCAATTGCTTTATCTTTATTATGAATTCTTACTATTGCAGCATCAGAACCAGATCTTTGAACTGTATCACACATTACCATTTGGTCGTATTGTTCTGTAACCCAGTTTTTGTTTGAATAATTTGGTGAAGATAAAATCTTCAACAATGCCTCATCTATATTTATCTTTTTAAGTTTTTTTAAATTAAATTTTTGATTTGAAAGTTTTTTTTTAACCCATTTTCTATCGTAAATTGGAGCTTGAGAAGCTAGGGCATCTATCGGAATTTTACCTACAATTTCATTATTAAATTTTAAGGTAAGATTACTATCTTTAGTTGTTTTTCCAATTACTACAAAATCCAAATCCCATTTTTCAAAAATTTTTCTAGCATGATTTTCTTTTCCATCTTCCAAAATAATTAACATTCTTTCCTGACTTTCAGACAGCATCATTTCATAAGGAGTCATATTTTCTTCTCTACAAGGAACTTTTTCTAACTCTAATTCAATACCCAAGGATCCTTTTGATGCCATTTCAACACTTGAGGATGTTAGACCTGCTGCTCCCATATCTTGAATTGCAATTATTGAATCGTCTTTCATTAATTCTAAGCAAGCTTCTAAAAGTAATTTTTCTGTAAAAGGATCTCCAACCTGAACAGTTGGTTTTTTTTCTTCTGAATTTTCATCAAATTCTGCTGAAGCCATTGATGCTCCATGTATACCATCACGACCAGTTTTTGACCCAACATAAACAACAGATTTATTTATACCTTTTGCTTTTGAATAAAATATTTTATTTTTTTTTGCATGACCAACAGCCATAGCATTAACCAAAATATTTTCGTTATATGTTTCGTGAAATTTAGTTTCACCAGCAACCGTAGGTATACCAATACAATTTCCATACCCTCCTATTCCAGAAACAACTCCATTCAATAGACTTTTTGTTTTTGGATGAGAAGGTGAACCGAAGTGAATTGAATTTAATAAGGCTATTGGCCTTGCACCCATAGTAAAAACATCTCTTAAAATACCACCAACTCCAGTTGCAGCCCCCTGATAAGGCTCGATATAAGAAGGGTGGTTATGGCTTTCAATCTTAAAAACAATTGCATCATCGTCGCCTATATCAATGACACCAGCGTTTTCACCCGGGCCTTGAATAACTTGATTTCCTTTAGTAGGTAATTTTTTTAAATGTATTCTTGAGGATTTATAAGAACAGTGTTCATTCCACATTGCTGAAAAAATTCCAAGTTCTAATAAATTTGGATCTCTTTTTAGTAACCTTTGTATATTCTTATATTCATCTAGCTTAAGACCGTGATTTTGAATTATTTTATTAGTAATTTTCATTAATTAATTAAGCTTGAAAATAGGTTAACGCCATCTGCGTTTGATACAAATTTATCAATCATTCTTTCAGGGTGAGGCATCATTCCTAGAATATTTTTTTTATAATTATAAATTCCAGCAATATTTTCTAATGATCCATTAGGATTAGAAAACTCATTAACATTACCTTTCTCATCACAATATTTAAAAGCAATCAAATTTTCTTTTTTTAACTCTTCTAAATGAATAGGATTTGTAAAATAATTTCCTTCATTGTGGGCAATATTTATTTTTAAAATTTGATTTTGTTTATATTTTGAAGAGAACTTCGTTTGGTTGTTTATTACTTTAACGTTTACATCTTTATTGATAAATTTGAGATTTTTGTTTCTTAGCAAAGTTCCTTTAAGCAACCCTGTCTCTGTCAAAATTTGAAAACCATTGCAAATACCTAAAATTAAACATCCTGAGTTTGCAGCTTTTATAACTTCGTCTATAATTAAAGATTTTCCAGCTATAGCACCTGAACGCAAGTAGTCTCCGTATGAAAATCCACCTGGTATCACTATTAAATCAGACTTAGGTAAAGATGTTTCCTTATGCCAAACCATTTGATTTTTAAATTGCATTTTTTCTAAAGCAACGGCTATATCTCTGTCACAATTTGAACCTGGAAAAACAATTACAGATGATTTCATTATATTTTGTTAATTTTAAAATCTTCAATAATTAAGTTGACTAAGAGTTTTTCACACATTTCATGAACTTGTTTTTCTGCCTTAGCAGGATCATTTTCATCAACTTCGATTTCAAAAAATTTTCCTTGTCTTATATTCTTAAGATCACTCATACCCATATTAAATAATGTATTTTGAACTACTTTTCCTTGAGGATCTAATACATCTTTTTTAAGAGTAACTGTAACTGAAAATTTCAAATTATTTTTTTTTAAATTTAATTGGAATTGTTTTTCCGAAATTTACTTCACTTATGTTAGTCTCTTCCGGCATAATACCAAGTCTTCTCGCAACTTCTTGGTAAGCTTGTATGATGTTTCCAAGGTCTTTTCTGAATCTATCTTTATCTAATTTTTTTTCAGTTTTGGAGTCCCATAATCTACATGTATCTGGGCTAATTTCATCAGCTAAAACTATTTCTTTCATATCAGTATCTTTATTCCAAGCCTTTCCATATTCAATTTTAAAATCTACAAGTTTAATTCCTATAGCTCTAAACATGCCAGTCAATATATCGTTAATTCTGAGTGTTATATTATCTATTGTTTTAATTTCATTTACACTCGCCCAACCAAATGAAAAAATATGTTCTTTAGAGACTAGCGGATCATTTAATTCATCTTTTTTATAACAGTATTCCAATAGTGGTCTTTCTAATATTGTGCCCTCAGGTATTCCTAATCTTTTTGTTAACGAACCTGTGGCTATATTTCTTACGATAAATTCTATTGGAAAAATCTCAGCTTTTTTAATTAATTGTTCTCTCATATTTAGCCGCTTTATTAAATGAGTCTTAATTCCGCACTGAGATAAATTTGAGAAAATATATTCTGAAATTCTATTATTTAAGACTCCCTTACCTTCCACTTTAGCTTTTTTTAAATTGTTAAATGCAGTAGCATCGTCTTTAAAATGCTGAATAACTAAATGTTTATCTTTAGTCTCATAAATTATTTTTGCTTTACCTTCGTATAATTTATTACCTTTATTCATTTGAATTTCTATTTTTTTAGACTTCTTTTAAAAATTATATTAATTTTTTTCGTATGGTAACTAAAATCAA
>MDSV01213001.1_pt1 | contig 10368 bp, 9 predicted proteins | sample 810851 | NCBI WGS metagenome assembly MDSV01 (sample SAMN05326640, study PRJNA326480) | marine metagenome | isolation source: seawater | place: Atlantic Ocean: North East | collected 2012
CTACATCCTCTGGACCAAAAGGAGTCTTTTCAAAAAAAGGTCCATGAGGGTATTCGCTTGCTACTACCATACAAAAAGGTGAGGAGGCTTGTTCAAAAAAACCATTCATTTTATTAAAAGGCAAATCGGGACGAGGCTTGCCTTCGCTTTTCTCTGGGCGAAACCAATCTGTCCATGGGAAAGACTCTGTTGGATTTACGTGTGACTTCCCTGCTAAGACTACATCATATCCAACCGCTTTAAGATAAGAAGGCAATGTCTTCACTTCAGTTCGGATAGAGGTATGATTAATAAAGCATCCATTTCTGATAGGATACAACCCTGTGTAGAGCATTGAACGACTCGGCGCACATATAGCTTGCCCAGTATAGGCACTTTCAAAAACTAATGACTCCTTTGCAAACGCATCAATCGCTTTAGTCGGCACAGAATCATTCCCGTATAATCCATAATCAAAAAGACTTTGGTCATCAGCAACGAATAATATTATATTTGGACGACTTTGCCCAACAGCACAAAACATAAATGCCATTTGCGTTAGTAATAAACTTCTTATAACTGTCTGTTTTATGCTCATAATTTATACCTATTCACTATAAAGCCCTACCCGAACTATTCTAATCTGCAAAGCTTAAAAACTCTTTTGTCCCCTATTTTAATAATCTTCTAATAATCCGATTCTAAAACAATTGAGGAATACCATTCCACAGAGATTAAAATTAAACTATATTCCATATATCTAAATAATGAGTAATAATGAGTTTCGCTTTAATAATTAAAACTTTGTTTGAAATAACCCTAATAGGAGCTTTCGCCTTCTCATTTGTTTATTTCGTGATCACATTTTTTGCGCTTGTACACGCACAACTTAAGCCACGACCTGAAAAACGGAAGTCTCTTATTGATCCTCCGAGGATTACAGTACAAATTCCAACATATAATGAAATAGCAGCCTTAAATTGTGCTGAAAGATGTTTAAAATTTGAGTACCCTGAAGAACGCCTCCAAATTATCATAGGAGATGATAGTGATGACCCGCTTACCTCAAAAAGAATAGATGAGTTTGCAAGCCTTAACTCGCGTATAGAAATAAGCCGCCGAGGTACAAATAATGGTTATAAACCAGGAAATTTAAACGCAATGCTTACAAAGTCGCGTGGTGATTATATCCTTATATTTGATTCTGATTTTCTTCCGAAACGTGATTTTCTGGCAAGAATTGTAGAGCCCGTGATCAAGGATCCCGATCTGGCTGGAGTGCAAGCTGGATGGCGCATCCTAAATATCTATAATAACCTAAGCACTATTATGGGGGCTGGAATAATTAGTGTAGTTCATAATATTTTAATGCCGTTTATGTATCAGGCTACCAGCAACGGTATATTTTGTGGTTCTGGAGAATTGATTCGAAAAAAGGATCTTGAGCAACTTGGAGGATGGACTGAAGGATCTCTCACCGAAGATGTGGACTATTCCCTAAGGTTAATTGCCTCAGGGAAGAGAATTGCTTACTTGGCCTCTCTTAGGGTCCGCTGCGAAGTACCTCATACCGCAAGCGATTTATTTAAGCAACAAATGCGATGGGCATATGGGGTTGTGAGCGCCTTTATGATGCACTTTAAGAAAGTGTTAAAATCTCGCCTCATTGAAAGAAAAGTAAAAGCTGCCACACTGATTTTTAGTAGTGGCTATGCCCTTATCACTTTGCTTCTCCTTACAACTTTTTTTGGTTTATTAAATATTATATGCGGATTAATAGGCTTTGATCCTGCATCAGGAGAATCATCAACATATACTATTGGCCATTTCATTTATGATAGTACATTAAACTTAATCCTTACCGGAGGAATGCTTATATCCTCGCTTGTAGCGTGTTTTATAAATGGATTTGGTGTGCGTAATCTGGGCAGACTATTTTTAGCAAGCCTGACAGTTGGATTTATTTGCATGTTTTATATTGGGCGAGGAATTTTTTCAGCATGGGCAGGTCTTCCTATGCCATGGTTTATGTTAAAGAAATCAGGCAACGAACGCGTATGAAACGAAAATGTAGAAAATGGCAATGCAGGGATAAATCTATCAGTCTTGGAGAAAAAACTTTGGTTATGGGTATACTAAATACAACTCCAGACTCATTTTCAGATGGAGGCAAATACGATGACCTTCAGTTGGCTTATAGTCGAGCAACATTAATGATAGAACAAGGCGCTGATATTATTGATGTTGGGGGAGAATCAACTCGACCAGGTGCAGAATCAATTTCCGAAACAGAAGAAATTCTTAGAACTAAAGATGTGATTGAAAAAATAAGAAATGATTTTCCTAACCAATTAATCTCTATTGATACAACAAAATCGAGGGTTGCTAAAGAAGCAATTGATGCTGGGGCCGATATTATTAATGATATTTCTGCCTTACAGAACGATCCCAATATGGGCAAGATTGCGGCTCAATCCGAAACCGGAGTTGTTCTCATGCACAAACAAGGCTCTCCAAAAAGCATGCAAATAAATCCAAATTATAAAAATGTAACACAGGATATACACGACTATCTAAAACAACGGCTGCAAGTAGCTACGAATTTTGGCATCAAAAAAAATGCTTGCGTTATAGATCCCGGTATTGGCTTCGGGAAGACTTTGCCTCATAATTTACAACTTTTAAAACACTTGTCTTTTTTTGGAGATACCGCACCTATATTAATTGGCGTATCAAGAAAAAAGTTTATTGGAGAAATTTATAATAAGCCAAACCCAGTTGATAGATTACAGGGGAGTCTTGCTGCGGCTGCTTATGCACTATCTCAAGGAGCGCATATTTTACGAGTACACGATGTATTAGAAACTTGCGAACTAGCCCAGATGTTCGATACAATAGACGGAAGTTATGACACGCTTAATGGAACAATTTAACTCACCTGGCACAGAAGGGTGGCTAGAAATAATTATTCTTGCCGCTTTGATATATGCACTATTCCGCTTTCTTAAGGGCACCAGAGGATCATCTATCTTTACAGGATTGATGGTTCTATTAGGGGCATTATATGCAATTACAAGCATTATTAGCCTTGATGTTCTTAATTGGCTTCTCTCCAGGCTTACTCTATATCTATCTTTAGCGCTTATTATTATTTTTCAGCCTGAAATTAGAAGAGCTTTAGCGAAACTTGGAAGGCAACCTTGGCGAAAAACCAATCTCGATACCCAGAAAAATCTAGTAGACCCAATAACACAAGCTGTTAAATCTCTTTCAGATCAAAAAATTGGCGCCTTAATTGCTATTGAACGCGAAATTGGCACAAGGGTAATACAAGATAGTGGAACGCCTTTAAACGCAATGGTCACATCCGAACTCCTTGCTTCCATATTTTTCCCTCGATCACCTCTACATGATGGCGGAGTAATTATCTCTGAAGAGTCTATTCGAGCGGCTGGTTGCTTATTCCCATTATCTCAAAAAGAACAATCTCAGAAATCGCTTGGGACACGACACCGGGCGGCTATTGGAATCACGGAAGAAACAGATGCAGTAGTAATAGTAATATCAGAAGAAACTGGAGCCGTATCCCTTGCATATAATGGGAAACTGCGAAGAGGTTTATCAGAAGAACGCTTTCATCGTATGCTTACCTCAATGCTCGCACGTAAGCAGACGGGACTATCTCATTTCCGTCAAAAAATTGATTCTGGTGAAGCTCTCTCAGCCGAATCTGAGTCAAATATAATATCACCTTCTTCGGGAGGAAATAATGAATAAAGTAAATAACCTTTTGGGATATCTTTGGCAGGATAAGTGGCTTATATTATCAAGCATACTACTTGCATTTATTAGCTGGCAAAGTATTTATCGAACTATTGGTTATGAAACCACCCTGTCCAACATACCAGTTAAATTAATTGCACCTGAGGGCTGGTCCCCTCTTAGAAGTTCTATTGATGATGTAAGCATTACACTACGTGGCTCGCAGCAGGAAATCCGCTTGCTTAACAAAGATAATCTCCGAGTTATTGTTCCTTTGCCCGAACCAAAAGGTCAAACTGAGGCTATTATGCGTCTGTCAAAAAAGCATCTTCTAAATCCTTCTAACGCTCGCGTAATACGATTTAATCCACCGCAGGTTAGTTTTAGTTATGATAAAACGGCTGAAAAAATAATACCTTTAAAAGCAGCCTTCTCTGGTAATCTTCGAGGAGGACTCGAAGTAGCAAGCGCCAGCTGCAAGCCTGCCGGCGTATTAATTCAAGGTGCAGAAAAAATTATAAGTACACTGGAAATAATTGAAACTAAACCTATTTCACTTGATCGGCGCTCAGCTAGTTTTACGGAAACAATAAGCCTTGAACTACCTGAAGCTCCAGGGATTAGCGCAAATATACAGCGCATTGATGTTCGTGTAGAAATTAATGAGCAAATTCGAACGCGCCAATTTCTCAATATTCCCTTACGTGTACTTAATTCTCCTAATACTGGAGCAACAATATCATTGGTACCAGACACGATAAACCTAACTATATCTGGCTCACAACAAAAGGTTGATCGTATCAGGCCTGAAAACATCATGGCGTATGTAAGATGTGATGAACTAGATGCCGCCACTACTTATGATATTCCAGTACAAGTAGATCTTCCCGACGGCGTAATACTGGACAGTACTGAGCCTAGTGTTGTAAAAGTATCTATTAGGTTATCTTATTAAAGGCTGAGATGAAAATATTCGTCATATTTTTTATGGTTTGTACCGCTCTATTTTGCTTCGCTAATACAAATACATTAGCCTCTGGTGATGAAAATAATCAACGCATAGAAATGCTTGAGCGTGTTGGTAGCATTTATTTTCAAGAAGGCGATTTAGACGCAGCTCTTGATGTATTTAATCGGATTTTAGCAATCGATCCATATCATAAACAAACACGTGTTCTAAAAGGTTTGATATTCGTTAGTACAGCTCGCTACAAAGAGGCTATAGAAAACATGGCAGCTCTTGTAGAAGAATACCCAAATGACTATCAAGCAATGAACAACCTTGCTTGGGTTTATGCAACTTCCACCGATAAAAAATGTCGAAATGCTCAATTGTCGGTTGAATTAGCTCAAAAGGCACTAGTATTATCACCATATGATCACCATGTTTGGAGTACGCTGTCTGAGGCTTATTATGTTGCAGGAGACTACGAAAAAGCGAATAGAGCTATACTTCATCTTGTAAAACTCTCTACAAGCAAGGGAGCAAAAATGTCTAAAGACATGGTAGATACTTATAACAAACAGATCCGCAAATGCCAAAGAGCCATCGAGGCCGAATTACTATTGAAAGAATCTCAATAAACAAAAAAGCCAAGTAATATAAATGCCACTCCAAATAAGGCCTTAAGCCCTAATGCAGAATAATATAAAATATCATTTTCTAGGATGCGCTGATGCATTTGCCGAAACTGCCATGGTGCCAAAAACCAGACCAATCCAATAACAACCCATAAATATGCGAGCGCAGAAATAATCTGAAAATACGGCTGGCCAGAAAAAACTGCGACCTTCGTTATTGGCACTGCAACCAAGCATAGCAAACCGCCCAAAGCTCTGGGAGCAAGCAACTCTTTTAAACAAGTAACACTCCCAATAAAAACTAGCGGAGCTAATAAATAGACATAAATCTTATATGCGTTCAGGCCTCCCATATTCATAGCAAGCGCCTCACGAGCGCCAAGAAGACAGCAAAGGCCAGTAAGAATCCAACCAGCATAAATGCTTCGGGGAAACGCTTTAATATACGCCCGTAACAAGTCGGCCCTAACAAATCCAAAGCCCGCCATCAAAATTGCTAATGCCCCAATAATAATTGATAGGAATCCTATACTCATAATTTCAAACTGCTGATAACTCACTAATCTTACAAGCTTAAAAAAGCTTAACGTTATCTTGCTAATCAATATTATTCAGTACTAAATGAGATATGAATAAAAAAATCCATGTGTTTGTATCAGGCTGTTATGACGTATTGCATGCCGGACATTTACAGTTTTTTAAAGAAGCGAAAGCATTGGGAAGTTATTTATCAGTTAGCTTTGCATCCTCAAATGTTTTACTAAACCACAGAGGTAGAGTAAGTAGCTTGCCTGATCGACATAAACAAGAAATATTGCACTCTATAGAGCTTATAGATGAAGTATATATTGGTAACGATGATGAGCTAGGTCTTGATTTTAAAAGCGCGTTTCTCAACTGCAAACCTGATATTCTTGCAGTAACAGAAGATGATGAATTCGCAGAGATGAAAAAAGCTCTATGTGAGTCTATTGGAGCAGAATATGTTGTTCTTCCAAAAACAGAGCCAAGCTTTGAGACAATCTCAACTACCTCAATAATAAAGCAAATTAAAGCACCGCTTTCAGTACCTGTTCGTGTTGACTTTGCCGGAGGATGGCTTGATGTGCCAAAATATGCAATTGAAGGTGCTTATATTGTTAACTGCGCGATTACTCCTTTTGTATCCAAACATAATTGGATTTATGAAAAAAAATCTGGACTGGGTGGTAGTGCTGCCTGGGCAATGCTAAACGGTGAAGACGGCGTGTCAAGCGAACTCAATTTAGGAGTAGGATGGCAAGACCCGGCAATTATAAGTGAAACTGGTCTTTGTGCCTGGAGTAGTGGTCCTATGCCGGCTTTGTATATCAAGAGTAATCCAGACTTCCTTAACAAAAAAATGGCCCTGTATTTTACGGGGCAAGATCATGATACTCCAGGAAATGTAGATAACGACCGAGATTATTCAAAAATAAAAGCAGCGGGTGAAGTTGCATGCCATGGCGTTAAGGAGAGATCTCTAGAGCTAATATCAGAGTCGATTAATTTATCATATGAACTGCAACTACAGGAAGGGATGCACATACTACCCGATGTCAAAGATGCTCTTGCAAAAAAATACTCTGGAGGAGGCTTTGGAGGCTACGCTCTTTACGTTTTTGGGAAATCAAAAGCAAGAGACTCTTTTATTCAAGAGACGCCTAATACTATGGCAATCGAGCCCTACACCCGCCCTACTTATTAATTACCGAGTTACTCCTAAAAGCTGCGCCATTAGGGGAAGCTCAACTCAAACTTGTTTGTGATATTCCCATACCCACCACCAGTAGCAATAGCATTATTAGTAGAAAAAGTTTCGCCAGAGCAAATCAACATATCATTTGTTCTATCTTCATAAGAAATGATAAGATCTGTACGATCACTAACACCTCGAGCCAGATAATTACTAAACAATCCATCTGTCATCACATCAAAATATGATACGAGCCTTTTTTTAGGGATCCCGTTATCTTCTGTTGAAATGCGTACTGCAATGTCAGACATAGTTTCATTACCACCGTGATGACCAATATTTTGTCCTGCCGTAACGCTCGCGCCATTGGTGATTGAAGAGCCTAGCTGCAAATGGAAGAGAATAAATTTATATGCGGGATGTTCATCCGACTTAATCATCACTGTAAAATCACCAAATTCTTCATTATATGAAATATCAAGAATAGTTCCATCAATAGGAGAGTAAATGCCTACGTCTGTCCAATTACTAACGCCTGGGTGATAGTAATGCTTCATGCTACTACATGATTCGAAATCATCAGAATAATCATGCCCCATTCCAGATCTAAATTTAGATATCCAATTGATTTTATCTAAATCAATATAATCTGAATCAACAAACTGAATGACAGCATTTGAATATGATGTTGAATCACCGATGGAATTCGTTGATCCAACAAGTCTTAAAAATAATTTCGACATTTCAATAGATGTTAAATCCATTGGAATTGTGCCCACTGTATTTGTAGCAAAGAAAATCAACTCTTGGGCCTCTGCATTATGCCAACTTGCAGTTAATGAATGAGTATACTCTACCCCGATATAAATATTAGACATAGAGTTTGAGTAGCCTATTCCTTCCAAGGAAATTCCACTCAAATTCACCGATAAAGGCGATGGTGCTGAAAAGCTAATCATTTCATAATCCCCCGGCACAAATGACATCGGCATCACCGTGGTTGTATCATATATTGCATTCGAAAAAATCGTTCCCGAAAGCGTTGCTCCAGAAAAATCAGTCCCTGTAAGATCCGCACCTGTTAAATCCGCACCTGTTAAATCCGCACCTGTTAAATCAAGTCCAGACAAGTCCTCATCCGATAGATCAACATTCTTTAAATTAGCATCTGGTCCAACCCAATAGCCCACCGCAATTTCATCACTATATGGCGTGCCATAACCCCATGCATACTGCGAAAACCATGCAACATTACGACCGGAAACATGCGCCCAATGATCGCTTCTTTTTGTAGGAGCAATATCGGGATCATCTACAAATAAAGCATAATGCTTTTCTTCCGCAATATCATATATCATTAGGTCATCATTATCTGTATTGTATTCATAGACGTTGTATGCATGATATCCGATAACACCATTACCCATTGAGGGAGACAGGTCATGACGAATATTTCTGGTGGGTAATGGCAAAGTGCCGGTATAAGGCGGGATGCCTTCGGTGGCCGGAATACTCTCATCTGTCACCAGCTTTACAATCCCGCCATCGTAACGGTATTCACTAATTGGAATGGTATTGGTTATACCACTCTCTGTAGAAATATAGTATACTCTTTGGTCACTGCTAGGCATGCCAGATATCCCTTGATACGCCCCGCCATAAAAAACTTCCGCTCCAAAAACTAAGCCATCTTCTACTAAATCTATGTCAGATAAGACAACCTCTTCCGTAAAAGAAAAAAGATCTGCAACCTCTATATTCGATAGGATTTCTGTTGAAGCATTATAAAACCAAAGCTTTGAACCATCTGATACTAATTCACCAATCAGACTAGGAATTGCTCCGTCGTATATCTTTTCGCCCATAAAAACAACCTGATCATCGTGCACGCTTATATTACTTATAAATTTTAAGTTAGTAACCGTATGAGTTGTTAAACCGTCAAAAATACATAAATCGTATTCAGACGTTAATGAGTCAGACTCCATCCATGCTGCACTATCTCCAGAAACATCTAAATTAACAATATAGTGATCAGACCCTGATATACTAATTTGAGTAGTTACATCAGATAAAATATTGTACTGATATATCTGATACTTTGAGCCATCCCAGCCCACCCAATATACATTTTCTTCTGATATAACAGGATAATTCGCACTTGTTCCCGAAAGGTTAGTTGTAACGCCTGAAGTAATATTATAAAGATACGTACAATAACTGGAGCTACTTGTTTCCCTTGCTCTAAATGCAACGTAATTCCCCGATATAGTCGTGTCAAAAGCCCTATTAAAAACGCTCCCGCTAGGTGTTGGGATTTCCACCGTTCCATCAACGCCGGTGTTTACATAAACATCTTTATTCTCGCCCTGCCAGCATACATAAGTGCCTGAAATACCAATTGTCGTATAATCCTCTGTTTCATTATTATCTGTTAAGTGTCGTGTAATATACTTACCACTAGCTATAGATTGACCAGATATGAGAATAAAAATTGAAAATATACTTAATGATTTGTTCATAAGCGCAAACATAAACTACCACCTATCTTTTAACGATTTCTATAGTTGCACGTTATATTATGCTAGTTTCAAATAGAAGCGTTAATTACAAGTATTGCCTTTTTTGGCTTAGCCCACATCAAATCAAAAAATATATCCTTGTGTAAGGAATATAATCTTTTGCAGAACAAGATAAAAATAGGGGGCATTTATGTTATCAAAAGTACTATTTATTGCAGGATTAGTGTCAATACTTGCATCAATACTTGCATGGAGTCTTGCTTCAGGGGAAACTGCTGAAGAGCTAGCACATGCTGAGAGATGGGGAATATTCGTTGGATTATGGGCGCCAACATTCTTAATTCTCTCAGAAAAATTAAAATAATTAGAACAATTGATTATTTGAAAAGCTTACGAATCAAACATGATACGTAGGCTTTTTTAATACATAAATTTATAAAGAATGAAATAAAAGAGCGCGACGAGAGCAATCCCAAACAAAGTGGAAATAAAATTATTTAATTTGGTATTCATCATTTTATCGCAAAAAAAAGTATACTTTTAGAAGTGCAGCCAATGGTAAAAATATAGCCAATGCTATTACATTAAATTTTTGATCACTACTCATTGAAGTTAATTTTTTTATCATCGAAAACAATCCTCTCCACTAATAAAAGTCTCTTTCAGGATCCAATCATTACATTAAATCGAATTTAATCTTTTCTTAATTATCGTATACATCTCGTTTTTAACTACATTATAATTAAAAAAAATTATCAATTTTTTGCTTATTTTTAATCATTTTTAATCATTTTTAATCATTTTTGCTCA
>MDSV01045183.1_pt1 | contig 10367 bp, 5 predicted proteins | sample 810851 | NCBI WGS metagenome assembly MDSV01 (sample SAMN05326640, study PRJNA326480) | marine metagenome | isolation source: seawater | place: Atlantic Ocean: North East | collected 2012
ATTATACTTTTTTTTTTCAAGGTTAGGATAATCGGTTGATTATCTAGCATAAAAAAGGGGAAGTGGTTACTTCCCCTTTGCTATTTATCCCATAATTATATTAATAAGTAAAACAATATCATTGATATTAGTGAAACTATCATTATTGAGATCTGATAAATTGAGTTGTAATGATGATGGATCAATACTTCCTAGGATTATATTGACCATAGCTACAACATCAAGTATGTTAATAGAATTATCTAAATTTAAATCACCTTGCATAAACATACATCCATCATCTTCCGGATTAAAAACGCCTGATGAACAATCATCGCATCCATCAGCATCTAAATCACTACATATAAATTGATTATTATCATTACTATCATTGGTATCAATTGAACCATCATTATCATCATCTGGGTCACCAGAATCGCATAACCCATCATTATCATAATCTTGACCATCGTTTTCTAAATCAAAAATTCCTGAGGTACAATCATCGCAACTATCATCATCTAAATCAGAACATACATATTCATCATTATCATCCCAATCTTCAGATTCAGCAACTCCATCATTATCATTATCAGTATTATTACTTCCATCATATGTTCCAACTATTTGCATTGCTCCATTATTAATTGGATCCAGCCATTGGCTAACATCATTAAATGAACGAGAGAATTTTCCATAATAATCTTCAGTATCTCCAGTATAGCAATCACCTGATCCACCTGAAAGTTGACCTACTAATAAACCCTCTTCATTAAAAACAGGGGAGCCTGATGAACCTCCATAGGTCCCTCCCTCATCCCAATAAACTCTCCAATGAGAACCTGCAGGAGAAGAGCCTTGTCCCTGCCAATTTATAGAACCAGAGCTGTAGGCCGTATCATTATCAAAATTTATTTTTTTAGGATCTCCATTTGGATGATGTACTCCACATGAAATTGTTGGATTATCTGTTGTCCTATCCCAACCGCTATAAAATATTCCATTTGAAATTGAAGAATCATTAATTAGTAAGAGAGCATAATCTGCATCCATTCCATTTGAGTCAGCTAATAGCGTTCCTCCGTATTCATATGAACCTTGATTGGCCCAACTTCCACTGCATGATGATGTTTCATAATTAAAATAAAATCTAAATGTACTAGGATTATCTCCTTCTACACAATGCCATGCAGTCCAATAATAGGGAGTTAAATCAAAACTAGTATTATTAATCATTGCTCCACTACAAATATATCCACCCATATCAAGAAATGAAGTAGAATTTATCTGGTCTTCATATGCATTGGCACTATTACATACAACATTGTCACCACAGCTTCTTGATTCATTATTACTTGAAAAATTTAATATATCTTTATAATCATGAATTACGTAATCAATATTAATTATACCTTCATTATAAGAGTTTAATGGCTCATAATATTCAATGTGAATCAAATTACCTTTAATTAAAGGAGTAGAAAATAGCATATCAGATTGATTATTTTCACTTGTAAAAGCTCCAATTATCATATTTTCATTATTATAAATATATACATAAGAACCATTAGGTAAATAAAATTGATTATATTCAAGAGAAATTGCATAGGCATGTTTACTATTTATGGAAAGTTTCCATATTCTATCACCATTTTCTAATATAGTCCAATTCCCTGAATTTTTAAGAGAATAATTAACATCAAATTTATAACCATATCGAAATGGAGTTGCTGGTGGTCTGTTTTTATCTTCTTTTAATAATTGTTCAATATTAATTTCAGGCAACCTAATTATTTCTGATTCAATATTGAGGTTATTTTTTTGGCTATAAGGAATTCCCCCTTGACTAGTTTGACAAATAACTAGATGGCTAAATAATCCTAAAATAAATATTATATTTTTCATAAACATCTCCTAATTCAAAATTATATTAACAATATTAATAACATCAAGAACATCTATATTACCATCCATATTAATATCTGCAGATTCATTGTATAGTAAAGAATCTAAAATAATATTTACTGTTAGTATTACATCTTGTATATTAATACTACCATCATTATTAATATCTCCATAAATAATAGATGAAAAATAAGATGGAGGAAATATTATATTATCAATTCGTGCTGCATCTTCTCCAGCTGAAATTGCTTGATCTTTAATATATTTCCATGAAAATATATTTTCTCCAATAGATACAGGGAAGCTACTTTGAGACCAATCAATTTCCCCTGCCCATTTCCCCTGTTCTTGTCCATTAATATAAAATGCTAGATAATCGTAGTAATTACCTGTTTGAGAACCTACATCTTCACAAGAAACTTTTTTATCAAATTCAATAACTCCAGGTTCTATGATTTCCATTGTTATGGTTAATTCTGAAATCATATTATGATCAATATTTCCAGATTTTGCGTGTGAAGAATCACCAAGAAATTGGTTACCATTAATTACTTCCCATACAGCATCACCTGATGAATTCCATGAAAATTCATCAAATGAATTATCATCAAAATTTTCAATTAAATATTCTATGTTTAAATCATAAATGTTTTCCCATGAATTATCTAAAGATGTCATATTAGTAATTATGGTAAAACCATGACCATAAGGAGCATTCTGATTAATAGAAAAAGTTAAATTGACGACAGTGGATTCACCTGCATTTAAATTAGGAATAACGACATTAGAATTAATCAAATTAATATATTGATTATTATATGGGTTTAATAATTCTAATTGAATATTTGAATCTAGCTCATTACCTAAATTTTCAACTTCTAATTCTATTGAAATAGTTTCTTCTATTGAGATCATTCCATCATTACCAGCATTAATTGAATTTGAGCTGACTGTTGTATATGGACCATCAGGAGAAGCTATAAATATCTCACCAAAGTAAGGTATTTTATTTTGTCCTGTTATTGTAATATCTATAGTACCGGGATTATCTAGAGGATTAAATACAAGAACAACAAATCCCGATTCATCAACAGTACCAGAGCTAATTAGAATATTATTTTGAGATAATCCAACATATGAAAATGGATCTGCTTGAACTTCAATCGCTTCAGAACCTATAGGTAAAAAAAGATTATAACTTGCATTAATTTCATCAGGGATACCCTGATATGTCGATATGGATGGATCACCCATTAAATGGTATATTTCCCAATAGTAGTCATCCATACCATTCGCTTGTGCAACCGCTAAATTACCAACTATCATTATTGCACTATTGACAACCGCCCAATTATCTTCATCTTGTAGATGAAACATTGAATCATAAACACCTTCACCAGTATTATTATATGATGGATTTGCACTAATATTTCCGGAACCTACTCCCCACCAGAAATCTTCATTCCAATAAGTTACATCTGATCCTCCAATATATCCAATTGCACCTGCATTTGATTTCCTTAATAAAGCTTCACCAAAACATGTTCCTGTATCAAAAGCACTAGTTAAACAGCAGTTTCCTATCATAGTGGGATATTGATTGAAGTTCGTCATATTATTTACATCATTTACATCAAACTCTGGATCAGCCCATCCATCTTCCCAGCCATGCGCAGTATAATTGATAAATCCTACACCTTGATTTGCAATATTTAGAATTTGATTTCCAGAACTCCCTGATAAAGGATATAAAAATGTATTAGAATTAATTCCATTATTAGAATTAAAATAATATTGATTCCCGTAATTGATTTGACCATTACCATATGTTGGTGCATAATTTGCATCTACTCCAGAAATCATTAAAACCTCTTCTAAGAATGTAGGATCTGGCATTAGATATTGTTCATATTCTAAAGTTTTACTTACTTGAGCAATAACATGATTTGGATTTTGAGCTGAAAATCTTCCACATAATACATCAGGCAAATTATCATTAGTAAAATCACAATAGTCTAAATCAGAAACATGCCCACCGCTTGAATATGAAGGAGGGATTTGTTGAGTATCTCCTACCAGTAATACAAATGAAGGGATCGGTTCATTCACATTTGGATTATCGTATTTATTTTGTAGATAGTTTTTGATTGAATTTGCAGAAGTACCAATTTCATTAGTATAGGCAACTGAAACATAAAATCCTTTTTTAGTTTTCCATTCAATAAATGGTTGTAAACTATCTTCAAAAGATGGGTCAGAAATAATAATGTAACTTACCACACTTTCAATAAAATTATTTTCACGTAAATTATTAATAGGAATATAATTATTAATAGAATTTTGGAATATAGGCTCAAAATAGGGTGAATAAGCTAAACTTTTTTGATAATTTGTATATTCAATATCAGCATTATCGAAATGAATTCTAAATTTAATATTTTCATGTATAATTAATTGATTACTAATAGGATTGTATTCAACTGGACTAATCATTAAATTGGCGATTTGGACTTCTCTTAATAAACCTTTTTGTTCGATATCAATTAATTCATTTTTATAAAATTTATTAGATTTATAATCATTTTCATTAATAATAAAAGCTTTATTGATTTCACTTTTAGATATAGATGGCTGAGCAGGAACAATTAATGAATTGATATTATAGTCAGATATATTATATATTTTAGTTTCATCATTAATGATTTCTATTCTAAGATCAGCCTTTCTAGGTATTTCAATTAATTTATTGAGCATTGGTAAATTGGGGGAGCCTAATTTTTTTGAAGGATAACTTCCTGGAATATTAATATCTATATATTCTATTCCATCTAAATCTACTGTTTTAAATAAAATTTGATTAATTGACAATGTAACATCTATAGTGTGTTGATTGATATTATCTATTATGAATAATTGATCATTATTTAAATCAATTTTGTTAATTGAATAAACATTACTTAACAATAGTAAGTTTATTATAAATATTTTAAGTTTCATATTACTCCCTTTTTTATACTTCTAATCATAATTTATATTTTTTATATATAATTTACATATTCAATATTCATTACAATATGTAACATTAAATAAGCTAATATTTTCTATAATAATATTATGTAAATTTAACTTATTATTTCTCTATTGGAACATATTTGTTATACTAGTTGTTAATATATAATTATAAAGATTATTTCTCATGAAATCTAAAATTATTTTACTTATTATATTTCTTGCTTCAACATCTTTTGTTTTTAATCAACAAAAATTAAAGTTTTCTGCAGATTCAGCTGAAAGTTATATTGAAAATAGTTCTAAGATTAAAATTTTTAAAGATAATGTTATTATTTTAGATCAAAATAAAACATTGTATGCAGATTTAGCTACATACTTAGAAGATTCTAGCAAAGTCATTCTTAGCGGTTTAGTTAAGATGTATGATCAATCAGATTCTTTATTTTGTAATCAATTAATAATGACGAAAGGTGCACAAGAAAACTATGAAGCTTCAGGTGATGTAATTTTCTTTAAGGGTAATCAGATTATAAAGGCACAAAATTTAATTTATTATATAGATGATGAGAAGATAGAGGCATATAATGATATTCTGATGAAAGATTCAAGTAGGGAGATATATGGCGATAGTTTAACTATTAATTATTATGATGGATTAATCAATATTTTGAATATGAGGCCTAATGTAAAGATAGTTGATTGGCAAACTTACTTATTTAAAGATAATTCTAAATTACAAATTTTAGAAGATAAGATGGAGGCAAATGCTTTATCAATTCAATTTGATAATAATGAAAATATTAACTTAATCAAACTTCATGGAATGGCTCATGCCAATTTTAATGTTGTTAGTGATAGCTTATTAAAAGGTTTAAACTCTGTTTCAGGAGATTCAATTATAATTACAATTAAAAATAATTTAATAAATAATATGAATGTTTATGGAGGCGTTATAGGACTTTTTAAACCAGATATAAAAAATAAAAACTTAAATCATGATGTATCGTATAGTGCAGAAATTGTTAATTATGATTTAGATAATGAAATAACAATGTTAATAAATGAAGCTAAAGTTGTTTATGGAGAAACAGTTTTAGAGGGAGGGGAAATTAAAGCAGATTTAGAAGATAACATTGTAGAGAGTACTATTAAAGATTTTATTTTTCCTTCAGTAAAAAATTCTAATGATAATCCTACATTTGGAGATTACATGAAGTTTGATTTAATAACTGAAACTGGAATTATTAACAATGGTTATAATGAAATCGATATGGGAATATTTAAAGGAGATAATTTTATTACAGATAAAAAAGAAAATGTATATATTGAAAATGGAATGTTCACATCCTGTGATCATTCCATACCTCATTATCATTTTGGAAGCAAAAGTATGAAAATAGATAATATTAGTAATCAAATTATTGCTAAACCTATGACGTTATTTATGCAAGACTTTCCTCTTATTACTTTACCGTTTGCAATTTTACCTAATTCAAATAAAAAGAGGAAGAGTGGATTTATAATGCCCTCATTTGGACATAGTAAGACCGCAGGGACATGGATTCAAGATTTAGGTTATTATTTTGCTCCTAATGACTATTATGATATTGTAACATATTTAGACTTTTATGATAGATCCAAAATTCAATTAGATTCTAAGTTAAGTTATAATAAATTATTTGGTCATAATTGGTATAACTATAATTTTTCCGGCCATATTCATATTAAAAACTATATTAATGAATTAGTTGCAGGTAATAATGATTTTGAAGATTTATTCGATAATGATAAAGCTATTACAAAATATTCAACAACATTTGAGCATAATCAGAATTTTAGTAATAATCAATATTTACGAATAAAATATGAATATTATAATTTCGAAAATATATCTGAAGTTATAGAAAATGATCCTAAAATAAGACTAGATCAAAAAGAAATTTCTCAATTATTTTATTCTAAAAATTGGGATTATTCATCATTAATCATTGGAGCTTCTTCATTTAAAGATTTACTATTACCCAACCCTCTATATTCTGGTGAAATAAGAGATCACAAACAAGTTGAATATCCAGGGATTAATTACCAATTTAATAATCCTCTTTTGTTTGGTAAGGGTGATAAATGGTATAATAAAACAAAATTAACATATAATTTTTCTTTATTAAATAAGGATTTAACATATTCAAAAGAAGCTATTTATAAATGTATAAATCATCATGGTAAGCATATAGATAGTATTAATTCATCTGATGAATGTTTAATAGATAATAATAGTTGGGATCAGAATGGGTTTTGTCTAAATCAAATAGGTAATGAAATTGATGATATTGATACTGAACAGCAATGTTTAGAATTTAATAATACATGGATTTTAATATGGATTGATTCTGGGGTTGTATCAGAAATAAAGCCATCTTCAGATAATAAATTATCATTAAATCTTCCCTTTTCATTGTTTTATTTTAATATAAATCCTAGCTTAACTATTTCTGAACAATGGGCTTTATCTTCTGAACTTGATAGAATTAATGCCAGAAAACAACAATTTTCCTTAGGGTTAAATATTCAGTCTAATATTTATGGATTAATTCCATTAGAATTTTTAAATAGAAAAATTAAAGTAGTCCGTCATATCTTTAGCCCATCAATATATACTTCATATATATCTAAAAGCAGATTGCTTAAAGGCCAAATTGATGATTTCAATACAACCCGATTTATAATTAATCCCAACTCACCAAATAATTATTTTCTTATTTCTTCAATTAATTTGAGTAATCGTTTTCAAGCAAAGATTCACGATAAAGAAAATAATATATTAAAGAGAGAAATTATGTCATATAATATTTCAACAAGCTATAATTGGGATACTAAATTATTTAATTCTTTGATTTCTACACTAAGCTTTAAAGATATTACAGGAGGGGAATATTTACGTATTAATATAGAGCAGAGTCTATATAAAGAAAGTCTGACTGATGACGCACCTAAAGAATTATTAAATGGTTTTCCTAGACTGACAGCTGTTAATACAAGTTTATCCAGAAATTTTAATTATAATTTAAAAGGTAAAAGATTTAATGCATCAGTTAAAGAGTCTATATCCCAAACTAATATTCAAAATTCTAATTTAGATTTATGGGATGCATCATTTGGTTTTACCTTAACAGCAAAGTATGATTTAGATGATAAATGGGATTTAGAATATTCAACCTTATCGTTTGATTCTAATATTAAATTATCAAAGTCATGGTTAATGAATAATAAAATGTATGTGGATTTAGTTAATATGAAAATAAATTCATATGAAGTAGAGTTCATGAGATTATTGCATTGTTGGGAATTCTCATTTTTTATGAAAACTATAGGTTATAATAAAGGATTTGGTTTGAAAATAAGTATTAGTGATCCTAATTTACAAAGTATAAAGGTTACACAATCTTCAATGATTCGTGGAAATAATTGGTAATGAAGTTATCAGAAAAAATAAATAATAAAACAATAATTTATCCCTTAAAATCTAATTCAAAAGAAGAGACGATTCATGAATTATTAGACTTTTTTCAAAATCGAGACTATTTAACTGATACTACAAAATTATTTTCATATTTAAATTCAGGGGATGAAACATTTACAACTGCAGCTGGAAGAGGAGTGGCATATCATTATCATACATCAATTGAAGTTCAAGAGACTTTGGCAGTTTTAGGTATTTCAAAAAGGGGGATTGATTATAACGCTGTAGATGGACTTATGTGTCATTTTATTTTATTAATTTTAGAACCTACAGTATCACCTAATAGTCATAGGAGAATTATTAATTTATTTCAAGAATTAATTAAAAATCCTAATACTAAATCCAAGTTATTAGAATTAAATTCATCCATGGAAGCAGACCTAGTAATTAAGAATTGGGAGAATAATAATTTAGTTGATAGTATATGAGTGATATAATTAGAAATATTAAAGGCACAAAAGATATTTTGTTTGATGAAACATCTATTTGGATTTATTTAGAAAATTATATTCATAAGTTTTTTTCTAATTTTGGTTATAAAGAAATAAGAACTCCTTCTTTTGAAAATACTGAATTATTTTTAAGGTCAATTGGAGAAGATACAGACATTGTTTCAAAAGAAATGTATAGCTGGATTGATCAAGGTAATAATAAACTAACATTAAGACCGGAATTAACAGCTTCTGTATCTAGAAGTTATATCCAACATCAATTATCTAAACAACAAAAATCACATAAATTTTATTATTTAGGCTCATCCTATAGAAGGGAACGTCCTCAAAAAGGACGTTTTAGACAATTTAAGCAGTTTGGAATAGAGGCTTTTGGTTCAGAATTCCCAGAACAAGATGCTGAAATTATTTCAATGGCCTATTTATTATACGATTCCTTGAATATTAAAAATTTAAAATTAAGAATTAATAGCATAGGGTCTAAAGAAGATAGAAAAATATATATAAAAAAATTAAGAGATTATTTTTCAAAATTTGATAATCAGTTAACGGCTACGAGTAAAAAACGTTTAGTAAATAACCCTTTGCGTATATTAGACACTAAGGTAGATTTTGAAATTGATTTGGTAAAAAATGCTCCTAAAATTATTGATTTTATAAGTTTAGAGGATAAAGAACATTTTCAAAAATTATTAAATATTTTAGATAATCTTAATATTCCCTATTTAATTGATGACTATTTAGTAAGAGGTCTTGATTATTATTCTCGTACAGTATTTGAAATTCAAACAGATTCTCTTGGATCTCAAAACGCATTATGCGGAGGTGGAAGATATGATTATTTAGTAGAAGAATTAGGTGGACCAGATACTCCTGCAATAGGATTTGCTGCTGGTTTAGAAAGACTTATTATAGCAGCTGATTTAGATAATCAAAAAGTTACTCCAAGACCTGATATTTATATTATTGCAATTAATGATGAAGCAGTTACTATATCTTTGAAGCTTGCTAATCAACTGAGAGTTAAAAAGAACCTTATTGTAATTAATGATACTCTTCAACGTAGTTTAAAGGCTCAAATGAAAGACGCCAATAGATTAAAAGTTAAGTATAGTATTATTATTGGTGATGAAGAATTGAATAAAAAACAAGTATCTATTAAAAATATGGATACAGGTAATCAAGAAGCTTTATCCATTAATCAAGTAGTAGAATATTTTTAATAGTATGTCTTTTAATAGCTCCAAATTTTCCATACTTATTCATTATAGTGAAATAGGTCTTAAAAAAAATAATAGGAGATATTTTGAAAGGTTGTTTATAAGGAATATATCCAGCCATATATTTGATCTCAAACACACAAGAATTCGTTTATTATCTGCTAGAGTTTTTATAGAAAATATTAATTCAGATGATTGGAGCTTATTCAAAAAAAGATTAAAGAATGTAATGGGACTTAGTAGTGCTATTTTAATGCTTGAGGCTCAAAGTCAGTATTC
>MDSV01124787.1_pt1 | contig 10367 bp, 9 predicted proteins | sample 810851 | NCBI WGS metagenome assembly MDSV01 (sample SAMN05326640, study PRJNA326480) | marine metagenome | isolation source: seawater | place: Atlantic Ocean: North East | collected 2012
AAGTTCATTTGTGAACAAAAATTTTTCATTTATACCAATTCCATTACTTAAATTTTCAATTTTTTTTCGAGCTAATTTTGCAGCAAGGCTATTATCTTCTTCCTCTTGATTTCTGAAAGGTAAACTAGAAGAGCTCTCCGATATAATAGATGAAATTTCACCCTCTAACTTGTCTACTATTTCCTCTTGTGTTGGAACATCATTTTCTACATGATTTAAGTAGTCAGAATTTAGGTTTTCAGCGGTTTTGAGATTTTCTTTTTCAATTGGATTTTTAGTAAGCTCATCACTCTTTGTATTTAACTTTCCAGAATCATCTGATAATAAATCTTTTTCTTGTAATTTAATTTGTAATTGTTCTCTTTTTTTTGTCTGATCGTCAAACAATAGACAGGATAAAATTACACTACCTTCATGAAGTTCTCGAGCATCTTGAATTAAGTCTCTTAATAATGATTTATTGATATTTCCTCCGAGACTCTCTACTCTAGCCAGTTTAGCATCAAATTTTGTTTGATTATCTCTTAATTGTTGAATAATTTCTAAAAGACGACTCATAACTTAATTTATTGTTGATTAAATTCAAATCTTAAAATACAATTTGGTATCTAGAATAGCTAGCCTCCCTAATTTAAATAATGTAAGGCTATTTATATAATTTTTTGTCATTGACTTTTTTTCTTAGGCTTTCTATTAATTTGATTCATATGATGATAAACATTCTGACTAATTACAGACTTAGGAACACTTCCCTTAAGCTTTGATTTTTTTCTGTAAATTAATCTACTCGTTTCAATATCGTAGACAAAAAAGAAGTTATAAGTAATAATATCCGGCGTAGCAGCGTCAAAAATAAAAAAAGGTAATGAAGGGAGTAGGCAAGCTCCTGATGCAATCAATTCGGCGCTACCTGTCGACCTATCTTTTTCTATAAAAGACAACATAATATTCCAGCCTATCTTTGATGTCTCATATTTTTGAGCCATCTCTTTTAAACCTGAAAAGTCACTTAAAACTATGCTATCTAACTCACTGTGAACATTCAATTCTTTTAACATTTGATTGAGCAGAATAATATCGTTAAATCTTTTTGTTTCATTAGCCTTAAGATCTTTGGAATCTAATATTATAGTTTTCATATTGAGTAGATTGGAACTCTCCTTAATTATTTCTCTCAATTGGATTTGTTTATCAGTGGTAGATTCAATTCTAAAGGTTTCTTTTCGACGTTTATCAAAAACCAAATGCATTGGGTCAACAAAGATCATAGTTTCAATTCCTAATGATTTTTCTTTAGAGTCATTCCAAACAAAATCCTCAAATTCATTTTTTTTCTTCCACTTTTTATACTCTCTTCTGTTCGATTTTATTTTATTAATCTCTTCTTCATAATCAGACCTCCACGATTTAAACTCATAAGCTTGATTGAATACATCAACAAAATCAGGATCATCAAAAAGACCACCGAAAGCATAAAACATACTTTGCTCTGAAGATATTTCAAGTTCACCATCAACAATCTTACCCTTTTCCTGCTCTTCAATTTTCTTGTTTATTTTTTTGTACTTACTACTTCGTTTATAAGTATAACCATCTTCATTGCTAACAGTCTCATCTTCAGATTCTTTTCCCTTTTTTGTTAAATAGTCTTTTTTATTCATCTTAATGAAATTATCCTCATCAACATCCTCTGCATGAATATATTCTTTTAAAATTTCCAGAGAAAGATCTTTAAACTTTTGATCATCACGATATTTCTGAGCAATTTTCCATATATATGAAATACTCATTATTGCAAACGACTGGTTCGACATATTTTCGACCATATAATATACTGCCTGAGATTCTCCTTGTATATCATCTGAGTCTGTAATAACTCGCTCAGTTTCATTTCTTAGCTTGTATTTAGTTAAAAAGTATAATGCTCTAGCGTTAGAGTAATCAATAAAGTAATTGTCTTTAAAATCTTGAGATAAAACATAGTTATTGAAGAGCAGAGCCTGATATTTCCTTTTTTGAAAAAGAATCTTTGACAACTCAAATCTTGCAATATTTCTTTTTCTTTTGAAAGTTTTTGAACCATATATAAAATGCTTACCCTTTTGAGATTTAATTTCAAGCACTTCCGTTATTTTTTCTGCTCTCTTTTCAGCACTGGGGTGTGTTGAATTTTCTTGGTCCTCTGGGAGCTCTATACTACTAACAGTATCAAGTAGATACTCATCAGGAATACTAAAATTTTCATTCTCTAAATACGATGGATCAAACTTAACTTCATCAATTGGTAAATGTGCAAATTGAAGAATATCAAAAACACCATATAGACTTGATGTACCATAAGGTGTTTTCAAAAACAATTTTAGCCCTTCATCATCAGCCTCCAACTCCTTCTCTTTACTATGGAGAGATTTTCTTAAAAGAGTATTACCTCCTGAATATCGAGTTGAAGATTTCTTATCAAGTTTTTTATTAAATAAAAATCCCTCTAAAACATGATTATGCTCAAAATGAGCAATTTCATGGGCAAGAATGAAGGCAAGCTGAGCCTCTGTTTCTAGCTGTGCTAGAAGTCCTACTGTTACAAATATTTTGCCTTCGTTTGTAGTAAACGCATTTACATAAGGAGATTTTACGATGAAAAATTCAATCTGATTCTTTTTGGGGTGTGAAGATACGTTCAAAATAATTTCTCCAACCTCGCTAACATAATTGGTTAATTCATCTCCAAATAGTACCTGACCATTTAAAACTAACTCAGACAAGCTATAACTTGCATAAAGTGCAAATTTCTTTTTGCTTTTCTTCTCAGAGAATTTGTCACCTGAATTTAAAATCTCCTTTTTGTGGTCAGCAACCTTTTCTTGCAGAGAGGATGTGAATACTTTTGGAAGTTTTCCTTTACATTCTAATCCCTTATACCTGTTAAAGTCTGTATTTTGAGAAAAAGCCGCAGCTGAGAACGCGAATAGGAATAAAATTAATAACCTCATTTATTTTTTTTTGTAAAATTAATACTTTTGTTTGGTCAAAAACATGAATAACCATTTTTTTATTGACTTTTGTCTAAAAATTGATTGCTACAAATTTAAGTAGACTTTTAGCTGTTTTTATTCATTCATTGGTCTTAGACCAATCCTGAGGTTACATTGGTAAATCCAAGACATTAAATATTTAAAAGAATTTATACCCATTTGCACGACTATTTGTTCCTGGGAACAAATAGTCGTCTACCGATTAACCGAAGTCATTTGAATATTTAATTTTACAATCCATAATTAGCATTTAAAACATACCAATAAAGGGACTTTCTATTTCTTGATAAGAACTTATTCTACCTCATTAACAATGTAGTTTATTTTTAAAGCGGAGGCATCTCTCAACTCCTCTTTTACTTCACTAACAATCCCAAGCTTTGTTTGTTTATCAACTTTCAAACAAACTACCATTTTTTTTGCTTTGGAAACTCCAATTTGTGGGTCAACTTCAGAATAATTTGCTTTTATACTTGCGCGTTTTTCATCTACAAACATTCGAATGTCTTTTTTACTTTTAATTGCATCATTTAACTGAATAGTAGTTTTATCCCCGTACACCTTTTGTAAAGATTGAACCGGAATTCCCAGTTGAATGTAGGCTGTTGGAGTTTTATCTTCTAATTTACCCGTTTCAGAAGCATTAGGGAGTTTCACCATAACACTCGCTTCATTGTCTTTGGACTTAGTAGCGACCATAAAGAAAAACAGTAGCATAAATACAATATCTGGCAAGGATGCTGTTGAGATACTCGGCCCTACTCTTTTCTTTTTACCACCGTCAAATTTAGACATTCGTGTTTTTATTTTTTATTGAACTACAGGTGCTTCTGAAATATTTTCTTTGTAAACCATTTTCAACATTTCTCTTTCTTGTAGCGTTAAATCATCCCACCCTCTTTTTAAAACTTTTTTAGCTAAATCATTTCTCAATAATCGATAACCTCTTTTTAATTCATCTTTTAATTGAATATAAGTTTCGTATTCTGCATCCTGAGTAGCTTGCATATTTACAACATGACTTGACTTCTTAAAATCATCTCCAAAAATTTCAAGAGCCTTTAACCTAAGCTCAGATTTCTTTAACTTTTTTTGTTCAGAAAGTATTTTTTCCTCAGGTGCATTTTCAAGATTATTCCTATTTCTTTCAACAATAATCTGAAGCTCATCAGTCGTTATGGGTCTATTGCTAGGCCAATCTTTTCGATTTGATGAGTTAAGTACCATTTCCTTCAAAAGGAAAGGAATCTCAGTCATATTAACTTCTTTTAGATCAGAACCAAATCTTATCTCTCCTTTAGATCTAGCGAATACCTCGATTACATTTCGTTTATTAACCGGTTCTGGAGGAGGGCCCTCTACCTTTTCAGGAAGTAATTGAAACATTCCAGATTCTTTGCTCATCTCAGAGGTTACCAAGAAAAAAATAAGAAGAAGGAAAGCAATATCAGCCATCGAACCCGCATTTACCTCTGGAGATTTTCTTTTTGGCATACTATAATTTTAAAGCTCTTTTAACCTCAGTAGCAGCAATCAAAATAACAGCAATAGCCGTTACCACGTACAAAACATAAATTCCTCCTTCTGATAATTTACTACCTGAAATCAACTCCCCTTCCTGATCGAAAGAATCTGTTGATAAATTGTATCCAATCAGAAAAATTAATCCCAATATCACAGCGCTAATTATAAACTTAATTCCAGCTTTTGGATTTTCAGCAAAATTAAATATGGAGAATGCTACCGTGACAATCGTTATTGTATAAAGTAATCCAAGAGAAAATTGGATTAATGTCATTTCATCTATACCTCCCTTTAATGTAAGAAGAATTAAAATCCAAATAATTAATATTAAACTCCACTTACCTATAAGTAAACCTAATTTCATGTCTTAAACAATTTAAGGTTAAGCAACCGTTCCTATTTTATTTTGAATAATCTTAACAAAAGCATTGGAAGCATCTTCCATTTGATTAACCAAATTGTCAATTTTAGCAACCACAATGTTGTAAAAAACCTGAAGAATAATCGCTACGATTAGACCAGCGACAGTAGTAATTAAAGCCATTTTTATATCGCCAGCCATTGCGGAGGCTTCGATACCTCCTGCCTCAGCAATAGAATCGAATGCGCCAATCATACCTAAAACCGTCCCTAAAAATCCTAACATAGGAGCTAGAGCAATAAATAAAGATATCCAGGAAACGCCTTTCTCCATTAAGCCCATTTGAACAGAACCTCCAGCGATTACAGCCTTTTCAACTTGCTCAATTCCCTCATCAGACCTTACCAATCCATCATAAAATATTGCACCAACCGGACCTCTTGTATTTCTGCATACTTCTTTTGCACCTTCAACACCTTCAGTGTTCAAAGCTTCTTCAACTTGTTGAAGTACTTTTTTAGTATTAACATTGGATAAGCTCAAATAGATAATTCGCTCTATAGCGGTAGCGATTCCTAATATAAGACAAGCTAAAACCCAAATCATAAAAAAAACACCGCCCTCTATAAATCTTTTTTTCACTTTTTGTGTAAAAGAGGGTTCACTTCGTTCATCAAGTCTTGAGCTACTAGAATCAGCTAATTCCTCATTATCCAAAATGACATCGTTTTCTTGAACGGCTTCGCTAGTTTTTAGGTTAGTAGTATCCGATTCTTCAGCAAAAGCACTGGAAGTAGATAAAAATAGCATTAATGAGAATATTAAACTCGGAACAATTTTTTTCATATCTATTTATCTTATAATGTTTTGGTGTAGTTTTATTTTCTGTCACCAAATTAAAAAATTAATTTTGCTTGAGATTCTTGCAATACATAAACGGTGTAATTACCAGAATTTATACAAAGTTAATATTTCGATATTAATTTTGAGTTAATATTTCTTTTTAATTGTTATGGAAAATAGAAGACAACAAAAAATAGCTAAAGTACTACAGCAAGATCTTGCAGTTCTTTTTCAACGTGAGGCTAGAACTCTCTTTAATGGAGCTTTCATTACCGTGACCTCAGTAAATATAACAGCAGACATGTCATACGCTAAAGTATACTTAAGTATCATGGGCAATAACGAGAAAGTAATTTTAAAAGAGGTACAATTAAAATCAAAAGAAATAAGAACTATTATTGCAAAGCAAGTTCGGCACCAAATGAGAAAAGTTCCAGAATTCCAATTTTATATTGACGACTCTTTAGATTACTACGAGAAAATTGATGATTTACTTAAAAAATAATTTGAATTTTTCTTTCATAATAGCATTTCGATATCTTTTTTCAAAAAAAAAGAATAATGTAATCAACTGGATTACTTGGATTTCTGTTTCTGTCGTTGCTATCGTAGCAGGTTCTCTGGTTATCATATTATCAGCGATGAACGGTCTGTCTTCGTCAGTAAAAAATTTATACTCCAGCTTCGATCCAGCAATAAAAATTGAAACAATCAAAGGAGTACGTTTTAATCCAGATAGTCTACCTGTAAACAAAATAGAGAGTGTAAATGGAGTTTTAGGAATATCCTACGCATTGGAGGAGACTGCGCTTCTTAAATATGAAGACAACCAAGAAGTTGCTACTGTTAAAGGAGTTACAAACTATTTCTCCAAAGTAACAAATATTGAGAACGCAATTATTGAAGGTCATTATGGGCCTTTCGTTGGTGGACCAAACGAAAGTGTATTGGGAATCAATATAGCCTATAAATTGGGAATCAATACAGACAGTAACGTCCCTTTAAGAATGTACATACCTAACATCAACGGAAATTCGAGTGGACCGTCTGATTTGTTTCAATCCGTAAGTTCTTATCCGCGAGGAATTTTTGATATTAACTCAGATTTTAATAGTAAATATATTATCGTTTCAATCGACCAGGCTAGAAATTTAATTGGCATACCAAACGACATTAATTCAATTGACGTTGGTATAGATTCACTCTTTAGCGTAGAGAAAGTTAAGAGCGACATTCAAGAGCTTATTGATGAAGAATATAGCGTAAAAACAAGATTTGAACAAAATGAATTTCTCTTCAAATCCATAAATGCTGAAAAGTGGATTACTCTTTTAATCCTGTCATTGGTCATTATTTTAGCCATATTTAATGTTATGGGGTCATTAACAATGCTGGTGATTGACAAGAAAAAAGATATTTTTGTTCTTAAGAGTATGGGTGCTAACCAACAGCAAATAAAATTTATTTTTTGGCTAGAAGGATTTTTAATAACAATATTTGGTTCCTTAATAGGTATAATTATTGGACTTTGTTTACTTGGACTGCAAAAAGAGTTTTGCTTTTTTGGCTACGGAACAGCCAATGGTTTTGACTGCTTTCCTGTTGAAGCTAACTTATTTGATCAGATTATAATCCTTTTAGTGATTAATGGAATTGGTTGCTTTGCGTCTTTAATTCCAATTAGAAGAATTAAATAATTTTTTAATTCCTAAACCAAAGGCTATATATTAACCTTTTATCGATTATTTTTATAATTAAATTTAGAGTATGAAACTTTGGGACAAAGGATTTAACGTTGATAAGGCAATTGAAAACTTCACAATTGGTAATGATGCAGAGCTGGATTTGCATTTAGCACCTTTTGATATTTTAGGTAATATCGCTCATATTATAATGCTCACAGAGGTAGGCTTGTTAAATAAATCTGAATTGCCAGCCTTAAAAAAAGAGTTGGCAAATATCTATAACTCCACTCAAAATGGATCTTTCAAAATTGAAAAAGGAATGGAAGATGTGCATTCTCAAATAGAATCTATTTTAATAGACAAATTAGGAGATGTAGGAAAAAAGATTCACAGTGCTCGCTCTAGAAATGATCAGGTTTTAGTCGACTTGAAGCTTTTTGGAAGAAACGAATTGTTAGACATATCTCATCTTGTAACAAAACTTTTTGATGCTCTTCAGGAACAAAGTGAAAGTAACAAAAATGTTTTACTTCCGGGATATACACATCTACAGGTAGCTATGCCTTCTTCTTTTGGGCTGTGGTTTGGAGCTCATGCCGAATCACTTGCTGACGATATGGATTTGTTAGCGACAGCTTTCAGATTCACAAATCAAAACCCTCTAGGTTCAGCCGCCGGATACGGATCTTCTTTCCCAATTAACCGAACAAGAACAACAGAACTATTAGGCTTTGAGGATCTGCATTACAACGTAGTATATGCTCAAATGACAAGAGGCAAGACCGAAAGAACGGTAGCTTATGCAATTAGTGCTTTAGCTACAACCTTGATGAAGTTTGCTGCCGATTGTTGTTTGTTTATGAGTCAAAACTTTGGATTTATAGAACTTCCCAGTGAGTTCACAACTGGATCTAGTATTATGCCTCACAAAAAAAACCCTGATGTTTTTGAATTAATGAGGGGAAAATGTAACAGATTACAAGCTATTCCTGGTGAATTGGCTGCGATTATGGGGAATTTGACTTCAGGATATTTTAGGGACTTGCAATTACTTAAAGAAAAATACATCTATGCTTTTACAGAAATAAAATCCTGCCTGGAAATTGCTTTGTTGATGGTTCCGAATATCAAAGTAAAGCAGGACATTCTTGATGATAATATTTATGATTACCTATTTAGTGTTGAGGAAGTAAACCGGAGAGTTTTAGATGGAATTCCTTTTCGAGAAGCCTACAAGCAAGTTGGTTTAGAAATTGAAAAAGGAGTTTTCAAGCCAAACAAAGAGATTTACCACACCCACGAGGGTTCTATAGGAAATTTATGTACTCAGGAAATAAAAAATAAAATGTTGAGAAATACAGCCAAGATTGACGCTTCTAAAATTAATACAGCTATAAACAAGCTACTCCATTAATTATTTTTTTCAAGAACAGTCAATAATAAATTTTTCAAGAACCTTCAAGCAAGGATATTTATCCTCGTAAAAACACATATGCCCTCCTTTTTCTGATAAAAAAAACGAACCGTTTGAACAAAGTTCACTTTGCGCTTTTACATCTCTCCAACGTATTACTAAATCATTCTTTCCTGCAATGCACAAAACAGGATAAGGTGCAAATCGGAGAATAATTTCCCTATCGGGACGAATTTTCATTCCTTCCAAAGCAGCTAAAATCCCCTGTTTAGGAGTTTTTAGAGCCATATTAACTACTCTCTTAATAGCCCCTCGTAAAGCAGCTGTATTTTTTTTTATAAATAAATTAGGTATCGCTTCTCTGATAAACATTTCATGATTTCGTTTTACAACATCAATAGCCCTATTTCGAAATTTCACTTTCTCTTCACTATCTGGTTTAGCTGTAGAATTAAATAAACACAAGCCTTTTAAAGCATCTGGGTATTTATCTCCAAAAGCCAATGCAACGTAACCACCTAATGAATGCCCAACAATTATTGCCTTACGTTTATTATTATTTTCTAGGACTTTTTTAACACACCCGGCCATATCCTCCATTGAATGAACATATCCCAAACTATCACTGTCTCCATGGCCTGGTAAATCTATTGAATAAACGGTATTGTGTTTAGACAAAACCCTAGCATAATCATTCCAAACCTTTTTATTTTCTAAAAACCCATGGATAAGTATGACTGTTCTTTTTGAGTTTCCTATACTTGAATAACTAATTTCAGCTCCTTTGTAAACAACTTGTTTTACCATTTCACAAATTTAATAAGAAGCTGTTTTTTCTACGAATGAAGTTATAAACAAGATATACCGTAACAATTGAATTGGCAACTAGCGAAAGAAATTTTAAATTAGTATTCTCTAAAAATAAAAAATTATGAAAAAGACGTTACTTTCTATTTTAACAGTAGTTACCTTAACAACAACAGCTAGTCTTAATATAACCTCGACAGATGTTAAGTGGATTGTTGGAAATACTTGGACAATGAATATTACTTCAGGAGTATCTATTGGAGATTTCACAAATACAGGAACTGGAGTTTCATGGGATTTAACCTCTTATGCAGTTTCCTCTACCGTCGATACAGTAAAAATTTTAAATAAAACGGCTGGAGCCAATTCAACTATTAAAATTCAATCTGATATTATTGCCGGAGCGAATTATGAACCATTAACCGGAGACTGGGGAATGGAAACCGGAGAAGCATTTGGAACCGAATTCGTCTTTCTTTCAGGAAGCCATCCGTTAGGTTTTCCACATTCTGAAGGAGATACTTGGACTTCTGCTTCTACTGTTTCAAACTTATTCCCTCCATATTCTCCACATGCTACTAATTTTACAGGTTCCGTAATAGCTTCAGGACAAGTAATCACAAATTACGGTACATTTGATGCTTTGTTGGTTGAAGAGAATCTTTCCGTACCGGGTTATACTATAGATGAAACTTACTATT
>MDSV01028420.1_pt1 | contig 10366 bp, 10 predicted proteins | sample 810851 | NCBI WGS metagenome assembly MDSV01 (sample SAMN05326640, study PRJNA326480) | marine metagenome | isolation source: seawater | place: Atlantic Ocean: North East | collected 2012
ACTTAATATATTATGAGTGTAGAAACCGAAAATATATTACCCAATAGCAGTAGTTATGAATTTCCATTAAAAGGTAAAACAATCGATACTACAAATTATAGTGAATTTTTTAATAGTGTTCATAATTTAAATACGGATGAAATTTTACTTTTAAAAAAATTTTATTTAAAATGCAAAAAAAATTGTTTTGAATTTTTCGATAAGGTTAATTTTTATCCATATGACACAGGACAACAATCAATGTTTGGTGTTAACCCTTCTCGAACAAATACTGAAGATCCAATTGATTACTCGACTAGGTATGATTTTAAAAATGAACAGGATGATACGTCGTTTACACAAGTAAGAAAAGATATCACTAGGTCATTCCCAGGAAAAGTATCTCAATCACAAAAAAAAAAACTAGGAGAGATTCTGTATACATTTCAATATATATTTAAAATAAGTGAACAACGATTTTCAGAAATCGACTTGCAATATGTTCAAGGTATGAATTTTTTATCTGCAAATATATATATTTGCACTAATTTTAATGAAATAGAAACAGGTATTTTATTGTTAAAACTATTTTATGAATTTGAATATTATTGGATATTTCCGGGAGTTGTAAAAAATATTTACGAAAAAAAAAGCAAAAGTATTGGATTTCCCTTATTCCAAAATCTATTAGAAAATACAAAAATATTTGATAGCTGGAGAAATTATACTTCTGAAAATGGAGAAACATATCAATTTCATAAATGGAAAGAATTTGATGAAGAAGGTAAAAAAACAGTGGATTTATTAATAGAAAAACTCAAGTATTTTTTTAGAGACTGTATTTTAATTAGTTTAATGAAGGGTTTTCCTTCTATAATCAAAAACGATGTCAAATACATGCAAAAAATATGGAAAACCTTTTTTAAATATGGAAACAAGGGAGAAGTAGATATTGGCTTCATGATTATGCTATACAGCACACTCGACAAAAGCTTTTCAAAATCATTTTTTGATTATGCAGACACTAATAGTTTTCTATTCGATAACAAGGATGGTTGGAAGAACGGATTTTTAACCGATTATACAACAACAGATAAACAATTGAAAAAAATCGAAACATTGTTCAATAAAGAAAATTTAAAAAGAATACAAAAAATATATCACGAAAACTATTTACAAGAACACGACTATGCTATGTTTAAATTTAAAAAACGCAAAGGCAATATTTTTTCAAAATTCAAGGGCGGACGAAAAAAAAGGCGATACACACAAAAAGCCTGGATAAAAATAAAAAAAAACAAAACATTTAAAAAACATTAAATCATTATTAGTATGTAAAAAATTAATAATGATTTGATTCTAAATTATTTTTGAAATGTATAATGGATCTATTGTTGGTCGATTTAAAAAAATTCAATACATCTTCGGCTTTAGATGAAGTTAATATATCATATGGCATACCATCTACATAATTTACTAAATGGGGCACAGTTTTTACCTTTAAAAAATTACATATATCACTTCCATCATCCGCATCTACCAATACCATAGAAACATTTGGATTCAATTGAGAATATAATTCATTCACTTGTGGTGAAATACGTTTACAAGGACCACACCACGTTGCTGATACTTTTATTATTACAACGCCTTTATTTTTCAAATAGTTTTTTAAATCAACTCGTTTTGTTAAAGAAACGATTTCTCCTCCCATTTATTCTATAATAACGCCATTTATTTATATCAATAATTCTTCCAATGTTTTTAAATCTATATGTGGTAAATTGATATGAGCTTCCCAAATATATTTACAAAATGCCCACTCCATTTCGTATCCACATTGATTAAAACAATCCAAATGTTTAATTTTATCTACTGTTTCCTTTTTTAACAAATCGTGATATGCTACAGGTAAAACATATGCCAATTGCATTTGATTTGTTATGGGGTCGCAATCTTTTACTTCCAACATATCTACATCCCAAGATGGAATATATTTTTTTAAATCACTTAACAATGGTGGATAATTGTATTTATATGTCCATTTCCAATCTATGCACCCAGAAGTATAATATTTCATTGTCCATTCCAATCCTTCTATATAATTCATACAAATTTTTCGTCTCCATTCGTTGTTTACATCAACTTTAAACAAACATTTGTAATACCTGGATTCCCAATCATAATTATATGGATCTATTTCTTTTTCTACTTCTCTGTTTTTAATAGGAATATTCAAATATTTTTGCATTTTTTTTTTCTGGAGTATCACTGCCAAAATATCTACGTTCCATTTTTTCTCGTCTTTTATATTCATCCTTTATCAACGTTTCTTCTTTTTCGGCCAAGTATTCTATCAATATTTTTAACTGATCCCAATTTATCTTTTTACCGTCTGTCAAATTTTTATCTGTTTTTCCAATCGTATTTAAATACGCATTTAATAAAGTATCTATACCAGTAGTTCTAATATTTAATGCTGGAAAATGAGGCATAAAATCATTTCCTAGGAAAAAACACAATAAAATATAATCATAAATATAGAATTTTCGTTGCTTCCTTTTTTTTTGAGACAATCTATTTATTACATGATTAGATAATTCATATATATTTAACACATAACTACTATTTGGGTCTAAACTACTATCTATTGACTTTATAAATTCGGGAGTTTCGCGATATAAATAAATATTTTTACAAATATCAACGTGATTTAAACACAACATTATCAAATCCGCATCCAAACCATAAATTACTGTTGTTTGACTATAATGTTTATCTTTTAATTTTCTTATAAATTCAAATATTTTGTGCTCACCTTCACCCTCTTCATCCGAACCAGAAACAATTACATATTTCATCGAATGTGTCATTTCGTATTGATAAAAATATTTTTTTATAAAAATATTCAAATTTGTCATAAAAACAGTTCCGGGAGTAATATTAGTTTTATTCCATACTTTTTTATTTGATTTTAATTCGCATTTAGTAAAAATCTCATTCTCAAGATATGATTTAAATCGTCTGTTTCTTTGTTGTTCTAATTTCGCAACCGGTGCTACTCCATCAAATGTTATATATACTGTATCATTTGGTTTAATAGTTTCAATATATTCTTCTATTTTTTGACACACACACAACAATAATTTATTTTCAAAATTACTGCCATATTCAATAGAACGCATACAATCGTAAACAATAGAATTGCTATCTAAATACAAATTATTTACCGTTTTATTTATTTTTTGGAATTTGCTTATAACGTTTCTGTGATTTTTAACAATATAAGAAAAATAACTCGGTATACCCATTAATGTAATTATGGTTTCGTATGTTTAAATACATATTATATATTATTTTTGCAATTAAAATCGTATAAACTTGATATATTTGGACAAATCAACATAAACGTATGCCATTATTTAGCAAATCATTGTTTTTAGATATATATTATTTTCTAACTTAATATTATCTAAAATGAAAAACCAAAAAAATCGAAAAATACTTCAAAAAAATATTGCTTTGAAAAAACAAACTTCAAAATCAAAAACTATTTTTCTGTCGCAAATAGAAAAATATAAATCAATGGTGCAAAATTCTATTGTTTATTGCAATAAATATAAATCAATGGATATTCTTACCTCTAATGAACTTCATATATGTTTGAACAACTGTGAAAAAATATTTTTCGATTTAACCAAATTAAAATACAATATTTTAAATAGTAAAGTAAATGACGATTCAATTAATGAGAAATTATTAAATGACCTACAGGATATTTCTAATGAAATATCAAACGTATTTAGATTATTCGGGACTAAAAATATAGAAGATTTAATTGAAATTTGTTTTGGTGGTAATTATACAAAAAGTATTTATAATGATGTAAAATTAAAAAAAATTTTCAATATAATCAAGGATAAATTCCATCCTATTAATTATAAAGTATTAGATTGGAAATCCGGTAAAAAAGAAAAAAAAAATATAGCTAAAAATCGAATTGTAGAAGATTTTATGATTGTGGACAAGGCCACTACATTAGAAAGTTTTGATTTGGCTAGAACAAGTATGAATTTTTTAACAAAAGTGCATGGTATAAAATTTGCATTTCAAAATGAAACCAAAAAACAAACATTAATTGTATCTGGCATCATCGATGAAAGTATAATTAATTGTATTGATTCCGAATACATAATTGAAAAAATAAATTCACTAAAAAAAAACATACCAAAAATTTCAGAATTTAAATTTGAAAATTACAACAAGTTTATAGAAACTTTATCACTAAAAGAATTACTTATTTACAACATAGAAGAATTGCAACAAAAATATGTCGGATACTTAAATCAAATAAAATTAATAAAACAAAAAACTGTTTCACAAGTTGTAAAAGAATTTGTTTCATCGGATTTATACAATCAACGCAAAACACTAATACAACTGTTAATGAAAAACAAAGAACCAGAATTTCAATATTTAGCTTACTTGTTATATGATTTACTGTCCAATGAAAATAATGGTTCTATCGATACAGTGGAACAAACGATGCTTTTTGATAGTTTACCTTGGAATATAAAAAAATATTTTAGAAATGCTATGAAAACAACTGTTAATTATACAAACAACTTAACAAATTTTGATACAAATAAAATACCCATCGAACAACAAATTTGTTTATTGAAAGCATCTGATACAATCAAGGAAAAGGCTATGTTAAAATTAAAAGAAGTTAAAGCAAAATCAGAAGATTCTGGTTCTAAGGCAAGATCATATCTAGAGGGTTTATTAAAAATACCATTTGGTATATTTAAAAATGAACCTATATTACAATTTATCAAAAAAAACAATAATATTTTTAAAGAATTAAAAGAAATTGTAAAATTAGGAAATATTGTGGAAAAACAAAATTACACAAACAATGAAATAATTAAATATTGTGATTATATTACAAACGAGCATATCAGTGATAATATTAAAAATAATAAAACAAAAATATATAAATACATAAATTCGTTAAAAAAAAATGAATTAACTGGATATGTTTTAAAAATAAATGCATTATTCAAAAAATACAATATTAAAAATAAAATAAATCATTCCGGTAAAAAAAAAGCAAATATTATTTCAAACATCAAAAAAAGAATAAATGAAATACACCTAGAAAAATTCAATCGAGATTTATTTTTATTATTTGAAAAAAATATTGAAATTATTGATATTGAAACCATCAGAAATAAAATTATAGAAATAGAAAAAATCAATACCAATCTCTCCAATAATATGAAAAATATTACAGATGTATTAGATAATTCTGTTTATGGGCATTTAGATGCTAAACGTCAAATAGAGCGAGTTATCGGACAATGGATTACTGGGGAACAAAATGGTTATTGCTTTGGTTTCGAAGGTCCACCTGGAGTTGGTAAAACTTCATTGGCTAGAAAAGGATTAGCCGATTGTTTAAAAGATGATAATGGTATATCAAGACCTTTCGCTTTTATAGCGTTAGGAGGTTCAAGTAATGGTAGCACATTGTGTGGACACAATTATACTTATGTTGGCTCGACTTGGGGTAGAATTGTAGATATTTTAATGGAAAAAAAATGTTTAAATCCTATTATATTTGTAGATGAGTTGGATAAAGTAAGTAGAACAGAACAGGGGAAAGAAATAATAGGAATATTAACACATTTAATTGATTCTACACAAAACGAAAGTTTTGAAGATAAATATTTTAGCGGAATAGAAATTAATTTGAGCAAAGCATTATTTATTTTTTCCTATAATGATCCATCTTTAATTGATAAAATATTACTGGATAGAATTCACAGAGTTAAATTTGACCATTTAACTATAAATGACAAATTAGAAATAGTAAAAAATTATATATTACCGGAAATCAATGAAAAATTAGGATTTGAAAATACTGTTGAATTAAACGATGAAACAATCGTCTTTATTATAGACAATTTTACATATGAAGCTGGAGTCAGAAAGTTGAAACAAATCATTTTTGAAATTTACAGTGAAATTAATCTCGAATTACTAAATGACAAATCTACAGAAATACCAATAATTCTCACAAAAGATTCTATAAAGGAAAAATACTTGAAAAAAAGGGACAAAATTACATATAAAAAAATACATTTAGAACCAAAAATTGGTATTATGAATGGATTATGGGCTAATTCTGTTGGAATGGGAGGAATCATACCCATTGAATGCAGTTTTTTCCCATCATCGACCTTCTTAGAGTTAAAACTTACTGGAATGCAAGGCGATGTTATGAAAGAAAGTATGAATGTAGCCAAAACTTTGGCATGGAATTTAACACCAAAACAAAGACAAAAAAAACTATTAAAAACGTTTAAAGATACTAAATTACAAGGTATACATATTCATTGTCCAGAAGGTGCAACACCTAAAGACGGACCTTCCGCTGGAGCCGCAATAACGTCGGCAATTTTCAGTTTATTAAATGAAAAAAAAATAAAAAATACAATAGCAATGACAGGAGAGATAACATTGCAGGGAACTGTCACAGCAATAGGAGGTTTAGAATTAAAAATTTTAGGAGGAATTAGAGCTGGTATTACTGAATTTATTTATCCACAAAAAAATGAAACAGACTTTAAAAAATTTATTGAAAAAGAAAACAACAAAAATTCAATTGTGGATATAGAATTTCACGCTGTAGAAAATATATCACAAATATTTAATTTTATTTATATATAATATATAGAATGCCAATCAAACTTAATATTCCCAATATATTTTCCTTCATATCTGTTGCATCGCCATTATTTATTACTAGTTTTTTTTTGATGGATAGTGCTTTACAATTTCATATGAAAGGGGTTATTTGGTTAGCCGGTCAATTATTGTCTCAACTTTTTGCTTTAGGATTAAAAGGAACAGGATTGCCGTTTATTAAAAATTCACTTCGACAATATTTAAAAGATGGAACACCCCATACAGTAAGTGATTTTTGTAGTGTTTTTGATGATATAAAATATGGTGAATATGCTTCTCCTTCTTCACACGGAGTCTTTCACGCATTTACATTAGTTTATATATGTTTGGGTGTAGGATTTTCTCCATCACCAACACCTTCCGGTATAACTACAATTATTGTATTGTCATTATTGGCAATCAATGATGCCATATTTAGAAACTATAATAAATGTGAAACACCATTGGATTTTGTTGTTGGGGCAATAATTGGAGCAGTATTTGGCGCTGTATATTGGATGCTTATTTTCTTTGCGGTTCCAAACAAACAGGGACAAAAACTAGTGTATTTTGGAAAAGAAGACAATTTGAGACAATGTAGAATGGGTAAACAAAAATTTAAATGTGAATATAGAAAAATCTAACTGATATTATTTCAAATAATAGTTTGAAATAATAATTAATCTATATTGTTCCATATTTTTAATAAATAATTAGTTGTCGTTTTTATTTTTGGAGATTTCATCCACGAATTAAATAAACGAGAATAGTCCCTGGTAAACGCTTTATATACTAAAAAATAACATTGTTTCATCCTTAACTTTTCATAAACCTTCATGTTATCAAATCGAAATACAGGTTTGCCCAATTGTAAATTTACAAAATTATGAAATTCGAATAAATATCGGATAAGCTTATCTTTGGTATCTATATCCGTATATTTTCCTTTTTTTATATAATTAGTTGCATGATTTCTACATATTGGACATGGTAATGATACACATAAATTAACATATATATTTCTCCAAATTTCCCTATAATTATTTCTATAAAAATTGGCATTAATTCTAGCTGCAAATCCGTGGAAAAAATACCAGCAAGGCACTGCCCAAATTTCTTTACCCATACTAATATAAAGATATATTTTAATTATAATATAATGAGCGATAGTGATGATTTTATTACATCAAACGACTTTAATTTATTATTACTAAATGTATTGAAAAAAAACGACGAATTTGATGATAACTGTTTAATTACAAATCAAAAATTAATAGAACCTTTTATAACATTAGACTGTAAACACAAATTTAATTATGATGCTATTTATAAAGAAGTTATGCAACAAAAAACCAAAATAAACGGATTGGAAACTACTAAATTAAAGTTATATCAAATAAAATGTCCATATTGTAGACACATTACGGATAACTTATTACCACCACGTAAAGGTTTTCAAACTATTTTTGGAGTGAACGCCCCTTTGAAGTATTGTATGGGTTTAACCTGTTGTGAATATGTTTATTGTTCTGGTATTAAAAAAGGAAAACAATGTGGTAAAAAGGGTATTCATAAATATTGTAGAGCCCATCAAAAGATAATGGACAACAGAATAAAGAAACAACAAGAAAAAGAAAAAAAAGCCTATAAAAAAAATATTGTGAAAAAGAAAAATAATGGCGAAGACATTCATAAAATGACTGTAAAACAACTTAAATTGTATTGTAAAAATCAAGGTATAAAAAAATACTCTAAATTAAAAAAAGCACAACTAATATCTTTAATAACATATTATCAATTACCAAAAAAAAATATTGTTCAAAACTCAAATATATGTAAAAATAAAATCGTTACAATTTAGTATTTTAAATACACTTAAATAAAAACATCAATAATATATATACTATGGCAAATAAGGAACTAAAAGAAAATATATTGGGTTGGCTTCAACTCGACAATGATATTAAGTCATTACAGAAACAAATTAAAGAAAAAAGAAAAGAGAAAAAAGATATTACAGACAATATAGTAGTTGTAATGAAATCAAATGAAATTGAATGTTTTGATGCTGGGTCAAATGGCAAATTAATTTATCATCAACAAAAAACAAAAGCACCACTAAGCAAAAAACATTTATTGTCATCATTAAGTCAATATTTTGATGGTAATGATGGAGATGTTCAAAAATTGGCAAAATACATTTTAGATTCAAGAAAAGATAAAGTTAAAGAAACCATTAAAAGAAAAATAAAAAAACAATAATATAATAATATTATAAATGAATATTATTATACCTCAAACGATAGATAAAATTGGTGGAAAACGAGAATCAAAAATAAAATATCCAATAAAAATACGAACGGATTATAGAAATTTGAACGCTAAACCACATTCAAAAATATTTGTTTGTATATACAAAATAAACAAAAAAACCGATAAAAAATTTATTCATAAACCATTTTTACAATACCTAATATACAAATACAAAGATCCTAAAAATATATGCGTATTTCCATTTAAAAAATACAAACGCGGAATTACACCATTAAACACAGCAAATAATTTAGTAAATGAAACAATCCAAAATAATTCTAAGTGTTTGGGTTTCTTGTCGTGGAGAGATAATCACTATTTTTTTTACAAAAGCGATCAAAATCTGTCAAATGTTCAACAATGCGATAAAAACAACGAATTATGGTGGTGTAATATTGATGAAATATGCAACAAAAAAAAATTAATCAATTTTCATATTCACGAATCTTGTTATAGGATATTTTATGAAAATCCATCCTTAATTTATATATACAGAAACAAACAAAAAATTGAAATACCAGTTGTTGCATATTATGGAGATACATTTCAATTGATATCTTATATAAGTTCTGTTGGATTAAGGGCTAATTCTTTACGTATGTTTGGACCATATTTTTATTTTACTTCCTTTAAAAAAGCGATAGCATGGGGCAGCTGGACATCAAACTACAAACCCAGATTTATCGATAAAAAAAAAATTACAGACAATAATGGCAAATATAATAAAGGAGGTATAATTAGATATACTTTGTTTTTGGATAAATCTAGAGTCGTTTTATACGATAAAAAAGACCCAATATACAAAACAATATATACTTTTGATAATATCGATAAAAAAGATAGCGGTAAGTTTCAAAAAATGCAAAATTGGACCAAAAATTACAACAGCTTAATTTTAGGCAATATAAAATACAAAAAACTTTCAGGATACTTCAATATAAATACAGAATATGTTGTAAAAAAATTCTCACAGCAAATTCCAATGACAACGCACGTTGTCGATAAAAAATTGTTAAAAGTAAATTGGGACCCGAATTATGATTTTTATTCTATAGAATAATATATATATGAGCAAGTTGTATTTATTTTTTGCTTGGTTATTTATTAATTTAATTGTTGTTATAATTCAATATTTATTTCCTAGTTTATCGGGACCTACATTGCTAAACTATCATTGTTGGTTTAATGTTGTAATACTTTTTATGGTTTTTCTACCAAAAGGAAGTAGGTTGTATTTTGATAAAAATAAATAAATTGATTTTTACATCTATTTATTTATTACATTAAAATGGAAAAAAAAGTTAATCGTAGAATTGAAGATTGGACACAATCATTCAAACAC
>MDSV01051004.1_pt1 | contig 10366 bp, 6 predicted proteins | sample 810851 | NCBI WGS metagenome assembly MDSV01 (sample SAMN05326640, study PRJNA326480) | marine metagenome | isolation source: seawater | place: Atlantic Ocean: North East | collected 2012
AAAGATACTGTTTTGCTTAATTCGACACAACCTTTAGTTTCTTCTGAAAAATGGCTTGAAATAGAATCTAAGCATACAGTAACAATTGGAAGTATTGAATCTATTGAATACCAATTTAATTCAAATTTATATGAGATGTATTTTAGTTTTCCAGTGAACGGAGATCCATTTATTTTATCTGGGGATACTGAGTTAATTGAATTAAGTGAACAACCATTTGAATATTATGAGACTAGTGAGAACCTTTCAAAATTAAAATTTAGGATTAATCCTAATTGGGAAGATGATTATAATCTAGAAATTAGGGTTCGTTTAGTAAGGGATGATGGCATAAAAAGCATTCCTGAAATTATCTTGGTGGGTTCTGAAAATTTAAAATCGGTAGAAAACGATGTTAGAATTCATAGTTGGTTAGTACGTAATGACTTAGGTGTTAAAATACCCGAAACATTGCCATTTTTAAAATCTGGTTCTGATGTTTCTATTGAAGTAAATTTGGCATTTGAGGATATTGATCCAGTAATTAATACACCTAAATCAGGTGATTTAGAGGTTTTGATTTTAGAGAACGGATTTGAAATTGGTAGGAGTAGTAATTTTACAAATGGCAAAGTTATTTTTGTTCGTTCTATACCTTTTGGCCCAGGTAATTTAACTTATGAAATAAAAATTAATCCTCTTTTCAATCAAGAAGATAAAACGGATATTGTTGTGAATAGAACATTTACTGCTGATTCACTTGCACCTCAATTAATATCCAGTACTATTGAAAGATATGATCATCGTTCTCCATCAACTAATCAGATACTTGGATTTGATATATTTGATAGGCCAGTATTACCAGATAGTTTACAAATTAATCTTTGGCGTGAATGGATTGATGATTTTAATCAAGATGGCCAGCCATCTTCTGATGAATATTGGTCAAATACCATGTTTAGTCCTGCAAATTTATCTGCGTCAGAGGGGCGTTATTCATATGTTTTAGATGACTCAAATGCCCCACTTGGAAGTTATGTTTACGGCTTCATAACTGGTTCAGATTCTGCTGGTAATATGCTTGTTGGAGGAGGAGGGTCTAATATTGGTGAAGAGTTATTTGTTTATCAAGTTAAATCTGATGGTTCACCTCAGATATTGTCTGGAGATATATCTTGGAATAATTCTGGTGTAATGTGGTTAAATCCAGATGTTTCTTACGAGCTTACTTTGCCATTTAATGAACCAAATGGGATAAGTGATATTGAAAGTATTACTTTTGATTTAGCAGAATATTCAGAAACAAATGGTATGAGGATTTCTTGGAATCGCTCAGCATCAAGTTGTAATTCTAATGGTAATATTTTAGTTGTGTTATCTTGTAATGTGTATTCTAGAAATTCCTTTTTTGGACCATTTAATAGTGAATTAGAATTCAGAATAAATTTTAAGATAAAGTGGAGTTATTTGGCAGAAGAATCATTTATACATGAACCCTCTATAGAAATTGAAGAACGTTCAGGTTATAGTAGTTTGATGACTTTACCTCAATTAAGATGGAGATTTTCAAATGAGATTTGGATTGATTCAGATAACCTTGAAATTTCTTCTATTGTAGGTTCAAAAATAGACAATAGTGTTTATGTTTTACCTGATACTTTGCTTGAAATTTCGGGTTCATTATCCTTTTCTAGAACAGGACTTATTGTACCTACAACTACGAATGTAGAGATGGGCATTGGATTTAATAAGAAATCTAATTTTACAGAGGAAGGAATATTTTATTTTGAAATAAATTCCCCTTTACTCCCTGGTAATTATCCCTTGTCTATTGATTTACCAGATTTAAATACGGGTATTTTTGATTCAAGTAATATGGCTACCACTTGGGTGGTGGTTGATAATCAACCTCCTGAATTAGAGCAAATAAATTCTCCAAGACCAGATTCTATTTTTGATAGGGAACAAATAAGTGAATTAATTATAGAATTAAGTATCAAAGAAACTACTAAATTATTAGATGAATCTATTGTTATTCATTGGTCCATAAGTCCTGAGAATGAATTGCCTCAAAATTATCTATTCAAAGATAGTATTCAAGATTTAGAGATTAATGATCCAATTGCGGGAAGATATTCACTCTCCATTTTAATTCCATTATTTGATAAAATTGACGAGCTACCAATAGATAAAGAATTGAGACTAAATATTTGGGTTGATGGTTCTGATGCTGCGGGAAATCACATAGAAATGGAAATAAATTCAGAATCATCTCCACTTGCTTCTTGGATTATATTGCCCTATCAGCCAGAGTTAGTAATAACTGACATCACTTATTCTAAATACGGAGGGATAAAAATTGGAGATCCTTTGAAAGTAGTAATTACCTTGAAAAACGAAGGAAATTCCGATGCAAATACAAACATTACTGTAGTGGTTAGGAATGCTAAAGGTGAATTTATTATTGCCCAAGAACCAGTATTAGTATCTATTAATTCTAAATCATCTATTGCCTTAGATTGGGCTCCAGATACAATAGGTTCTCAATGGATTGAAGTTAGATGGAATAATGAATATCTTGGGGAAGGTTCTTTAGTTTCAGTTACAGAACCAGAAACCTCTCTGTTTTCTAGTTTTGAAAGTACTGGGACTTTATTTATTGGTGTTTTTGCATTATTAGCAATCGTGATTACACTTTTATTTATCTTCTATAACTCTGATGATGAATATTATGAGGATTTTGAGGAGTATTATGAGGAGGAAGAACCTATTAAAAAAGAAGTTGAAATTATTGAATTACCTCCTTTGCCTCCCCCTCCAAAAAAGGTTAGTGTTAGTGAATTAGTACAAGTAAAAGAAGAAATAAAGCCAAAGCTAAAAGAAAATGATGTAAGGCAATGGACAGATGAAAAGGGATATACTTGGAAGATGGAAGGTGAAAATACTCCCAAATGGTGGGACGGGAAATCTTGGAAGGATGTTTGATTGTTGAGGGAGTGGAGAGTAAGCCCCTTTCTGTTAACCTTTCAGTTGACCGCATTCAACTATGCGTCCTACCCTTCCCTAAGCGTGCAACCTTAACGGGATTGTTTGGACTTGCTCCGATGAGGATATTCGTTTCAGCAATAATTGAGCAATCTCGTCTTTTCAGATTCATCGTACACACCCAATATTGTTCGTTTCTAATACATTGCCAGCCATTCCTGACTCCATTTCTGGTCATCTTGCACTATGGAGAGGGGACTTTCCTCAGGGTCGAGCCCTGTCAGCGGTCCTTCCACTCCCTCAAATTTCGAAGTTAATGGTTACTTTTCAACTTTCTCTATAATTTAACAAATTAAAAAATCTAAATTTTCTATTAATCATTCATTAATACAGCATCTTTTATTGAATCATCAGATTCTTCAATAATCGCATCACCTTCAAATTTAATCCATGTGCCGTTTCCTGCGATCCTTGATTTTAATTCATACCAAGCAGTAATTATTGCAGGTAATAAAAACACAGAGGTTAAAAATGCAAAACCGATTAATAGGAACATTAGCATAAAGAAATTTTCTAATCCTGGAAATGCTACAAGAAATCCTGCTGAAATACCTGCCATTGTTGTAGCACTTGTTTCAAAGATTGTCTGTCCTGTGGATTCTATAGAATGTGCCAATCCTGTTGGAGTTTCACCTTCTTCCCTTATTCTTTCAATCATGTGAATACAATCATCAACTCCTATTCCAAATACTATACTTCCTACCATGGCAGTAAACACATTTACATTCACATCTCCTCCCCTCATTAGTAGTGGTTGCCATAAAATTACTATTGCTACAGGAATCATAGTTGTGACTCCAATTCTAAAGTTTCTGAAAACTAAAATTAAAAATGCAGTTAGGACAAATAATGTAATTATTGTTGTTAAGGACTGAGCGTCATGAATTCCTTTATTTATGTCTAATGAAACTGGAAGTCCTCCAGTTAATTTACTTGTTTCGGTGCCCATTAATATGGACTCTTCTTCTAAAATAACATCAATTTGATCTCTTAAGCCTCCTGCAGTAATCAGATTCATGTATGGTTGTTCAACATAAACTAGAGTTTTTGTCTCATTTTCATTCATTAACATTGATCTTACTTCCTCACTTAATGTGTCTAATGAAACATCAACTAAGTCCCCTCTTAATTCTGCTCTAGAACCAGAATCTAATTGCTCCATTGCATATAATGATGTACAAAGAGGTAGGTCTGAAACTTCAATATTATTATCTCCATCCCATTCCCAACAGTCATTATGTAATATTCCCCATAAACTATCGCTATATGCATTATTTCCTTCTAATCCAAGAGTTACGTGTATACTTTTTAAGAAGGTGATAAGACTTGTAGTGGTTGTATTATCTATTTGTGAAACTTCCGACTCAATTAAATTTATTGTATCTAATACAGGTAAATCTCTTATGTCTGAAGTGCCATTGTTTGAATTTCTTTCATCAGCACTGAAAATAAACATACTTGTTTGCCCTGATTGGAATTCTACGGAATAATCAGCTAGTGTTTCTAGTGATTTAATGCCCTCGGGGGCTTCAGATGAACCTGCAATTGGTTTGCCTAATTCTTCTTGCATGTAATATAGTCCCCATCCAGAGAATACAGCAGTTATGATAAGAATTACAGCAAAATATTTTACTGGTATTTTGCCTATGTTTTTCCATGAACTTGGATTTGAGCGTTTTGAAAATCTAAGTATCCAGGCTAGTACTGGAACTAATATACAGGAGAATATTAATGTGCAAACAATTCCAAGGACTAGTGTAATTCCAACAGTTCTCATGGGTACTATTGGTACTATTTTACTTACTGTTAAAACTCCAAAACCAATCATTGTAGTGACTGCAGATAGCAATACTGCCTTTCCAGTTGTACCCATGGATTCCATTACAGCTTCTCTAAATAAATCAGCATCCCAATTATCTGGAATGTGTTCTTCAGCCTTTCCTAATTGCCTAGATCTATAATTACGTTCTTGGATTTCATCTAGTATTCGTTTTCTAGACTCTTCAATTCTATTTACAATATGTAGTGCATAATCTACTCCTAAACCCACGAGAATTGGTCCTGCCGAAATTATCATCGGGGTGAGCATTACATCGAATACTACTGTTGAACCAATAGTAACTGCAAGTGCCATTACAATTGGAATTCCTGAAATAAGTACAATTTTCCAACTTCTATGTAGTAATGTTACTATTCCGACAACAAATATCAAACTCCAGGGCATTATTTTTGTCAAATCTTCATATACTTCATTAGAAATGTCTTCAAGAACTTTGGTAAGTCCTGTTAATGTCATTTCAGTTTGAGCAAATCCCACAGAACTTCTATTGTCTAAAATATTCTGTGTGTGTTCGTGGATTGCTGCAAAATCTTTGTGTTCTGATTCAGATAAGTCATGACGTAATCCAATTAGAATAAATGTCGTATCCCAAATTCCATCGTCATTTGTATCTGCTACCATTCCAGATAAAGAGCCTTGTAATCTTGAAACAATTTCATCTATTTTTTGTTGATCTGGAATTGCATAACTTCCCCATGGTCCTTGATCTGTTTCAGTGCATGGAATTGAAAGAGGTAATCTTTCTTCTAATCCATGTTCACAAAAAGAATTTATGAATCTTCCATCACTACTATTTGCTTCTTTAATTATTTGTGCTATTGAAAGAACCCAGACAACACCATCTTCTTTTCCTCTATCATCTTTTTTGTAGTCTATTCCTCTTCTAGTTGAACTTTCTCCTATATTCTCAGCATCCCCTTCTACCCAACTAATTTCCTTTAGAATATTTTCATTGGTTACATTTGCATTTTCATCGCCATATAATGCATTGTTTGTTTGAATATAGATTAAAGCAATATCAGTTGACCATTGTTCTCTAACTTCTAGTAAGAGATCAGTAGATTCTGCACCTTCGGGAAGGTAAATTTCAACATCTCCTACTATTTGATCTTCAAAATCTTTTGCAGAATATGCAAACCAGCTTGTAATCAAAAGCATAAAAGCAAGAGTTACTATTGGGGCGGCAAGAACTGTTTTATACGTTTTATCTAGGTTTAATGTGACTTTTTCACCAATTATGCCATTTATTTTATCAATATTTTTATTGGCAAGGTCATATTTTTCTGAGCCATAATTCATAGCCTTCCTGAAAACACTTTCAGACCTATCGTCACTTGTCACAGTCAACCCGAGTCGGGTTTATTTGATGAATTAAACCCTTGATTGATGCTTATTAATGTTGTATTGAATCCTTGAGTACTTTTCTTGCGTATTGTAAAACAATGCCTGAAACTAATAAGGGTATGCCTAATGCACCAATCCATACAAATGTGACACCAGGTCCTACTGTTACTCCTGTCCATTCTGAGACATGATTTATTGTTCTTAATCCAAACATTGCGCCAAGAATTATCATCAAAAGGCCAGGTCCTCCAAATACCAATAACGGTTTTTTTTGCGATAGTGTCATTAATGCATAACTAAAAACGGAAATTCCATGAGGTATTGGGTGCAAACTTGATGTTTTATCTAAATCATACCTTATTGTAGTAGGTACTTCTAAAATTTTCAATCCTTTGTCAGATATTGATTCTAATATTTCTAATGATGATTTCATGCCTTCATTTTCAAATCTAACAGCATTTATTGCTTTTTTATTGAATGCCCTATATCCTGATTGAGTGTCTCTAACTAGTTGTTTAGAATGCCATTTACTAACAGTATTGATTAACTTTAATCCGAATTTTCTGTATGTGGGCATATCCTTACTTTTGCCACCACTTACAAATCTTGAACCGATTACTAAATCTGCTTTACCTTTTTTTAAAGGTTCAATTAATTTTGGTAAATCTTCAGGATCGTGTTGACCATCACTATCTATTAATATTACAATAGATGCATTTTTTTCTTTTGCATAATTAAATAGTGTTTTAGCCACTCCTCCAACACCTCTATTACGATTATGGGAAATGACCGTTGCACCCGACTTCTTTGCAATTTCTGCAGACAAATCAGTTGAAAAATCATCTATGCAAACAACTTCATCTGAATATTTCAGAGATGATAGTATGATTGATGCAATTGTTTCTTCAGAATTATATAATGGAATGCCTACAAGGATTTTCTCTTCGTATTCAGTTGCTCTTTCTCCTCCTTCCATTAATTAATCGCTAGAACAATTTCTATTTGGTCTTACCTAATCAAGTAATTAATATAATCTTTAATTGAATAGTATTGTACATATATTCAATATATCTATTGCTCTCGGAAACACAATATGAGCCGAGTGTTTGTGACTGGAGGTGCTGGCTTTATTGGCTCGCATCTTGTAGATGAATTAATTAAATCAGGCAATCATGTGATTGTTTATGATAATCTTTCGAGTGGTAAAATTGAATTTTTAGATTCAGCGAAATTAACAGGTAATTTAGAATTCATTAATGGAGATTTATTAGATTTGGATAATTTAAAAAGTTCAATGCAAGATATTGATATCGTTTATCATTTGGCTGCAAATCCAGATATTAGGTTAGGCACATCAGTAACTGATACAGATCTCAAGCAAGGAACTGTTGCCACATATAACGTACTAGAATCAATGAGAATTAATGGATGTAAACATATTGCATTCGCTTCATCTTCTGTAGTTTATGGGGAGGCTAAAATAATGCCCACTCCAGAAGATTATGGTCCATTATTTCCAATTAGTTTGTATGGTGCATCAAAATTAGGCTCTGAAGGATTAATTAGCGCATGGGTAGGGACTTTTGGAATCAAAGCTTGGATTTTTAGATTTGCTAACATAATTGGTACAAGGGGAACTCATGGAGTCATATTTGATTTTATTCACAAATTAAAAAAGGACCCAAGTAGACTTGAGGTTTTAGGAAACGGTCTTCAAGAGAAATCATATATGGAAGTAATTGATTGTTCTAGAGCAATGATTCATGTTGTTAATAAATTTAATGAAGATTTAAATTATGTAAATTTAGGATCTTCAGATACTTGCTCAGTTAGTAGGATTGCTGAGATCGTAATTGAATCAACAGGTTATTCTGGCGTGAAAATTGAATTTACAGGCGGAGATAGGGGATGGGCAGGAGATGTGCCCAAGGCTATGTTAGAAGTTACTAAATTAACGGAAAGTGGATTTAATTGTAATTTTCAGAGTGATGATGCAGTAATGCATACTGCAAAATCATTAATTGATGAAATTGGACTTTAGGTGATTATTTGAGAAGAATAGATATTGGAAAAAATGATGATGCAGTAGAATGGATGCCTGGTGCTATACTAGTAGTAAGCTTATTATTAGCATCTTTCTTAGTAGTTTCAATAAATACAAATGGAGTAAATACAGGCATAGGTAAAGGAGATATGGCACCCGACTTTACTGGATTAGCACACCTTCCAGGAAATGATACAGCAGATTGGTTTTCATATCGATTATATGAGCACTTGGATATGAATTGGTCGGGAAATCATTCTGAGGGAGTTTTTACAATAATTGAGTTTTTAGATACAGATTGCCCCTACTGTTGGAATTCTGCTGGTAAGTTAAGTAGTTTAAATTCACAATTAATAGATTATGGTGTTGCTGATAGAGTGCAATTCATTATCATCGCTGTTCAATTGCCAATAGAGGGCCATACTTCATCTATAGAAGAGATTGTAGCATTCCAAGAGAAACTTCCTCATGGAGGATGTTTCAGTGATTCTAAAGATTGTTCAACAAGGCCTGGAGAGTCTCATCCTGGATTATATGTTGATGATTTAAGTAATGAAATCTTTAGAAAGTATTCACCAAAAGGAACTCCTCATTATATGATTCTAAAACCAAATGGTATTGTTGGATGGGATGGGCAACAAGATACCCTTGATGAAATTGGAATAGAATTAACTAATCTGATTTGCAAGGATGGTGGAGATAATCAATTATGTTCTCAGGTAAGTGGTGTTTAATATGGATGATTGGCCATTGTATCTTTATCTATTGATAATCATTGGAGGTTTTTTATTAGTTTCTCCTTTTGGGGCTAGATTTTCATCAAAATTTCACAGTAATCAAACTAGAATGATAAATGGATTATTGCTTTTGTCTTTTGGTGGATATTTAGTAAGTACTCATACTTATTATATTCATCAGAAATTGCATGAAGTAGGTGGTAATTCTGGTTGTTCTGCGTTTAGTGTTTTTAATTGTGGTGATGTGATATCTAATGATGCATATAACGCAGATCCATTTTTTGGAATTCCTTGGGGAATACTTGGGATGTTGTCCTTTGCTTCTATAATTTTTATTATATTGGCGCTTAGGAAATCACCTGAAGATAAAAACATTGGAATCTGGATAAATGCATTATTGATTATTCCAGCAATGGGCATGATTCCAATATTATGGTTGATTTATGTTGAAATTTTTGAACTAGGAGTATTTTGTCAATATTGTACAGGAGCACATTTAGCTAATGTATTGGTATTGTTATCATCTTATTGGATTTATGATATTCATCAATCTGGTCTTTGGGATAATACTCCAAATAAATAGAATTGTGTAATAAATTCCAATTTTATTATATGGTGCCTAATATTGTCAATGATTGTTAAACATGCAAATGTCGCCATTTGAATTTATCAGTGTCTTCGCATCATTGATTGTAGGTTTTACACTTGCACATATTCTAAGGGCAACATCAGATCTTTATGAAATTCGTAAACGAGTTAAAACTTACTGGCTAAATTCTTTATGGGTTGTAACAGTAACAATGTGGTCTGTGTTTGCATGGTGGGGTCTTTGGCAACTCTCAATTGATCTAAACGATTGGCATTACGCTCAATATTGGCTCCTCGTCACAAACTTAGCCTCGATATACTTCTTTACAACTTTAGTTCTTCCCAAAGCAACAGACTCAGGACAAATCGATTTGGAGAAGCACTACTATTCCGTGCATCAAGCCTTTTTCTCAATAGTAGCATTTTCTCTATTCACTTCATCAGCCATGAATTATTTTTTATTCAAATTACCGATTATGGCTGTACCACCATTCATAGTTGGCTGTGCGGCAGTTGTTGCAGCTTTTACAGAATCAAGAAATTATCACAAATTCATTGGCATATTTATGTTCATTATGTTCATTGGATTCCAACTATCTGATATTGTAGTAATTTCTTATGTACCTTGAGAATTATTAAGGGACATACTCCTCATGAGTATTGAAAAGGTCTATCTCAGCATTATTTTGTACAATTTCCAACATTAATATTGTAACTTCAATTCTTACTTCTGAAGGATATCTGTCCCTTAAACTAGAAAATAATTTAATTTGAACTTCTTTAATATCC
>MDSV01082346.1_pt1 | contig 10366 bp, 8 predicted proteins | sample 810851 | NCBI WGS metagenome assembly MDSV01 (sample SAMN05326640, study PRJNA326480) | marine metagenome | isolation source: seawater | place: Atlantic Ocean: North East | collected 2012
AAGGATCCCAGTTTGAAGATGATACTAAACTTCGTAAAAACTATATTGATAGAATTTACGACACATACATAGATGAAGAGGAACTACAGGCGTGTGATCAAACAATATGTGATGTGGCTAACTCATTAAAACCAAAAGCTTACACTTCAAGAGAATTTATTAATGAATTAGGAAAATTTTTAAAAACTAATTCTAAGAAAAAAGGTTCTTTGATTGAAACTGCATACGATAACAATGTTCCTATATTCTGCCCCGCATTTACTGATAGTTCTGCTGGTTTCGGGTTAGTTATGCATCAAGAGCAAAATCCAGAAAAACATATTACTATAGACTCTATAAGGGAATTTAGAGAATTAACAGAAATTAAACTTCAATCTAAACAATCAGGATTGTTAATGATAGGTGGAGGTGTGCCTAAGAATTTTATTCAAGACACTGTCGTTTGTGCTGAACTTTTGGGAAAAAAAGTAGACATGCATAAATATGCAATACAAATAACTGTTGCAGATACACGTGATGGTGCTTGTAGTAGCTCTACACTTAAAGAGGCAAGCTCATGGGGTAAAGTTGATATTACAAAAGAGCAGATGGTATTTGCAGAAGCAACTAGTGTTTTACCTTTGATTGCAAGTGATGCTTATCACCGCGAAAATTGGAAAAAAAGAGATAAAAGAAATTTCTCTAATATTTTTGAATCTTAAATGAAATACCTCAGTCCCAAAAAAGGTTTCTTAGGTATAGACGCTGAACAAAGTAAATCTCCTAAAGTGATAGTAGTTCCATTTGGTTTAGAAAAAACTGTAAGTTATGGGGGTGGTACTAAGAATGGTCCTAAAGAAATAATTAAAGCTTCCCATCAAGTAGAGTTGTTTGATGAAGAGCTTAACAAGGAACCCTATAAAGAAATAGGAATTAAAACATTGAAACCTTTTTATATTGAAAATAAAATCAAAAGTGCTCTAGACCAATTATCAAAGATAAATGAAAATATTCTTTCTAGTGGAAAATTTCCTTTAGTTTTTGGTGGTGAACACTCTTTAACACCTGGATCTGTAAAACCTTTTACAAAAAAATACGATGAGGTAACTCTCTTACATTTTGATGCTCATGCTGATTTAAGAGAAAGCTATCAAGGTGAAAAGTTCTCTCATGCTTCGGCTATTAAGAGATGTTTAGATTACAAAAATTTAAAAGTAGTTTCTTTTGGTATTAGGAATTTATCTAAAGAAGAAATGGATTTTTATAGCGATAATAGAGATAGAATTGAGATATTTTGGGGAAAAGATAAGCAAACATGGGATTTATCTTTATTAGATAAATTTTTTAAAAATAAAAATGTTTATATTACATTTGATGTTGATGGTTTCGATGCGAGCATAATGCCTGCAACTGGTACACCAGAGCCCGGTGGAATGCTTTGGGAGGATGTTTTACCTATTATAAAAAAAGTTTGCCAGATTTCAAATGTAGTTGGTGCTGATATTAATGAATTAGCACCTATTAAAAATTTCAACTCTTATAATTTTCTTGTTGCTAAATTAGCTTATAAAATTATTTCTTACTCCTTTGAATTTAGGAGTTAACTAAAGTTTTAGGTTTCCAACTAATAATTACTAGTGCTCCTCCTAATTCATTATTTCGTCTAAATAATAATTTTGCTCCTTGTCGTTCAAGTAATGTTTTTCCTAAAAATGTTCCGAGGCCCAATCCTGAATTTGAATTTAGCTCTGGAGATTTAGATTTTATATAAGGTTCACCAATTTTGTTTATAATGTCGTCTGGTATACCAGGTCCATCATCATTAATCTTGATTTCTATTTTTTCTAGGTTACTTTTTAAATTAATTTTAACTCTACTTTTAGAAAATTTTACAGCATTACCAATAAAATTTCTTAATCCGTAAATAATTTCAGGGGTTCTTTCAATATTTATTTTATTATTGTCATCGTCTGAAATTAATTCTATGTTTTTTGAGGAAGTTTCTTTAAATGAGATTATTATTTCTTCAAGTAAATCTTCTAATTTTATAGAACTGAAGAATATATCTTCCTTAATTTGTTTTTTTGATATTTGTTTTAAAATTTCACTACATCTTTTTGTTTGGCTTATCAATAAATCTAAATCTTTAGAGATTTCTTTATTATCACCAATTTCTTTTTTAAGTTCTTTCGCAACAACTGCAATAGTTGCAAGCGGAGTACCTAATGAATGAGCTGCAGCAGCTGCTTGACCACCTAAAGATTCAAGTTCATATTCTTTGGCAATTACTTCTTGTAATTTATTTAAAGCTTCTGATCTTTTTTTAGTTTCACCGGCAAATCTAATTCCAAAATAACTTAAAAATATTAATCCAATAAAAATAGAAATTAATATTCCGAATTTATAAAAGTTCGGTACATTAAAATTTTCTCCTAAAAGTCCAGGCAGTGGCAAATAATAATGTGTTAAAGTAAAAAGAATTAAAGAAGTTATGAAACCTAAAATAATTGTAGTGCCCATACTCAAAAAAGTAGAGGAGACTATTGCTGGTATTATTAATAAAAATGAAAATGGATTAAATACTCCACCTGTAAGATATAAAAGGATAGCCAACTGAAAGAGGTCGTATAATAAAAATAAAGATGCATAGGTATCTTTTAGTTGTTTAGCCTTAATTTTGAATTGGAGATAAAGATTAGTTAATAAACCTAAAAAAACTACTATTAAACTAGCCTTTAAAGGAAATTCTAAATTAAGATAAAAAAAGACTATATTTATTGCGATAAATTGACCAAATATAGCAATATATCTTAAAATTGTTAGAGTGCTTTTATCTAAGTTTAAATTCTCTTTTGTTCTAAAGAGAGTAGAAAAATCCATTTAATTAGATATCTAAATTAGCCACATCTAAAGCATTGTTTGTAATGAATTCTTTCCTGGGAGCAACTTCATCTCCCATCAAAACTTTAATCATTTTTTGATCTTCTTTAGATTTATCTTTTGTGCCCTTAGAATATTGAACTTTTAACATTGTTCTGTTGTCTGGATTTAAAGTTGTTTCCCAAAGTTCTTCTGGGTTCATCTCTCCTAAACCCTTAAAACGCTGTATAGATAATTTCTCCCTTTGTTCTTGAATATATTTTTTATGTTCGGCACTACCTTTTTTAATTTTCTTATCTGCTTTGCCAGTTTGAAAAATATAATCTTCTAATGCTTTCTCGTCTTTTATGTAAACGCTCTTATTAGCTTTTGTAACTTTAAATAGAGGTGGTTGTGCTAAATATATATGACCGTTCTCTATTAATTGATTAAATGGATAATTATTAAAAAAAGTTAATAATAATGTTCGTATATGAGAACCATCAACATCAGCATCTGTCATTATAACAATTTTATCATATCTTAAATTTTCAATATTGAAATCTTTTGAACCTGTGCCTAAAGCATTTATCAGCGTGACTATTTCATTTGATGACATCATTTTTGATAGTGCTTTTGTAGATTGATCCTCACCATTACTTTTTCCGTTTACATAAGTATTCAAAATTTTTCCTCTCAATGGCAAAACTGCTTGATATTCTCTTACTCTTCCTTGTTTTGCGGAGCCTCCTGCTGAGTCTCCCTCTACAATGAATAATTCTGTTCCTTCTCTTTTTTGTATTTGACAATCTGCCAATTTACCAGGAAGACCAGACAGTTCGAAAGTTCCTTTTCTTCTTACACTATCTCTGGCTTTTCTGGCAACATCTCTAGCCATTGCTGCTTGTGTAATTTTTTCTAAAACTGTCTTAGCTATCGAAGGATTTTGATCAAACCAAGTAGATACTTTTTCATTGATAATATGTTCAACGATATTTCTAATTTCAGAAGAAACTAATTTATCTTTTGTTTGTGATGAGAATTTTGGATCAGGCATTTTAATTGAAAGAACTGCCGTTAAACCTTCTTTGATATCTTCCCCAGATAAAGTTATTTTATTTTTCTTGTTATTTTTATCAGATGAATATTTATTAATTATTCTAGTTAGAGCACTCCTAAACCCTAGTAGGTGAGTTCCGCCATCTTTTTGTGGTATATTGTTAGTAAATGGAAGAACTTCCTCTGAGTATCCGGCGTTCCACTCAAAAGAGCACTCAACAACTACGTTATTTTTTGTTGCTGTAACATATACTGGTTTTTTAAAGACTTCTTTTTCATTTTTGTTCACTAAAATTGGCTTTTTATTATTTATATGTCTTACAAATTCTAGAATTCCGCCATCATATTTATGCATAACTTCTTTAGATTTTTTTGAAGTATTATCAATTAATTTAATTCCTATTCCTTTGTTAAGGAATGCAAGCTCTCTTATTCTTTTCTCTAAAATTGAAGAACTAAATTTAATTGATGAAAAAATTTCCCTTGAAGGTAAAAAAGTAATCCTTGTTCCTTTTTTTTTAGTTTTACCTATTTTCTTTAAGGGTTTTATCGAATTCCCTTCTTTAAATTTAACTTCATACTCGTTTCCATCTCTGTAAATATTTAAATCAAGTTTTTCAGATAATGCATTAACAACTGAAACTCCAACTCCATGCAAGCCTCCTGATACTTTATAAGAGTCATGATCAAATTTACCTCCAGCATGAAGTTGGGTCATAATGACCTCCGCGGCAGACATTTTTTCACCTTTATGCATATCAACTGGAATTCCTCGCCCGTCATCCTCAACTGAAACAGTATTATCTGAATTTATTGATACTGTTATATTTTTACAATGTCCGGCTAATGCTTCATCTATAGAGTTATCTACGACCTCAAAGACCATATGATGTAATCCTGATCCATCATCAGTATCACCAATGTACATACCTGGTCTTTTTCTTACGGCCTCTAAACCTTTTAGTACCTTTATGGCATCTGCACTGTAAGTTGCTTTTTTATTACCTGTAACTGAACTTTTTGACATTTTTTTTGATAATGCTTTATATCATTTTTTTGTCTTAAGATAAAACAGCTGTTAGCTATGACGACTTAGAATGATTATGTATCAACAGTTCTAGGGCAAAAAATAAATTTTATTCTAAATTATGAAAATCTTAGATTTTCATTGGCATTATAACGTAATAACTATTTTTATCCGAAAGATCTTCTATAAGAACAGGTGATACTGAGTCCTTTAAATTAATTTTTAAATTTTTGTCCTCAATTTCCGATACAATATCTATTAAATATTTTGAATTGAAGCTTATATTCAAGTTGTCAGAGTTAAATTCCGCTTTAATTTTTTCATTGCCATCTCCAGAGTTAGCGCTATTAACTGACAATTGTACATTATCCTTATTTATTGCCAATTTTACACCTTCTTTTCTATCCAAAGAAACACTCGCTACTCTTTCTATTGAGCTAACAAAATCTTTTGATGGAACAGTTAATATTTTATCATTTGATGTAGGTACAACTTTTTTGTAATCAGGAAACTTTCCATCTATTACTTTTGAAATTAGCTTCATCTTACCTAGCGTAAATTTAATTTTATTCTCATTTGATTGTATTGTAAGCTGATCCGAAGTTTCAGCTAATAAAGAACATAATTGAAAAACTGTTTTTCTAGGTAAAATTAAAGAGTTAAAGTCATTTTTATCAATTTCTAAACTGCTTGAAGAAAGTCTATGACTGTCAGTAGCAACGCCAGTTAAAAATTGTCTACCATGAGCTTCCGTCAAATGCAGGAAAATTCCATTTAAATAGTGTCTAGTGTCATCATTTGATATCGAAATTTTAGTTTTATTTAATAATTTCAGAAATCTAGAGTTATTTAATAAGATTTCTTGACCTTCAAGTTCATCTGCAAAAGTTGGGAAGTTATCCGTTGGCAGACAAAGTAAATTAAAGTCTGAATTATCACTTTTTAGACTAAGTTTATTTTCAGTTTTTAATTCAAAGTTAAGCTCAGAATTAGAAGAAATCTTTCTTAGAATATCATAAAGAATAGCTGCAGATGTGGTTGTACTTCCATCATTAATAATTTTTACATCATGAATTTCGTCATAAAATATTATATCTAGATCAGTAGCTACTATTGATAATTTTTTATCTTTTAACTGTAATAGAACATTTGAAAGAATCGGGAGCGTATTTTTTTTCTCAACAACGCCCTGAACAAAATTTAATGATTTTAATAAAACGTCTCTTTTGACTGAGAATTGCATTTAATTATTGTTCTAAAAGTAAACTTTTTATCTGATTAATATTTTTCTTCATTTCATCATCTTGTTCAGATAGTCGTGTAATCGTTTTTACAGCATGAATAACTGTTGTGTGGTCACGATTAGCAAATCTTCTTCCAATTTCTGGTAAAGATCTAGTAGTCATTTTTTTTGCTAAATACATAGCTATTTGTCTCGGTCTTGCAAGCGGTCTTGATCTTCTTTGAGACAACATTTCGCTTAAAGCTATATTAAAATAGTTTGAAACAACATTTTGTATTTTATCTACAGTAATAACTCTTATTTGACTAAAGACATCTCTTAAAATATTTTTACAGTCATTAATTGTTAATTCTTTATTATGAACTCTACTAAAAGCAATTACTCTATTAAGAACACCAATTAGTTCTCTAATATTTGTTTTGCTTTCAGTCGCAATATAATTAATTACATCTTCACTTAATTTAATATTTTCTTTAAATTGATTTTGTATCTCTTCTATTTTCTTTTGAATTATTTTTACTTTTAATTCTAAATCAGGGAGATCTATGTCAACAACTAGTCCGCCTGCTAGTCTTGATTTAATTCTATCTTGTACTCTATCCAATTTCATAGGAGACCTGTCTGCAGATATTATGATTTGAGAACCTTTGTCTATTAGGCTGTTGAAAGTGTGAAAAAACTCCTCTTGTAGGCTCTCTTTTCCACTTATAAATTGAATATCATCTATTATAAATACTGAAGATTTTCTAAAAAAATCTTTGAAGTTTACCATATCGTTCTTCTTAATTGATTTTATAAAATGATACATAAATCGTTCTGCAGAAATAAACATTACGTTGTTGTTGTTCTGTAATTTTAAACCGATAGCATTTAATAGATGAGTTTTTCCAAGACCGACTCCGCCACAAATATATAGTGGGTTATATCTTGCAATGTGCTCACACACTTTTTTTGAGTATGACAAAGCAATATCATTACTTTTTCCACCTATAAAACTATCGAAATTAAGATTTGGGTTTAGTCTATTGTAATTAAGAATAGAGTCCTTGATTTCAGTCACTTTATTAAGTTCATTAATCTTCAGATATTCTTGATTTTGTTTATTATCCTCGGTTATTTTAAACTCAATTCTATTTAAACTTAGTTTAAAGCTTTTTACTTGTTCTAAAATTTTATCTAGATACCTTGATACTATCCAGTCTCTAAAAAACCTCGTGGGTACCCCTAAAATTAAATAATCATTATATTCTTTAACAAGAGATATTTTTTGTAACCAACTATTATAGACTTCAGTTCCAAAAGTTTTTTTAAAGGTAGCTTGTATCTCTTCCCAATTTAATGTTTTTTCTTCTTCAGAAATAAAAGCGTTTTGTTTTTTTGTAATATTATTTTCCATTTTGAATTTCTTAAAGAAATTCTTTTAAACGACTTTTACAAATCATTTGCAACTATGTAGAGGTTGTAATCAAAAATAAAATTATTATTTGGTTGTGCAATTATCGTTCAGATAGAATTAGAAAAAAAATTTCAACTTACTGAATTAAGTTTCTATATTTGGTTTGAAGATACTAAATGTAGATTAAAATTTTTTAGATGATCAACTTTAAATTGATTATTTGGAGAAAATTTTTTTTGAAATTCTAGAAATTTTTCTAGCAGCTGTATTTTTGTTTATTACACCAGATTTAGCAACCTGCATTAGAATTGACTGGAATTTAGAAAAATATTTTTTTGCTTTATCTTTTTCTTTGTTTTTAATTAAAAGTTCCATTTGCTTAATTGCATTTTTATACTTACTTTTCCTAATTCTGTTGACTTGAGTTTGTTTTTTAACTCTTCTTACTCTTCTGATAGCTGATTTAGTGTTAGGCATTTTTTACGATTGTATATAGAAATGAATTTACGCGGTCAACTTTATTATTTTTGGCATTTAGGACAGTAAAAAGTAGCTCTATTTCCTATAATTATTTTTTTTATCTTTTTATTGCAATTTCTATTTAAGCAATTCTCTCCTTTTCTCCCATAAACATAAAAATGTTGTTGGAACTCACCTTTTTTTCCATCACTACTAGAAAAATCTCTTAAAGAGGAACCGCCAAAAAATATTGCTTTTTTTAATGTTTTTTTTGTATTCTTAATTATTCTATTAATTTCTATATCTTTAATTAAGTAAGTTTTTGTTGTTGGTTTTACTTTACTTAAAAAAAGTACCTCGTTGACATAAATATTACCCAAGCCCGATACAAACTTTTGATCCATTAAAATATCCTTAATTGTTCTGTTTCTATTTATTAGATATTTCTTAAAATATTTAAAATTAAAATTTTTACCTAATGGTTCAGGACCTAAATTTTTAAGGTGAAGATTGTATTTTAGCTGCTTCTTATCTAGGATTTTAATAAAACCAAATTTTCTAACGTCATTATAAATTAATTTTTGATTCCTTGATAATAAGAATATCAATCTATTATGTTTATTATCTTTAGACTCATTTAAATTGTAGTAAAAACTTGTTTTATGTTTAATGGCATTCTCGTTAATAAAAAAAAATTTACCTGTCATACCAAGATGTACAAGCATCACAGTGTTTTTTTCAAATATGAATAACAAGAATTTTGATCTTCTTAAAATTTTGATAATCTTAAGACCTAATAGAACTTTTAATTTGTTTTTATCAATTTTATATCTTAATTTTTCATCTTTAATTGTTATTCTCTCAACGACTAATTTTTGGATTTTGTTAGTCAGAGACCTTTTAACAACTTCAACTTCTGGTAATTCTGGCATATAATTATTTAATGAAAAACAATATTCAAGATAAAACACAATTAGTCAATTCGGTATTTTCAAAAGTTTATAAGAAATATGATTTGATGAATGATGTTATGTCTTTAGGTATTCACCGTATTTGGAAAGATAAATACATTAGCTGGCTTAACCCATCTCAAAATTCAAATCTTATTGATGTTGCATCTGGTACAGGTGACATAGCAAAATTATTTTCAAATTATAATAATCATTCTGCAGAAATAACTTGTGTAGAACCAAATAATGAAATGTTCGAGGAAGGGAGAAAAAATTTAAAAAAATATACAAATATCAAGTGGATAAAAGCTGCGGCTGAAGCTCTACCTGTAAAAGATGATTCTTTTGATTATTACACTATAAGTTACGGGATAAGAAATGTTAGCGATATTAATAAAACTTTAAGAGAAGCTTACAGGGTTTTAAAAACAGGTGGTCGATTCATGTGCTTAGAGTTTTCAAAAATAGACAATGAGGCATTAAATTTTTTATATAAACAATATTCAAAAATTATCCCGTTAGCAGGTAAATATATTGTGGGTTCTTCTAAGCCGTATGATTATCTAGTTGAAAGCATAGACTCATTTTATAATCAAAGACAACTATGTGAGTTAATGACTAAAAATGGTTTTTCTAATGTGGAATTTAGAAATTTATCTAATGGAATTTCGGCAATACATTCTGGTTGGAAAATATAATGTTAAAAAGAGTTTTTAAATTATTTCAAATTGCAAGAAGGTTATCTACATCAGGAGCAGTTGATATTATAAATCAAGTCCATCAAATTCCTTTACCAATAAATTTATTTTTTAGTTTTATCTCAATTGGAATAGAAAATAATCGATTTGAGAATAACCAAAAACCAGGTGAAAAACTTTGCTTAGCTTTACAGGGCATGGGGACCACATTTATCAAGCTAGGTCAATTCCTTGCTACAAGACCAGATATTATAGGAGATCAAATGGCTAAAGATCTAGAGAAGCTTCAAGATAAAGTGCCAGCATTTGATCTTTACGAGGCAAAGAGAGTAATTAAAAAAGAGATAGGAGAAAAACAATTTAATAATATTATTGAAATAAGTGAACCAATCGCAGCTGCATCTATTGCTCAGGTTCACCTTGCAAAAATAAAAAATGAGAATCAAGAAAAACAAGTTGCAATCAAAATATTGAGACCTGAAATAGAAAAACTGTTTAATGAAGAATTAGATGCCCTCATGTTATTTGCATACATAGTTGAAAATGCAATCCCAAAAGCAAAAAGGCTTAAATTAGTTGAAGTTGTTCATTTACTGCGAGAAATTACAAATATCGAAATGGACTTACGATTTGAGGCGGCAGCTGCAAATGAATTATATGAAAACACAAAAAACGATAAAGGCTTTAATGTGCCTG
>MDSV01199251.1_pt1 | contig 10366 bp, 10 predicted proteins | sample 810851 | NCBI WGS metagenome assembly MDSV01 (sample SAMN05326640, study PRJNA326480) | marine metagenome | isolation source: seawater | place: Atlantic Ocean: North East | collected 2012
ACTAATCAGTTCAACAACTAAGTCAAAGCAGAAAAGAGAAGATGCTTTAAAAAGATTAAAAGTAGTTAAAGATTTTGCTCAAGATAGAAATAATAAACCTGAATGGATGATTGTTTCAATTTTACCTGTTATGCCTCCAGAATTAAGACCTCTAGTTCCGTTAGAAGGTGGAAGATTTGCAGCCAGCGATTTAAATGATCTTTATAGAAGAATCATTATTAGAAATAATCGATTAAAACAATTAATGGATATTCAAGCTCCTGAAGTTATTTTGAGAAATGAAAAGAGAATGCTCCAAGAGTCTGTTGATGCGCTTTTTGACAATACTAAAAGAAAGACTGCAATAAGAAGTGGATCAAAGAGACCATTAAAATCTATATCTGATATGTTGAGAGGTAAACAGGGTAGATTTAGACAAAACTTGCTAGGTAAAAGAGTTGATTATTCTGGTAGATCTGTTATTGTTGTTGGCCCTGAACTAAAAATGACTGAATGCGGAATTCCAAAGAATATGGCATTAGAGTTGTTTAAACCTCATCTAATACGAGAATTAATCAGAAGAGATCTAGCTGCAACACCTAGAAGTGCTAAACTTATGATTGAAAATAAAGAGTCATTTGTGTATGAGATTCTAGAGACAGTAGTAAAGGATCACCCAGTTTTATTAAATAGGGCACCAACTTTGCATAGATTAGGTATTATAGCTTTTCAGCCAATATTAATTGATGGTAAAGCAATTAGAGTTCATCCACTTGTTTGTTCTGCATTTAATGCTGACTTTGATGGTGACCAAATGGCAGTTCATGTACCTTTATCTATTCCATCTCAATTGGAAGCTAGAGTGTTAATGATGGCTAGTCAAAATGTTTTACACCCTGCAAGTGGAAAACCAATCACATTGCCTTCTCAAGATATGATATTAGGTTGTTACTATCTTACAAGAGAGAAAACTGGACAAAAAGGAGAAGGAAAAACTTTTAGTTCTATTGATGAAGTCAAGATAGCATATGAAAATGATAAGGTTGGACTACATGCTATTGTGAATGTAAGATATAATGGACAATGGTATAAGAACACAACTGCTGGTCGTGCAATATTTAATGCAATCATTCCAGAAGAATTAGGTTATTATGATGAAATGATTTCAAAGAAGAGATTGAGCTTTATTATAGGAGAATCTTTTGTAAAAGCTGGTAATGATAAGACAGTAAAATTATTAGACGATCTTAAAGATATTGGATTTAAGACAGCAACAAAGAGTGGAATATCTATATCTATAAGTGATATTATTATACCAGATGAGAAGCATAGTATTATAGATCAAGCAGAAGCAGAAGTAGATAAAATTCAAGGAAGATTTAATCGACATATTTTAACAGAAGGTGAAAGATATAATAAGGTTATAGATGTGTGGACAAAAGCAACTAGTGATATAGCTGGCGAGATGATGAAAAGATTAAAATCTGATGACGAAGGATTTAATTCAGTTTATATGATGGCAGATTCTGGTGCTAGAGGTAGTGGAGACCAAATAAAGCAGTTAGCTGGCATGAGAGGGCTTATGGCAAAACCAAGAAAATCTATGATTGGTGGTGGAGAAATTATTGAAAGCCCGATCCAGTCTAATTTTAAAGAAGGTTTATCTATTATGGAATACTTCATATCAACGCACGGAGCTAGAAAAGGTTTAGCTGATACTGCATTGAAAACAGCAGATGCTGGATATCTAACACGAAGATTAGTTGATGTTGCACAAGACGTAGTCATATCAGAAGATGACTGTAAAACAATTAATGGTATTACCGTTGCTGATTTGAAAGAAGGCGAAGAAATTGTTGAATCTTTATCAGAAAGAATTCTTGGCCGAACATCATCTGAAAAAATTATTATTGACGGAGAGACTGTTATTAAAGCAGGTGAAGTTTTTAATGAAGAAAAAGCTGATATGGTTGTAAATAATAATTTTACTACCGTAAAAATTAAATCAATTCTTACTTGTGAATCTAGAAGAGGTGTTTGTGCAAAGTGTTATGGTTGGGATCTGACAAGGAGAGAGCTTGTGACGACCGGTACAGCAGTAGGTATTATTGCAGCACAGAGCATTGGAGAGCCTGGTACACAGCTAACATTAAGAACTTTCCATATTGGAGGGACAGCTACTAGAGTTATTGAAGAATCTGATATGAAATCGAGACATGGTGGTATAGCAAAGTTTAATGATGATTATCAAAGTGCTAAAACTATTGATGAAGATGGATTAAAAGTAGTAAGATGTTTGACTAGAAATTCCAAACTGCATGTTACAAACTCAAAAGGTGATTTACTTGAAGAATATACCGTTCCTTATGGTGCTAGTATTCACATTAAAGATGGTGCAAAAATTAAAAAGAATGAAATTTTATTTTCATGGGATCCTTATACAGATTTGATACTAGCTAGACAATCTGGTATTATTAAAATGAAAGATTTCATTGAGGGAGACACCTACCAAGAAGAAGCAGTAGATGGCGGTAAGAAGCAAAAAGTAGTTACTGAATCCAAAGACAGAAGATTAAGTCCTCAAATTGAGATTTATAGCAAGAATGGAGAAATTCTTTCTGGTGGAACTATTTTACCTGTTAAGGCAACATTAGTAGTAAATGATGGTCAATCGGTTACTCAAGGTCAGACTCTGGTTAAGATTCAAAAAGAAGTTGGTAAGAGTCGTGATATTACCGGAGGTCTTCCAAGGGTAGCAGAATTGTTTGAAGCAAGAAAACCTGCAAATCCTGCTGTTGTTAGCGAGATTAATGGTATAGTAGAATTTGGTGAAATTAAAAGAGGAGTAAGAAAAGTATCTATAGTGCCTTCTACAGGCAAAGCTGTTGTTTATAAGATTCCATATGGTAAGCATGTAGTTGTTCATGAGGGCGATTTTATAACAGCTGGAACCGCATTATGTGAAGGTGCAATTTCTCCTTCTGATATTTTGACTATCCTTGGCCCAAATGCCGTTAGAGAATATTTGGTAAATGAAATTCAAGAAGTTTATAGATTGCAAGGGGTAGGTATTAACGATAAACATATCGAAGTCATTGTTAATCAAATGATGAAGAAAGTTATTATTAATGATCCAGGAGATACTTCATATCTTCCAGGTGAAAGACTAGATAAAACAACTTTATTTAATGATAATGATTATATGAAAGGTATGGTAGTTGTAGATGAATCTGGAGATTCAAACTTGGAGGTTGGTATAATGATATCTCAAAACGAGGTAAAAGAGCTTAATAAAGAGTTCAAATCCCAAGGTAAGAATCTGGTCAAATTTCACAAAGCAAAATCTGCGACATTCGAACCAATTCTAATGGGTATTACTCAATCTTCTCTTAATACTACTAGCTTTATTTCTGCAGCTTCCTTCCAAGAAACAACAAGAGTATTAACAGATGCAGCAACTGCCTCGAAGACAGATCATTTATTAGGATTAAAAGAAAATGTTGCTTTAGGACGATTAATTCCTGCTGGAACAGGATTTCCTAAATTACAATCTATTCAAATTGAACAAGAACATCAGGAAGAAGAGTAAATTCTCTTCCTGATATTTCTCTATATATTTTCTAATAAAAAATATGCTTTCTACGCGTTCGAGAAAACGTTTGTTTTTTCCTTCTTATAACAATATATTTCGCGGTGCTTTTAAATTTATTAAAGGAAAAATAATTTATGCCAACAGTAAACCAGTTGATTAGAAAGAGCAGAAAAAAGATTATTAAAAAATCTGCTAGTAGAGCCCTTGAGAATAGTCCTCAAAAGAGAGGTGTGTGTACTCGAGTGTATACAACTACGCCTAAAAAACCTAATTCTGCATTAAGAAAAGTAGCTAGGGTTAGATTGACGAACGGTATCGAGGCAAACGCATATATTCCTGGAGAAGGTCACAATTTACAAGAGCACTCAATTGTTTTAATAGAAGGAGGTAGAGTAAAAGACCTTCCTGGTGTTCGTTATCATATTGTACGTGGTTCACTAGATACTGCAGGTGTTAATGATAGAAAGACAAGTAGATCGCGCTATGGAGCAAAAAAACCTAAAAATTAAATATGAGAAGAAGAAGACCAGAAAAAAGATCAATTAATCCAGATCCAAAATTTAATGACTTGCAAGTATCAAAATTTATGAACTACCTACTTGTTGGTGGGAAAAAAGGTATTGCTGAAAAAATTCTTTACGATGCATTTGATATTGTAAAAGAGAAAAGCAGTAAAGATCCAGTTGATATCTTCAAAAAAGCATTAAACAATGCTGCACCACATGTTGAAGTAAAATCAAAGAGGATTGGTGGAGCTACCTATCAAGTTCCTATCGAAGTACCCAATAGAAGACAATTTTATTTAGCAGCTCATTGGATTATTGATAGTGCGAAGAAGAGGTCAGGTAGTCCTATGTCAAATCGTTTGGCTGGAGAGTTAATTTCAGCTTCAAACAATGAAGGTAGTGCTATCAAAAAGAAAGAAGATACACATCGTATGGCAGAAGCAAATAAAGCTTTTGCTCATTTTGGGAGAGGAAGATAATTTATGTCTACTGATTTAAATATTGTAAGAAATATTGGTATTATGGCACATGTAGATGCTGGTAAAACTACTCTCACCGAAAGAATGTTATATTATGCTGGAAAAACTCACAAAATTGGTGAGGTGCATGATGGCGCTGCTACGATGGACTGGATGGAGCAGGAACAAGAAAGAGGAATTACGATTACTTCAGCTGCTACAACTTTTTATTGGGATAAGAATCGTGTCAATCTAATTGATACACCAGGTCACGTTGATTTTACTATGGAAGTAGAAAGATCATTAAGAGTTCTTGATGGAGCTGTTGCAGTATTCTGTGCTGTTGCTGGAGTGGAACCTCAAAGTGAAACAGTTTGGAGACAAGCAACAAAATATAATGTACCTAGAATTGCCTTTATTAATAAAATGGATAGAACAGGTGCAGATTTTTATAATGCTATTGATACAATGAAGAAGCGTTTAGGTACTAAACCATTACCTATTGCACTACCTATTGGTTCAGGAGAGACTTTTAGAGGTATCATAGATTTAACTAATATGAAAGCTATAGAGTACAATGAAAGTAGTCAAGGTGCTGAATTTGAATATATTGACATACCAGAAGAATTATTAGTAGATGCAAGCAAATGGAGAAATTTCTTAATTGAAGAAGTTGCCAGCTTTGATGATGCTTTAATGGAAAAATATTTAAATGAAGAAGAAATATCTTCTGAAGAAATTAAGGAAGCTCTAAAGAAAGGTTGTTTAGATAGCGCCTTTGTTCCAACTTTATGCGGATCAGCTTTTAAAAATAAAGGAGTTCAGAGAGTTTTAGACGCTGTTATTGATTTTTTACCATCTCCTATAGATATAGACAGTATTGAAGGCTCTTCCGTTGACAATCCAGACAATAAGGTGATTATTAAAAATTCTACAGAAGGTTCATTTACTGCTCTTGCATTCAAGATTGCTACAGATCCTTTCGTTGGTAAACTGACTTATATCAGAGTTTATTCTGGTACGCTTAAAAAAGGATCTTTCTGTATTGATTCAAATACTGGAGACAAACAGAGAGTTTCAAGAATTTTGCAGATGCATGCTAACAAAAGAGAAGAATTAGAAGAAGCAAAAGCGGGTGAAATTGTAGCAGTTATTGGCTTGAAAGATGTTAGAACTGGACATACTTTATCGGAAAAAGGTGATGTAACATTAGAATCAATGGAGTTTCCAGACCCTGTTGTAGCAGTCTCAATTGAACCTGTATCAAAGAGCGATCAAGATCAATTAGCTAAAGGGATGAATAAATTGAGCGAGGAAGATCCTACCTTCCAGGTGAAAGTTGATAGTGAAACTGGTCAAACAGTGATATCAGGTATGGGAGAAGTTCATTTAGAAATTATTATTGATAGGCTAAAGAGAGAATTTAACGTGAATGCTAATGTTGGAAAGCCTCAAGTTTCGTTTAGGGAAGCAATTCAAAAATCAGTCGAAAAAATTGATGAGAAATTTGTTCGTCAATCTGGAGGTCGTGGTCAATATGGTCATGTTGTTATTAATGTTAAACCAACAGAGCAAGGCACTGGTTATAAATTTATAAATAAAATTGTTGGTGGAGTTATTCCGAGAGAATACATTCCTGCAGTAGATGCTGGCATTAAAGAGCAATTACAGAATGGAGTATTGCACGGATATCCTATTCCAGATGTTGAGGTCGAACTTGTGTATGGCTCTTACCATGATGTAGACTCTTCAGAGATTGCTTTCAAAGTGGCTGGTTCACGAGCAATTAAAACTGCCTGCAAACAGGCAAATCCTATTTTAATGGAGCCAATTATGGCTGTAGAAGCAACTACTCCAGATGATTATCTTGGAGATGTAATTGGAGATATTAATTCTAGAAGAGGTAAGGTTGAAAATATGGAACAACAAGGTGCTAATCAGAGTATTAAAGCTGCTGTGCCATTGAGTGAGATGTTTGGTTATGCAACAGACTTAAGATCTCTTTCTCAAGGTAGGGCAAATTTCCATATGGATTTTCAGGAATATGCTAAAGTACCTGCTTCAGTTGAAGAGAAATTAATGAAATCACAATCACAAGGCGGAGAATAATAGTAATGGCAAAAGATTTAATCAGAATATCATTAAAGGCTTATGACCATAAACTTTTAGACAAATCTGCTGAAAAAATTATTAGAACAGCTAAATCTACAGGTGCAATTATTTCTGGACCAATTCCTATGCCAACTAAAAGAACAGTTTATACGGTATTAAGGTCGCCGTTCATTGATAAGAAATCACGTGAACAATTCCAGACGAAAGTACATAAGAGAGTTGTAGATATTGTGAATTCAACACCTAAAACTGTTGAGTCTTTAATGAAGCTAGATTTACCATCTGGTGTAGATATCGAGATTAGAGGATAAAACAATGTACGGATTAATAGGAAAAAAGGTTAAAATGTCACAAATTTTTAATGAAGAAGGCCATGTTGTTCCAGTTACTTTAGTTCAAGCTGGTCCATGTGGTGTATCTCAAATTAAGACAACAGATACAGATGGATACAATTCTGTTCAATTGGCTTTTGGTGAAAAATCAAAGAGAAATACTAATAAGCCTACAGCAGGACACCTTAAAAAATCAGATGTTGAAAGTGCTAAAGTTTTAGCTGAATTCAAGTCAATTGACACATTTGAATATAAATTAGGTCAAAAATTTGATGCTTCAATTTTTAATATTGGAGAGATTATTGATATAAAATCAAAGTCAAAAGGGAAAGGTTTTGCTGGCGTTATTAAAAGACATAATTTTGCAAGACAAGACGCGACCCATGGTAATAAGCATACTGAAAGAGCACCTGGATCTATTGGACAGGCATCTTGGCCTTCAAGGGTATTTAAAGGTATGAAAATGGCAGGTAGAAAAGGTTCTGGAAATGTTACAGTACAAAATCTTGAGATTGTTAATATCGATAAAGAAAGCAATTTATTATACGTTAAAGGAGCTATTCCTGGAGCAAACAATGCACCAGTGTTTATTCTAAAAAAATGAAGATTAAATCAATAAATAGTAGTAAAGATTATAGCTTAAATGATTCAATATTTAAGGTTCCTATGAATGATCAAGTTGTATATCAGTGTGTTATAGCAGAATTAACCAATGCAAGGCAAGGAACTCGATCTACTAAAAATAGATCTTTGGTTTCTGGCGGTGGTAGAAAACCATTTAAGCAAAAAGGTACTGGTAATGCTAGACAAGGTACAAGCAGATCTCCTTTAAATAGAGGTGGGGGTGTAATCTTTGGCCCTAGTCCAGCATATTATTTTAAGAAAGTAAATGCCAAAACAAAAAAATTAGCATTCAAATGTGTTTTATCAGAGAAAGTAAAAAATGACAATCTAAAAGTGATTGATTCAATAGAATTAGAAACAAACAAAACAAAAGATTTTGTTTCATTTCTAGGTTCTAACAGTTTAGGTGGTAATAAGATGACAATTGTAGTATCTAAATTAGATCAAAATCTAGAACTAGCGTCAAGGAATGTTGAAAATATAAATATTGTCAAAGCATCATCATGTTCGGTTGCAGATTTGCTTAATAATGACACATTATTGTTAGATGCAAACGCACTTACTTTAATATCAGAAAGATTTGGAGATAAGAAATAAATATGAACCATTTTTCACAAATTTTAATTCGTCCATTAGTGACTGAAAAAATGACATCTCTTCAAGAGAATGAAAATAAGTACGCATTTGAAGTGCCTGTTGATATAAATAAGATTGAGATTAAAAAGGCAGTGGAGGAAAAATTTAAAGTTAAAGTGCTTAAAGTTGCTGTGAGCAATAGAAAAGGAAAAGCTAAACAGATGACTGTAAAAAGCAATGGAAGAACAATTAGAACAAACGGATATACGAAGCTAAAGAAAAGGGCTATTGTAACTCTCGTAGAGGGATACAATATAGACTTATTTAGCGTATAAATAATAATATGGCAATAAGACAATTAAAACCAGTTACTCCAGCGTCAAGATTTACTTCTAGGCCAGATTTTTCTGAAATTACTACCAGTAAACCTGAAAAATCATTGGTTAGAAAGCTAAATAAGACAGGCGGTAGAAATAATAGAGGTCGCATTACTTCTCGCAGAAGAGGCGGTGGGCATAAGCGTAGTTATAGGGTTATTGACTTTAAAAGAAATAAGTTTAATATCGAGGGTAAAGTTGCAACTATCGAGTATGATCCAAACAGAAGTGCATTTATTGCTTTAATTCATTATTCAGATGGAGAGAAAAGATATATTATACAGCCAGACGGATTAAAGGTTGGAGATATAGTGATTTCTGCAGAAAAAGCAGCATTAAAAAACGGCAATACTATGCAATTAAAAAATATCCCATCAGGTCAATTTGTACATAATATAGAATTAACTCCTGGAAAGGGAGCACAAATGGCTAGAAGCGCAGGAGCATATGTGCAAGTTATGGCTCATGATAATAAATATGTAACTTTAAAAATGCCATCTGGAGAGGTAAGAATGGTTCCAGAAAAATGTTTGGCTACAATTGGTGTAGTTGGTAATAAGCAGCATGAATTAGTACGTTCAGGTAAGGCAGGTCGATCAAGATGGCTTGGAAAACGTCCTAAAGTCAGAGGTGTAGCAATGAACCCTGTTGATCACCCTCATGGCGGTGGAGAAGGTAAGAGTTCAGGTGGAAGACATCCGGTTTCTCCGTGGGGTCAACCTACTAAAGGTTTTAAAACCAGAAAGAAAAAGAAAAAGTCAAATGCTCTAATAGTAAAAAGGAGAAATGATTAATGTCTAGATCTATTAGGAAAGGACCTCATATTGATATCAAGCTACTAAAAAAAGTTGATAAGATGAATGAATCAACAAAGAAAACTGTTATTAAAACATGGGCAAGAAACTCTATAATTGTACCAGATTTTGTTGGACACACTTTTGCTGTACATAATGGGACTAAATTTATACCTGTGTTTGTTACAGAGAATATGGTTGGTCATAAATTGGGAGAGTTTTCTCCTACAAGAACATTTAGAATGCATTCAGGAGACAGAAAGAATAAATAATTATGGATATTATTTCAAGATCTAATAACGTAAAGCTCTCGCCAAAGAAGTTAAGAAAAGTTGCTAACTGTGTTCGAGGTCTTAATGTAAACAAAGCACTATCGTCCTTAAGACATATGGATGAAAAAGGCGCACAGATTGTTGAAAAAACATTATCGTCTGCTATTGCTAACGCTGGAAATATAGAAAGCTTTGATAAAGATATGAACGAAGTTAAGGTTAAGGTTATTACAGTAGATGAAGGTCCAGCTCAAAAAAGATTTAGAGCAAGAGCTCAAGGAAGAGCAAATAGAATTAAAAAAAGAACAAGTCATTTAAAAATAGTTATAGGATAATTAATGGGACAGAAGACACATCCAAAAGGTTTAAGATTAGAAGTTAACAAGAATTGGAGCTCTAATTGGTTTCCAAAGAAAAATGCTTATGCAACAGATCTTGCACAAGATATTAAGTTGAGAAAATATTTACAGAAGAGATTGCAAGATGCTTCAGTTGCATCTATTAATATAGAGAGAACTTCACAGGCAATTACTGTTACTATTCATACAGCTAGACCTGGTATTGTCATTGGCAGAGGCGGAGAAGAAGTTTCAAGACTGAAAAAAGAGGTTTCAAAATTATGTAATACGAATGATATTCATTTAAATATTAATGAAGTAAAAAGACCTGAATTAAATGCTGAATTAGTAGGTCAGAGTATTGCAAGTCAATTAGTAAAGAAGATGGCTTATAGACGAGTTTTAA
>MDSV01020680.1_pt1 | contig 10365 bp, 4 predicted proteins | sample 810851 | NCBI WGS metagenome assembly MDSV01 (sample SAMN05326640, study PRJNA326480) | marine metagenome | isolation source: seawater | place: Atlantic Ocean: North East | collected 2012
CGATATCATTACTGATAAATTTGGAGTAGCTCAACATCGTTCAATGATAAATAAAAATGTAGAAATTAATCCTAGCGACAACCATTTAGACAATTGCTTCCAACTAAATAATAGTGAAGTTGAATTTACTACTTCAGATTATAAAATGAGTATTTCTACTGATCGGACTCCAGCATTTATACACCTCTACACACCTAAAATTAAGAACTTATTTGCTATTGAGATTACTTCGGGTATTTCTAATAGTTTTAATCATGGTATTGGGTTAAATTATTTAGATAAAGAAAGTTCAACTAATATGACTTGGAAAATTAAAATTGATTCTCTCAAATGAAATACTACATATACAGCATATCATTCATAATATCTTTTTCAGCTTGTACTTTTAAAAAACCAAATGACAAAATTATTTCAAAGGAAGAATTAGACTGTAACCACCCGAGCCTTGCCAATTCTGAACATGAAAAGATATCCGAGTTTATTCCTGATTTAAGTCAATGGAACGAAAGTAACGAGTTAGATACTTCTAAATTATTTCATATGGTAAAGATTCCTTCGGGTTCTTTTTTAATGGGTTCTGAAGATGATTCAATGGCACTTCCAAGAGAAAAACCTGTTCATGAAGTTGAAGTAAATAGTTTTTATATGGATGTTCATGAGGTTACCAATTCTCAATTTAAAAAATTTATTGATGCCACAGGTTATATTACTGTTGCAGAACGTCCCATTGATTGGGAAGAGATGAAGAAACAACTTCCTCCAGATGTTCAAAAACCATCGGAAGATGATTTACAACCAGGTTCTTTGGTCTTCAGTTCACCAAAAAATGTTGTTAATTTAGTTGATTTTTCAAACTGGTGGAAGTGGGTAAAGGGTGCATGTTGGAAGCATCCTTTAGGACCAGAAAGTGGAATAGCTAATAAATCCAATCATCCTGTGGTCCAAATCGCTTATGAAGATGCATTAGCATACGCAAATTGGGCTGGTAAAAGATTACCTACAGAAGCAGAATGGGAGTGGGCTGCCAAAGGAGGACTTCTACAAAAATATTATCCATGGGGAAATGAACGTGTGAACAATGGTGAACAAAAATGTAATTACTGGTCAGGAGAATTTCCTATAGAAAATTCTAAAGAAGATGGATTTTATTACACTGCTCCTGTTATTAGCTACCAACCAAATGGTTACGGGTTATATAATATGGCTGGAAATGTGTGGGAAATTTGTTCAGATTGGTTTGATGAAAATTATTATCAAGACTGTTATAATTTAGGGTTAATTAAAAATCCTCAAGGTCCTCCTAAAAGTAATTACAGTCTGGAACCATACGAAAAAAAAAGAGTAACTAGGGGAGGGTCTTTTCTATGTAACGACAGTTATTGTTCTAGCTACAGGGTAACTGCTAGAATGCCTTTTTCGGAAGATTCTGGAACAAACCATACAGGATTTAGATGCGTTTCCGATATTGCAAAGTAAGCTTTATAGTACCTTTACGCCATTATTAGTTTTAACAATGTGAGGGGTCAATTTGATATTAAATTTTTTTAAATAAGCCTCTGAAATATCCTTTATGAAGGGGGTTATATAATCTTCTTTAACAATATTTAAGGTACAACCACCAAACCCTCCGCCCATCATTCTCGCTCCTTTTATTGATGAAATATTTCTTGTAAATTCCACAAGAAAATCCAATTCTTTACAACTAACTTCATAAAGATCTCTTAGTCCTTTATGTGAACTATAAAGCAAATTACCTAACTGAACTACATCTCCATCTTTAAGAAAATTAACTGCTTTTAAAGTTCTCTGATTTTCTTCACTTGTAAAAACAGCTCTTTTATAATGTTTATCGGAAAGATTTGTTTTAAATTCATTAATTATTTCAAGAGGAACATCGCATAAAAACTTATATTCTGGATACTTGACTTGTATACAGTTTAAGGCTGATTGGCATTCTTGAGTTCTAATATTATATTCACTTGTTGATAAATTATGAGAAATATTTGTGTTCAGTAATACAATTTTATGATTGAGTAATTGTGCTGGAACTAATTTGTGAGTAATTTTTTGGCAGTTTAGTAATAAAAAGTGGTTTTCTAGTCCATTTATTACCGCATATTGGTCCATTATTCCACATTTTGTTCCTGCAAAGTCGTGTTCAGCACGTTGGCAAAGTGCAATAATGTCCTGATTGCTTAAGTTTAATTTTAAAAGTTCGTTAACTCCCTTGGCAAAGCCACATTCTAAAGCTGCTGAAGAACTTATTCCAGAACCTACAGGCAGGTTACTTTTAAATATGCAATCAAAACCTTGAATTTTATTTGGACAAAGAAGGTTTATATAATGTAGAACGCCTATTAAATAATTGTGCCATGAAATGGAACTTTTGTTAAGATTATTTATTTCAATTTTTAATGGATTTTCAAACCCTATTGATTCTACATGAATGAGATTATCTTTTCGTTTTTTTAACTTAAAATGAATCACTTTATCTATAGCTGTAGGAAGAACAAAACCACCATTGTAATCTATATGTTCTCCGATCAGGTTAATTCTTCCAGGCGACTCGACTTCGATATCTGCTATAAAATTTAGAAATTTCCCCAATTTAATAGCCTGTATTTTGTATTAAGTTCGAATTTAATTCCATTTCGTTAAATGGTATAGGCCATCTTATTTCATGAGATGAAAATTGCCCTTGTGGATTTCCAGAATTGGACCAAGTGTTTTGAGAAGAATTAATACCCTCAAAATATTTTCCAAATCGTATCAAGTCGTTTCTTCTCCAACCTTCAAGACAAAGTTCTTTTCTTCTCTCACTCAAAATTTCATTAGAATTAAACTCCTTAGTTCCAACTATTAAATTGGGGACTACAGAGTCGGGCTTCACTTCATCTGGGAATACCCTGGCTCGTGCTCTTATTAAATTTATTGTGGCATCTGCATCTGTTTGATCTAGAGATCCAGAACCATTTAAAGCTTCTGCATACATAAGAAGAACATCTGCGTATCTAATATAAGGCTGGTCGAGAGGAGTATCTGTTCCCCAATTACTAGGTTTGATATTATGCCACTTCCACGGTTTCCAGTTGGCCTTATTTCCTTGATTTCTATCACTATCACTAAACATACCTTCTTCTGGAGAGCAATCACATTGATTTACATTATGCTTGGCAACATTATTTCTAGATCTAATGTCATCTTCAGTGTAAGATTGTGCAAAATCGTAATTGTTTCTTCCGCCATTAAATAAGTTATCAGCTACCCCACCGAATCCGGAATCTGGTCCAGCCATCTCCAGGTTTATATACCAATTATTTCCTGCAGCTCCACCATTAATTGTTTGACCTTGAGGACCAAAAAGTGTACCTATTCTACTACCTTGATTTAAGCCTGGACCGTCAGCACCAATTGAAAACACAATTTCTTCGGATTGTTCGTATTCCAATGTAAATATATCTGGATAGTAGGGAATAAGATCATACACACCACTGTTTATCACAGACTCAAGTTTGTTTGCTGCTAGACTGAATTTATCAGTTTCATTGAGTGGAGGTCCAGTCATTTGTAAATATACTTTGCCTAAAAGAGATTGTGCAGCTCCTTTAGTAGCCCTACCATGACCTTGACCCTCAATAAGGGCAGACTCTGCAAAAAGTAAATCTTCTATTATTTGATTATAGACTTCTTTAGCAGTAGATTGATAAACTTCAAAATTTCCGATATCATCTGATTTTGACTCTGTTAAAATTAAAGGAACATTTTCCCACGTAGTTACTAAACTAAAGTATAGCATTGCTCTTAAAAACTTGTGTTCTGCTATATATAAATTTTTCAAGTCTTCATCAATTTGCTCTGAATTCATCTCTCCAATTCTTTCGATTCCACTGTTGATTCTATTAATTGATTTGTACAAGTTTTGCCATACATTAAGAATTAAATTATTGGAAGTAGTAAATGAGTGAAGATAAATGGATCTAATGCTAGCACCCCAATTTGGAATAACAATTTCATCAGCACCAATAGTTCCCCATAAAAGAAGCCATCCATCAAAATCACTAGCTAAAACTTTAATCTGAGCGTAATTACCTACTGTATATAATTCTGCACCTGCTGCATCAACTAGAATTTGATCCGGAGAAGCAAATACGGAAGGTTTTTCTTCTAGATATTTTTGGCAGGAACCATTTAGTAGAATTAAAAATACTATTAAAATTTTGGAGATGTTTTGAATACTCATTTTAACTATTATTAAAAATTAATTTTTGCACTTATTGTAAAAGTTCTAGCTCTTGGGTAGGCATCTACATCTAACCCAGGAGTTAATTGATTTCTACCAACACTTACATCTGGATCCCAACCGGAATAATTAGTTAGTACAAACAAATTATTAACAGTTGTATATAGCCTGACACTCTTGATTTTTTTTAATTTTTTAGGGGGAATTTTGTATCCAATTGTTAAATTATTTAGTCTTAAATAAGAACCATCTTCAATATAGTAGTCATGAGCCGCACCCGCAAAGTCACCACTAGCACCAGCATTAAATGAAGTTAGCCGATTATTAGGGTTTTCTGGATCCCATCTGTCCCTTACCATGCCAAATTTATTATTCCAAGGATTAGCTGTGTTAGTTGCTTTCGGAATATTTTTATTGTAGATATCATTTCCATAAGAAAAACTAAACTGCATAGATAAATCGAAACGACCATAACTGAAACTATTAGATATTCCCCCAAAGAATAGAGGTTGAGTATTACCAATAATTACTCTATCATCATCATCTATCACTCCATCCCCGTTTTGATCTTTATATTTCGACATTCCTGGTCTATATTGATTGGTATTTGCGATTAATGAATTTGTAACAACACCGTCTTTAAGAGTGTAATTATTTAACGTATACCAAAAAGCTCCTTCTCCGTTGTTTGCAGCTAAAGCGTCGTTGTAGATTTTATCTCTTGCTTCTTCATTAGTTAGTCCATCAAATTCAACAAAATCGTGATAAGTATAAACTCCATCATATTCTATACCGTGAATCGATCCAATTGATTGTCCGACTTGAATTATATAATCATTATTAATCCCTTGTGCACCAATTGATGTTATGAAAAAACGATCTGCATCTCCAAGATTAATCACTTCATTTTTATTGAATGAAATATTAAAATTGGTATTCCAACTAAATTTTTTCTTTTCTACCAATGAAGCTATTGCTGCAAATTCAAAACCACTATTTTTAACTTCTCCAATATTTTGCCAAATAGTTGAATATCCAGATGTAGATGGAACAGGAACTAGTAGTAGTAAATCACGAGTATTTTTAACGTAATAGTCCATTTCAAGGTTTAAACGATCTTTAAAAAAGCTAAGTGAAAGTCCAACATCTGATTGCACAGTAGTTTCCCAGGTTAGTTCTGGATTTTGCATATTTGTTAATGTAGCTCCATTGGTCACTTGATTGCCTCCAAATACATAGTTTTGTGCTCCTGCTTGCTCAAGTGAAATAAAATTAGGAATAGAATTATTTCCTGTTACTCCATAACTAGCTCTTAATTTTGCGTTGGAAATAAAATTTACATTTTGCATGAATTTTTCTTTAGAGAACTTCCATGCAGTTCCAATAGAGGGAAAAAATCCCCATTGGTTGCCTTTTGCAAATTTTGAAGAGCCATCTCCTCTAGCACTTATTGTAAATAAATATTTATGAAATGCATCATATTGAGCTCTTCCTAAAAACGAAAGTAAGGTTGTCTTATTGGCATTGGTGCTATTGGGAAGAGTAACCTGGGCCGATTGCATGTTATCAAGATTTACACCGGGAATTGGAAATCCAGTTGCTATAGATTGTCTTCGTTTAGTTTCGCTTAACTGTTGCTCATGTACAAGAGTAGTAATGACTCTATGGTCATCTGAAAAATTCTTGGTAATATCCATACTATTGGTCCAATTCATACTTTGAAAAGTATTGCTTGTAATTACAGCACGACCATTAGTTGCTCTAGTCCAGCCAATTTTATTGGAAAACCAAGCTCGATTCTCTGAATCTCTCTTGAAACCTGTTATAAGGGATTTAAATTTAATATTTTTATTTGGCTGGTATTCAAGAAAACTATTAGTAAATGCTTGAATTCCTGTACCATCATTGAGATTTTCTGCTAAAATTCGATTGGGATTACTTATATCTCCATTATTACCTTCAATTAATAAGCCATTTTCATCATATACGTTTCCTTCCCATTGTCTTGGAGATTGAACAGGAGCAAATAGCATCGTGCTTGTAATAAGACCAGCTCTTCCTTGGTTATTGTTTGTAGAAGCGGAAACAATTCCTGATCTGTTGGTATATCCAACATTCATCATAAAACCAGTTTTAAATTTCTTTTTAAAAGTTTGTGACATGTTGAATACCGCTGTTGCTCTTTGTAAACTTGTGGTTTTAATAATTCCTTCTCTATCTTGATACGAAAATGAAGCATTATAATTATGTTTATCGGTACCGCCATTAATAGCAAATTTATAATGGTTAGTTATTGCAGCTCTAGTTATTTCATCTTGCCAATTGGTTACTACAATTCCAGAGTCCCCTAATTCAACAGGAATATATTCTCCAGTTAGTTCATCAACTTTTCGAAAAGAAGTTGATAGAAATAAGTTTTGACCATCTAATCCAGGTCTCCAGGGTGCATAGTCATTTCTATATTCTATAAACTCATTTTCAGAAAGAATATCCAATTTTTTAGAAAGAGAACTTACACTAGTATAGTGTTCAAAAACAACATTATCTCGTCCTTTTTTTCCTTTTTTTGTTGTAATTATTACAACTCCATTTGCCCCCCTCGACCCATAAATTGCAGTTGCAGAAGCATCTTTCAATATATCAATAGACTCAATATCTCCTGGATCTAGTGCGGACAGTGGGCTAGATGTGCTATTTCCTTCCCCTACATTTTCTGAGCTTCCAGATATTGGAATACCATCTAAAACATATAGTGGATCACTTCCTGCATTTAAGGAAGTGCCACCCCTAATTTTCACTTTAAAACTAGCATCGGGACCTCCTTCGGAAGCAACAACTTGTACTCCTGCCATTTTATTTGCCAATTGTTCTTCAAAAGTTAAAGATTTGATTTTTTCTAATTCATCAGATTTAATAGAACCTATAGATCCAGTTAAATCCTTTCTTTTTAGAGTACCATAACCAATTACAACTGCATCCTCTAATAATTTATTATTTGGCTTAAGCTCAATATTTAGTATTCCATTTTTAATGTTTTGTACGGCAACCTCTTTATTTTTAAAACCTACAAAAGAAAAGATTAATGTATCGTTTTTGTTAGTGTTAATTGTAAAACTGCCATCAATTTTAGAAACTACTACGTTTAAGCTATTTCCTTTTTCTCTTATGTTACAAAAAGGTAATCCCGATCCATCATCTCCAAAAACATTACCTTTAATTTCCAATTGAGAATACCCAACAAAATTAATTGATGTAAATATTATTAAAGAAAATACCAACTTGGTTATAGAAAAGTTTATTTTATGCATAGTTTTTAAAATGGAATTTTCAAAAAAAAAAACTATTTATATAGCTTTAAATGTTAAAATTACGTAAAATATCAAATTTACTTTGATTTAGTCTTATATAAGCAAATAGATTTTAGCTTTTATGGCTCATATATTATCATGAATTTAGTTAAAAAGATGACAATTAAGGTAAAAATACAAATAATAGATATCTTGAAATTATTGTTAAATAAGTTTTTAGTGAACAAAAAATATTTTTTTTCTATACTACTCTTTTTTTTAATAAGATTTTGTTTTACTCAAGAGGCTTCAACTATTTCTCTAAATGGAGAATGGAAAGTTATTTATGATTATGATAATAAAAGTGGTTCTCATAATATTGATGACGTAATAAAACTTTTTGATTCAAATAATCCAACAGTTGTAAAAGTTCCGTCGTGTTTAGAATTTTACCAAAAAGATTTTGAAGGTGTTGCTATATATAAAAAATCTTTTTTAGTCCCAGAAATATGGGACTGCCGAAATATTGAAATCACATTTAATGCGGTAAATTATTTAGCGGAAGTGTGGTTAAATAAGGAAGTGGTTGGAACTCATAAAGGAGGATATACACCATTTACCTTTAGATTGAATGAGACTATTAAAGTTGGAGACACCAATACCATTTTTTTGAGAGTAGTAACTCCAATAGTTTTAACTGATCAAAGAATAGATGGAATAGGTAGACTTGAAGTCCCTTCATGGAGAGGTGCCATAAATGGAGGAATTTGGCAAGGAGTTCAATTAAAATCTTTTGGAAAAATTAAGATTGAAGATGTTTTCATAAAATCAGATTATCAAAATCATGTTGTCAATCTTGATATTAACCTTGAAAATACAAACCATGAAGATACTTCTTCAGAAATGAGGATTAAGTTTTATGATTCAAATAACAATCTTATAAAAAAAATGGAATCTCAAGTAAACTTAAATCCAGGTCAAAATTTGATTAATCAACAAGTAGTAATTAAAAATGCTAAAAATTGGGACCCCAGTTCTCCCAATCTTTATAAACTTCAAGTTGAAGTAAATCAAGGTGCCAGTAAATGCGATTATTGGTCATATAAATTTGGATTTAGAGAATTTACAATGAAAAATGGAAAATTCTTTTTAAATGGAAATGAATTTTATCTCAAAGGAGTTTTTTTTGAAGGATTGTATCCAAATGGAGTTGGATATCCAGACAACGAAAAAATGGCTCGTAAAGAGATTCAAATGGCTTTAGATGCAGGTTTTAATATGATAAGGCCCTGGAGAAAACCACCTCCAGAAATGTGGCTAGATTTATGTGATCAAATGGGAGTATTAACCGTTGGTAGTATAGCCATTGAGTGCATGCATAGACCCATAGCAACTCCTTCATTACCAGAAATGGTAGAAATTGAAGTTAGAGAGAGTATTTTAAGAGATAGAAATAGGACTTGTGTAATTCAATGGGAACTATTTAATGAACTTTGGCAGCCAGTACTTAAACAAATGATGCACCCAATGGCTTTATTAGCCAGAAAAATCGATCCTACAAGAATTATTTTAGATGAGTCTGGAGGTTTTGCAGATGGAGCAAACTTCTATTTGCCTTATCAAAATACCGCTACAAAATTTAATGATATTCATAATTACCCTGGATGGCGAGTTTTTGAAAATTGGATCAGTGCTTTTCAAGGAGTGGGTTTAGAGGATGAAGAAAAGAAAGCAAGAAAACTTCCTATGAAGGGGCCAGGAAATAATGTTGTTCCTGGACTGCCCATTTTTTTATCTGAAATTGGTTATGGTAGCATCCCAGATTTCCAAAAAACAAATACTATTTTTAAAGAAAAAGGCAATCCACTAACAGCTACTTATAGAGATCATATGGAACTAGAAAAGGCTTATAATAAGGCATTAATGGAATCTGGATTTAATAAGCAGTATAAAACTATTTCAGAGCTGGCAACATTACAGCACAATTTTCATGGTCGTTTGAATAGAAGAATGCTTGAAGGAGCAAGAATTAACCCTCTTTTATCTGGATATTGCGTACATGCATTATGTGGAGGAGACTGGGTACTCGGTGCGGGCTTGATTGATATTTGGAGAAATCCAAAAGGGGCTGTATATAGTGAAACTGCAAAAGCAAACGAAGAAAGAATTTTAGTATTGCGAGCCAATCCAAGAAATCTTTACTCTGGAGAACAAATTAATTTGGAACCCTTTATTGTCAATGAACTAGAAAATTTTTCTGGAGATTTAATTTTTTCTTTAGAGTCTGATGATGGAACCAAGTTTTGGAATAAAAATGAAAATATTAAAGTAAATAATGGAATAAATATTTTTGAAAAAATAGCTATACCCAGCGATGAATTAATGGGGAAGTATTTTATTAAGGGTGTAGTAAAAAATAATAAGGGTAAGGTTATTTATGAATCTAAAATTCCTATCAATATTTATAATAGTTCATCTATTGAGGCTAAAAAGAACTTATATGTTTTAGAGTCAAACAATAGATTGGCTAATTACTTAAATAATAAAGGTGTTTCTTTTGATAGTTATTCCAATCAAACAGATGGAAAAGGATTAGTTATTGTTGGGCAATTAAATGACAAGTCGGATAATTTTATTTCAAAGCTTGAAAAAGTCAAAGAATTTACAAGGTCTGGAGGTAATGCTTTGTATTTAGATTATAAAGGAAAGTATATTGTAGATAGAAAGGCACGAAAACTACCTGAAAAACAATTGTCGGATAAATTTCCAATAGGAATGGCTATTATTAATACGAATGGTCTTTGGCAAAGCACCATTCATATGTTAAAAGATCATCCA